>Ga0114958_10000824_pt1 | contig 25854 bp, 35 predicted proteins | sample C_130208_EF_Meta_FD_89577 | JGI IMG/M metagenome (GOLD analysis project Ga0114958, IMG submission 89577) | Freshwater microbial communities from Lake Croche, Canada to study carbon cycling - C_130208_EF_MetaG | ecosystem: Environmental > Aquatic > Freshwater > Lake | place: Lake Croche, Canada... | reverse complement strand
GTCGGACATGCGATGGTGGGTGGGTGGCCGCCACATGACACTCGCTAGCTCGGGCAACTACAAGGTTAGAGTCATCCAGGTTAAAGGCGGGTTGGATGCGAGAGGATCGGGCGTCTTCGGCGTGGCCGGCCACCTGCGCCAGGCGGCGCGACGCCGCCAGCACGGCCTGCCGCGGGACGCGGCAGCCACGGCGCAAAAGGAAGAGCGAGGTGCCGTCCTGCGGCTCTTGTTTCAGCTTTCCGCTTTCCAAATTTGCCTTCGGCTATGCCAGTTTGGACTTCGTCGTGTTTGCCAGGCTCGCTAGCGCTCACCCCGCGTTCAGCTTTACTTTGAGAGCTTTAAGATTGCGACGTCTTTGCCGCGGCGATTGCTCAGGCTTCGCGCGCCGCCGCCAAACAGGCGGCGACGAGATTTGGACCGAGGAAATATCCTGCCTGGATCATGCCCTCGAGGCACGGTCGGACGGTTTCAATGATGCCGCGATTCTTGGCCTCCACCAGCAAGCCGGCCGTTCCTTTGACCTGTAATCCATAGACCTGCGATGCCACACGACGCGCTTTTCTTTCATCGATGATGACTGAAGAAAGCCCGAGTTGCAGTGCGGCAGAGAGGACTGCGGCTTCTCCGCGGTCTAACTCCGCCCGAAGCAGGCGGTCCGGCTGAACCTGGCATGGATGAATGCTTGCCAGTTCGAGCGACTCCAATAGTTGCTGACGATCCGGAGAACCACTGACCAGCAATTCCTGACGGACCTCCTCCGGCACGACCACCACGGGAAACAAGCGGAAAGGCAGCCACGCCATTTCGATGCGCGCCAAGCCAATCAGAGGGCCGGTGTTGCAGACCACAGGCGACGTGAAGAGCGGGTTCATGCGAACTCCGCTGACAGTTCGTCATCTGACAATTCGGCCACCGGCACTCCCAGTTTGCCAGCATCGAGAATAAAAGCCACCCGTGACAGGCCGCACATTTGGGCGGCTTGCCCGGAACTGAGCTCGCCCAATTCGAAGAACTTCATCGCCAGCAGGAAACGGCTGCGCTGTTCCAAAGCTGCGAGATCCTTGGAGTGCAGCAGCAGAGTATCGGGAACAGGGATTTCAACTGTCGCAGACATAGCAGCAGTCTGCACGCATTCAGCGCGAAAACAAGCCCACAAAAGACTTGCCTGCACTAAGCAGGTGAGGCGCAATTTCTTCGTAACTCCTTTCAATCTGCGTCCATCCTGTTCACCGGTGGTTCTATTCTCCAATCTAGCACCAGAACCCGGCGCTCCGTAGCCCAACGACCATGGCCTTCACCTCAGCCCAAACCGCCGATATTGAAGCCGCCATGGCGGACTTCCTCGCCCGCCGCCGCCCGCCCGCCGAAATCCGCGACAAGCTGGATCTAGCCTGGCGCATCGACGGGCAAAGCGTGGTGATCTTCAGCATTTGCCCGTTGTGGCGGGGCGATAGCCAGAAGATCGAGGACCCCGTGGCCAAGGCGACCTATGTCCGCAGCGTGAACCGGTGGCGAGTGTATTGGCAGCGCGCCGATCTCAAGTGGCACGGCTACGAACCTCACCCGCAAGCCGTATTTTTCGAGGAATTTCTCGCCGTGGTGGACGAGGACGAACACTGCTGCTTCTGGGGCTGAGCGGAGTCCCGTCAGCAAGCCGCCTTTGCCGCTCTCGTTTCGACGGCGAGGTTTCCTCCGGTTCTTTCGGGAGCTTGGAAGTCGTGTCGCAGAGAATCTTGAAGAGATTGAACCAAGCCTCGCCAAAGAAGCCGTTGATGCTTTGGCGGATGGATGGGTCATCGCTGGTGGAGGACAGGTCGGCCAAGGATTCGAGTTCGCCCTTGAGGCAGATGGCCAGTTCCTTGATCCGCTCGACGCGCTTGGGTGGTTTGCCAATCCCGAGATTGAGCCGCCCGCCGGTGGCGTGGAGGTAACTGGCTATGTCCTGGAGCGAGAGTTCGGCATCGGCCGCGTGTTCCAGTTTGGACACGGCACTTTGGGTGCGTTGCGTTTTTTCCGCGACATCGGCCTGAGTCATACCGGCGGCGGCGCGGGTGCGGATGAGTGCATTGACGATGACCGCGCCCTTGATCCGGCGGTCGAATTCACGAATCTGTTCGGCATCGGCTGCCGTGGCCTTGACCAGATCCCTGACTGAAGCGAAGCGCTTCGGTTGGGTGGCTGGTGTTGTGATGGTGCTGTTTTTCATGGGGTGGGCTAGGTGTGTGGTGGGGACTACTCCCCGGAATCCTTGAGAAAGACATCCACCGCGCTCTCGGCGTAGCGGATGTCTTTCGCCTGGGTCGTCTTGGAGCCTAGACAAAGAAGGTGGGGGAGCTTTGATTCCATTACGGCATAAGTGTAAGGCCTTGTCTGAACCCATTTGCCTCTTTTTTTGCCGTTGGCAAGGGTCCCGCCGGATTGGTCAATCGCGCGAATCCCGCGCGGTTCTTCGTGGAGAAAGCCGAACTGAACGAGCTTGGGATGCGCTGCGGTTTCCATGGCGGCGACGTATCAAATTCTCCATGACGGCAAGGAATTCGTCGGGCTGCCTTTTGGCGTAGCGTTTCGCATCCCGCTCGAACTGCTCGGTGGGTTCACTCAGTCCCGCCGGCACATGGAGCCCGCTGCCGCGCCTCGCGTGCGGTTTCCGGCACCCTCGCCGGAAACTCTGTATACGCACCCCAAGAGTCTTCGGCGCGGCGCCAAAGACGACACGCGAGGGCGCGTGTGCTCCCCCCTCAACCCCCGATCAGCACTTCCACGCCCAACGCCTGGAGTTGTTCGACAAACTCCGGGTCGGCCGCCTTGTCGGTGATCAGGCAGCTCAGGTCGCTCACCCCGGCGAAGAAAAACGCGGCTTTGCGGCCGAGCTTCGAGTGGTCGGCCAGGAAGACCACGTCCTCGGCGCTGGCAATGACCCGTTCCTTGAAGGCCGCCTGGCGCGAATTGCTCTCGCTCACACCGCGATCGAGATGCAACCCGCTGCCCGATAGAAACATCCGGTGGATGTTGTAGCGCAGCAGCGATTTTTCCGCGGTCAGCCCGATGAACGAGCGCGACTTGGCGTCAAACGTCCCGCCGGTGCAGATCAGGTCGAGCCGCGGCCGCTCGGACAACGCGGTGAGCACGTTGAGCGCGTTGGTCAAAATCGTCAGCGGCAGGTCCGGCAGAAACTCCGTGAGCGTGAGAACCGTCGAGCTCGCATCCAGGAAAATCGTCTCGTTGGCCTGGATCCGGCTCGCCGCCCGCCGCGCGATGGCTTGCTTCTCCTCGCGCCGGACCGCCTGGCGCTGGGTAAATGACAAATCCTCGCGGATTTTCTCCGGCCGGCTCGCCCCGCCGTGGATGCGGATCAATTCACCGCGCCTCTCTAACACCTCGAAATCCTTGCGCACCGTTTCATCCGTCACTCCGAGACGCGTCGCGGTGTCGGTGGTCCGCAACGAACCCGCCCCGGTGAGCAGCTCCAAAATCAGGCGTTGACGGTCGATGGCGAGCACGATTCGTGGTTTTTCTGTGGTTTTTTGGGTTTTTCTGTGTTTTTGATTGACGGGTCAAGAAAATACCGCGAGAAAGCGCCATCGATGGCAGCGCCGACTTCCCAATCCATGTCCCGAGCAGTTGTGGAACAACTCGTCCGCGAACAGGTTTACGCCCGTCTGGGCCTGGCCCAGCGCGCCAAAGCCAAGGCGCCCAACGCCCTGCTGGTCAACATTTCCGCCCGCCATTGTCATCTCACCCAAGAGGCGGTGGAGGCGTTGTTCGGCCCTGGCCACCAACTCACGCCCAAGAAGGCGCTCTATCAGGAAGGCCAATACGCCGCCCAGGAAGCCATCACCCTCATCGGCCCGCGCAGCCGCGTCATCTCCAACCTGCGCATCCTCGGCCCGTGCCGCAGCCTCAATCAAATCGAACTCGCCTACACCGACGCCATCGCCCTGGGCTTTGACATCCCGGTGCGCATGTCCGGCGCGATCGCCGGCACCCCCGGCTGCATGCTGATGGGCCCGCACGGTTATTTCCAACTCGATGAGGGCGTCATCCGCGCCCAACCTCACGTCCACATGCACCCGGATGATGCCGCCTACTACCGGGTCAAGCACCTCGACACCATGAAACTCAAGGTCCACGGCCCGCTTGGCATGACCTTTGACAACCTGGTGGTGCGCGTCGATCCCTCCTTCAAACTCGAGGTCCATATCGATACCGATGAAGGCAACGCCTGCGGCCTCAAACCCGATACCTTCTGCGAACTCCTGCGCTAACTCCCCATTTTCCAATCTCCAATCTCCAATCTCCCACCCCATCCCAACCAACACACCACCATGAGCACTGCAATCGGCATGATCGAAACCAAAGGCTACGTCGGTAGCGTCGAAGCCACCGACGCGATGGCCAAGGCCGCCAACGTCCAACTCGTCAATCAAATCCAGATTGGCGGTGCCTTCATCACCGTCATCGTCAAGGGCGATGTCGGCAGCGTCAAAGCCGCCGTCGATGCCGGTGCCGACGCCGCCGCCCGCGTCGGCGAACTCGTCGCATCCCACGTCATCGCCCGCCCGCATCCCGAGTTGCTCAGCCAGTTCGGCATCGCCTGAGGATTTACCCCGCCCACTCTAACAACCAACTCCACACCACCATGGCCAAACAAGCAATCGGCATCATCGAAACCAAGGGTTTCATCTCCCTCATCGAAGCCTCGGACGCCGCCCTCAAAGCCGCCGACATCAAGATGACCGGCTGGGACAAAATCGGCTCCGGCCTCGTCACCGGGTTTTTCACCGGCGACGTCGCCGCCGTCAAGGCCGGCCTGGATGCCGCCGCCTCCGCCGCCTCCAACCTCGGCACGGTGACCTCCGTGCAGGTCATCCCCCGCCCACACGACGATCTGTCGAAACTGGGCACGTGGATTGCGTGAGGCCGACTCGTTTGAAATCTCAAATCTCAAATTTGAAATCTCAAATCCACTGACATGCTCATCCTCGTCGCCAACCTTGGCTCGACCTCGTTCAAATACCGTCTCTACCGCATGGCAGAGCACGGTGGCGAGGTGATTGCCAAGGGCGGTTACGAGCGAGTGAGCGATTATGCCGCGGTCATTGATGACGCCCTAAGCGCCTTGCAGCGCGATGGCATCATCGCCAGCCCCGGTGAGATCGACGCGGTCGGCTTCAAAACCGTGCTGGGCAAGGACCTCAGCGGGTGCGTGATCGCCGATCAAGCCGTGATCGACGCGCTCGAAGGCTTCACCGCCGTGGCACCCGCGCACAATCCGCCCTACGCCGCGGGCATCCGCCAGTTTGCCAAATCGCTGCCCAAAGCCCGCCTGGTGGCGTTGTTCGAGACCGCGTTCTATCAATGGACTAGCGACGCCTCCGCCACCTATGCCGTGCCTCAAAGCTGGCGCGATATCGGCATCCGGCGCCAGGGTTTCCACGGCGCCAGCCACAAGTTCGTGGCCGAGCGCTCCGCCGAACTGTGCGGCCGCGAGGATGTCGCGCGCATCGCGCGCCGACTCTATCAGGATGGCCCGCAACCCGTCGCCGGCGCCGCGTTGCGGGTGGTGTCCTGCCACCTGGGCGGCTCGAGTTCGGTGACGGGCATTTGCAATGGCGTGGCCATCGGCAGCAGCATGGGCTTCTCGCCGCAAAGCGGGCTGCCGCAAAACAACCGCGTCGGCGACCTCGATTCCGGCGCCATCCCCTATGCCATGCGCACCCTGGGCATCACCCTGGATGAAGCGGAGCGCCAGCTCACCAGGGAGTCAGGGTTGTTCGGCATCTCCGGCGTTTCCAACGACTCGCGCGACATCAGCACCGCCGCCGCCGCCGGCAACCCGCACGCCCAACTCGCGCTCGATGCCTTCGTCCACTCGGTCCGCCATTGGACCGGGGCGTTCCATTTTGAGCTGGGCGGGCTGGATGCCCTGGTGTTCACCGCGGGCATCGGCGAAAACAGCTCCGCCCTGCGCGCCGCCGTCTGCCACCACCTCGAACCTTTCGGCATCCGCCTGGATGCCGCCAAAAACGCTGCCTGCCAGGCCACCGAGGCCGTTATCAGCACCGCGGACTCGGCGGTGAAAATACTGGTGATCCCCGCCAACGAAGAGCTCGTGCTCGCCCGCGAGGTGTTCCTCAAGCTTTCCTGATCCGTCATCCTCTCCTATCCCATCCAACCTCACACCCACCACACAACCACCATGGCTAAACAAGCACTAGGACTTCTCGAAACCCGCGGCCTCGCCTGCCTCGTCGTCGGCGTCGATGCGATGCTCAAATCCGCAAACGTCGAACTCGTCGGACCGATGAAACAAGTTGGCAATGCCATGTGCAATGCCGTCGTCACCGGCGATGTCGCCGCCGTCAAGGCCGCCATCGACACCGGTGCCGCCGCTGCCGCCAGCATCGGCGAGGTCATCAGCGCCCATGTCATCGCCCGTCCAGACGATGCCATCGACGGCGTGCTGCCCAAGGAAGTCGCCCGCGCGCCACGCAAGTGATGCCGGCATGAAATGGCTGGAGGGGCGCGCTGGTCACGGGCGCGCCGTTCCCCGTCCACTTTCCATATCTAGCGGAAACCACATCACATCATGTTCCTAGCGGTAGTCATTGGACAAGTCGTCTCCACCAAAAAGGACGAGTTGATGGTCGGCCGGACCCTGCTCCTGCTGCGCCCCAAGCTCGTGGACGACCAGGATCCCTCGAAGTTCAAGGACGGCCAGAACACCATCGTCGCCGTCGATACCCTCGGTGCCGGCGAGGGCGAGTTGGTCCTGTTCTGTCAGGGCAGTTCCGCCCGCGCCGCCAAGGGCCTCAAAAACATCCCCGTGGATGCCGCCATCGTCGCCATCATCGACCGGGTCGAAGTCCACGGCAAAACCATCTACAAAGAATGAGCTTAGATCCCAACCAAGTTAAAATCATCGTCGAAAGCGTGCTGTCTCGGCTAGCCCAGGGGAACGCGCTGGCCGCCGCGCCGCCGCCCGCCGCCGCGCCGGCCTGCGGTTGCACCCGGGGTGCCGCCACCGGCAACCACGGCGTGTTCAGCTCCGTCGAGCAGGCGGCGGAGGCCGCCCAGGACGCCCAGCTGCAGCTCAGGAAGCAGGGAGTGGCGGGCCGCACCAAGGTCATCGAGATCGTCAAAGCGCTGGCCGTCGGCAATGCCGAGAAGTGGGGCCGCTTTGAGATGCAGGAAACCAAGATCGGGCGCGTCGATCACAAGATCGCCAAACTGCTCATCACCAAAAACGTGCCCGGCACCGAGTGGTTGCACCCGTATGCCCTGAGCGGCGATGGTGGCATCACTCTGGAGGAATACGCGCCCTTTGGCGTGATTGGGGCGATTCTTCCTGTCACCCATTCGGTGCCCACCCTCACCGGCAACGTCATCAGCATGGTCGCCGGCGGCAACTCGGTGGTCTTCAACCCCCATCCCGGCGGAGCGCGCAGCGCGGCCATGGCGGTACGCGCCTACAACGAGGCCATCTATCGGGAAATCGGCATCGACCACCTCATCACCACCATCGAGGAGCCGTCGTTGGAGTCCTTTGACCAGTTGTGCAAGAACCCGCTGGTCGCCTTGCTGGCCATCACCGGCGGCCCGGCAGTGGTCAATGCCGCAATGAAATCCGGCAAGCGCGCCATCTGCGCCGGCCCGGGCAATCCGACCGTGGTGGTCGATGCCACCGCCGACCTGGCCAAGGCGGCCCGCAACATCGTTGAAGGCGGCGCATTTGACAATAACCTGCTGTGCATCGGTGAAAAGGCCGTGTTTGTGCTCAGCTCGATCTATCGGCAATTCTGTGAGGAACTGCAAAATGCCGGGGCCGCGCGCCTCAATGCCCAGCAACTCGAGAAACTCACCGCCGCGGCCTTCACCTATCAGCCCGGCGACGGCGGGTGCTCGCATCCGGTGTTGAACCGCTCGCTAGTCGGTGCCGACCCGGGCAAACTCGCCGTGCAGGCGGGCACCTCGGTGCCAGCAGGCACCCAGATCCTCTTCGCCGAGACCGATGCCGATCACCCGTTCGTGCAGGAGGAACAAATGATGCCGATGCTGCCCATCGTCTCGGTGCCGGACTTTGTCACCGCGGTGCGCGAGGCCAAGCGTGCCGAGCACAACTACCGTCATTCCGCAGTCATCCACACCAAGGACGTCGATCACATGACCTATATGGCCAAGGAAATGGACACCACCCTCTTTGTCAAAAACGGCCCCTCGGTCGCGGGCCTCGGCCTGGGCGGCGAAGGCTACCTGTCCTATTCCATCGCCACCACCACCGGCGAGGGCATCACCACCCCCAAAACATTCACCCGCGTGCGCCGCTGCGTCCTGGTTGAAAATCTTAGAATTATCTAACGCAATTATCCGTTGGATCCGTCCGATCCTCTTTCAGCATTTCAGCATTTACCCCATGTTCCCCGCGCAAGTCGTCGGCCACGCCCTCAGCAGTCACGCCCATCCCTCACTCAAGGGATGCAAGATGATGCTGTGCCAACCGCTCGGCGCGGCGGGTGAACCGCTCGGCGCGCCGGTGGTGGCGATTGACCTGTTCGGTGCCGGCCTGCACTCGATGGTGTTGGTGTCCACCGACGGGGTCGGTGCCCGCCACCTCGTCCATGACGAAAAATCCCCGATTCGCAATTTCATCCAGGGAATCGTGGACTGAATCAATGCTGAAACGCTGAAATGCTGAAACAAGAGCCATGACTATCCAACGGCCCTCAGCATCCGGCATCAACTCACCCGCCACCCGCAATACCCTTTCAGCCTTTACCCCATAATGCGCATCGCCCAAGTCATCGGCCGGGTCACCCTCAGCCTGCAAGACCCGTCCTTCACGGGCGGTCGCTGGCTCATGGTCAATCCGCTGGATGCCGGGCAATTCCATGGCGCGTGCCAGCATGCCCAGGCGCTGTCCGCCCAGCCCTCGCTGATTGCCTACGACAACATGGGCGCCAGCGACGGCGATATCGTCGGCATTGTCGAGGGAGCGGAAGCCACCGCGCCCTTTGATTTCCCGATCCCCATCGACGCCATCACCGTCGCCATTTTCGATTCCCTTTCCTATCAGCCACCCGCCGCCTGACATCCGCCCACCCAACACACTCATGAGCAAGAAAGTTTTCACCGCCGCCGATATCGAAGCCCTATTCAAAGCAGGCAAATCCGCCGCGGACGTGCCGGTGGGCGTCCTTCTAACACCATCGGCGAAGGACGCGCTGCGCGACGGGCCAGGCCAGGCGCGCGGCGGCAGCCCGGCCGGCGGTGCGGTGGCTGGCGCACCCAGCGAACCGATCCTTCCAAACTACGAATACCACTGGACGCCCGGCCAGGACCCGAAAACCCCGGCGCAAATCCAGGCGTTTTTCAACTCCCCGGCCATCGTTGAAATCAAGCAACGCATGGTGGACATCGGCAAGCGGATGTGGGCGCGCGAATACACCGATGGCAACGGCGGCAATCTAACCATCCGGGTGGGCGACCACCTGGTGCTGTGCACCCCGACGCTCGTTTCCAAGGGCTTCATGACCCTCGAGCAAATGTGCCTGGTGGACATGGAGGGCAACCAACTGGCCGGCAAGTACAAGCGCACCTCCGAGTGCATGACTCACCTGGCCATCATGAAGCGCCAGCCCAAGGCCAAGGCCTGCTGTCACGCCCATCCGCCACACGGCACCGCCTTTGCAGTGGCCGGAGTGCAACCGCCCACCTGCATGATCCCCGAGGCCGAGGTCTTCCTAGGCCAGATCGGCATGGCCGAATATCAAACCCCCGGCAGCGCCGCCAACGCCGAAGTCGTCGGCAACGCCGCCATCGATCACATGGCCGTGCTCATGGTCAACCACGGCGTCATCACCTGGGGCAAGGACATCGAGGACGCCTATTGGAAAATGGAAAACGTCGAGTCCTACTGCAAAACCGTGTGGGTGGCCTCCCAGCTCAAGGGCGGCAATCTGCTCACCATCACGGGCGGCCAGGCCAAGGAGCTCATCAGCCTGCGCAAAACCCTCGGCATGGACGACAAACGCGCCAACTGGACCGAATGCCAACTCTGCGACAACGCGGACTTCCAACCTGGCACGGTCTGTCGCATCTCCGAGCCAAGCGCCACGCCCGCCCCACTCGACCCCGAGGCCGAAAAACTCGTCCAGACCCTCACCGACCAGATCCTTGCTTCACTGAAGTGACCCCCGCGTCTCCGCCTGCCAGGTGTGCCAGTGAGCGCACGCCGGGGCGTGCTCGATCGAACACGGCTACGGGTGGGTCGCAACTAGCGCTTCATTGCCTGGGTGCACCGCGATGTGAAATCCAAGCTGGCTCTCGCCGTTCTGGCGACCATTCAGCGCAGTCAATCCGCCCACGCCCAGACCACCGCCTTCAACCAGACCGGTGCCGGTTCATCCCATGACCACGACACCGCCAACTGAGGCGGGCCGCAGGGATGGGTCCGCCTCAGTCATCCATGCGACTCCCGGAACACCGCTCTGGCTATAGAGGTAGATGGCCCACCCATTTTGCGTGACCCTCGCGCCGTGACACGGGGCTTGCCAGCAGGGCGCGGGTCTTTCACTTTATGGCTGCATGAATCCCGATTCATCCCCACCACCCTGGCCGCGCGGCTTTTGGAATTTGATGTTCACCCAGTTCCAGGGGGCGTTTTCCGACAACGCGCTGCGCTGGTTGGTGATTTTTCCGGTGCTCGCATCGGTTAGCTTGAGTGATGCCGACAAGAACGGCTTTGCCTCGCACGCCTCGCTGCTGTTTGCGGTACCGTTCCTGCTGTTTTCCACGGTCGGCGGCTGGCTGGCCGACCGCTTCAGCAAGCGCTCGGTGATGATCGGCGTGAAGCTCGGGGAAGTCGCCATCATGCTCTTCGCGGCGCTGGCCCTGGCCCGCGAAAACCAAGCCCTGCAACTCGCCGCCATCTGCCTGATGGGCGTGCACAGCACGTTTTTCGCCCCGGCCAAATACGGCATCATGCCCGAGGTACTGCCCACCTCGCAACTCTCGGCGGGCAACGGCATCCTCGAGTTGCTCACCTTCATCGGCATCATCCTCGGCACCTTCGCCGGCGGCTGGCTGGCCGAATCCCTGGCCCACCGCGAAGCGTGGTCGGGTGCCATTCTAGCAGCCCTGGCGGCGCTCGGGGTCATCATCAGCCTCGGAATTTTCAAGGTGCCCGCCGCCGACCCCGCGCGCCGGTTCAATTATAACATCCTCGGGGAAATCCGCGCCAACCTGCGCGTCATGAAGGCCGACCGCGACCTGTGGCGCGCCAACTGGGGCAATACCGCGTTTTTCTTCGTCGCCACCCTGGTGCAGATCAACCTCGCGCTCTACGCCCAGAAGGTTTTCCACCTCAAACCCACCGAGCAGGCATGGCTGCAGGCCGCACTGAGCCTCGGCATCGGCGTCGGCAGCCTGTTAGCCGGGCGCTTGTCGCGCGGCCGCATCGAGTATGGCCTGGTCGCCCCGGGCGCCGCGCTGATGGCTGTGGCGGGCTTGTGGCTCGGCTGGCCGGACCTGACCAAGCCGGTGTTCACGGCGGCGCTCTCGCTGTTAGGGCTGGGCGGCGGCTTGTTCATCGTGCCGATCGTGTCGGTGCTGCAGCACCGCCCGTCGCCCCAAACCAAGGGTGCCGTGCAGGGTGCCGCCAGCTGGCTGTCGTGGGTGGGCATCGCGGCGGCCGCCCTCACCCAGAATGCCCTATCAGAAACCGCGCACCTCAGCTACGGCCAGGTCTTCTGGGTCTGCGGCGCAGTGGCGGCCGTGGCCGGGGTCTTCGTCACCTGGACGCGGCCGCGCGCCGTGCCCGACATGTTAGCGCGCTGGCGCGGTCGGCGGTGAGGAGGACCATGCACTAGTCCGGCGGGCTCAAGGAGGGGCGATGTCTGATCGCCCTGGTCCATGAGGGGCCAATGCAAAGCGATTGTCTCGTTTCATTGGCTTTCCATGGGCTCGGCGGACGGATTGCGCCGCTCCTTGCAATACAACGAATGAACCATGAGCTCCTCAGAAGGTTGACTGCCTGATCTTACCGCCGGAACGCGGCGGCCAGCGACGCCAGGTCGGCGGGGCCGGCGTGGTCGGCGGTGAGGATCGCCTCTTTCTGTTTGGAGATGATGGCCGCGATGCCCTGGCGCGAGAGCGCGAGCATGGCGGCCATCTCGTCGCCGGAAAACACCGCCTCCTCGCCGCTGCCTTGGACCTCCACGAAGTCCAGGGTCTCGGTCATCACCACGTTGAAGTCCACCGACGCGTCCTTGTCCTCGGGATAGTTGAGGTCGAGCACCGGCACGCCCTGATAGACGCCGGCCGACACCGCCGCGACGAGTTTGCGGATCGGAAAATCCTTGAGTTTGCCCTCGGCGAAAAGCTTGTTGAAGGCGATGGCCATCGCCACGCAGCCGCCGGTGATCGAGGCGGTGCGGGTGCCACCGTCGGCCTGCAGCACGTCGCAATCGATCCACACCGTGCGCTGGCCGATTTTCTTCAGGTCCACCACCGCCCGCAGCGCGCGCCCGATGAGGCGCTGGATCTCGGACGATCGGCCGTCGAGTTTGCCGCGCGAAATATCGCGCGCTTTGCGCTCGAGCGTCGAATACGGGAGCATGGAATATTCGGCGGTGAGCCAGCCGCCCTCGACGCGTTGGGCGCGCATCCAGCGCGGCACGTCGTCCTCGATGGTCGCGGAGCAAATCACCCGGGTGTCGCCAAACGACACCAGCACCGAGCCGGTAGCGTGGGGCGCGACGTTGGGGATGAAGGAAATCGGGCGGAGTTGGTCGTTGGAGCGGCCGTCGGGGCGGGTCATGGCGCGAGTCAAAGCCAGCGACGCGCATCCCGCAAGTCTGGAGCTTCAGGGGACGGGATGTCTGGAACTTTAGGACTGCGGCGAATCTCGCCGCTTTGTCCTGAAACGCAACGCCCCGACCATTGCCTCACGCGAAGCCGCGAAGGAAATCAGCAAACACCACCTTCGCGTGAGACTCTATGAAACTGAGGGGTCAGGGGCCAGCCGCTGCGCGGTCCGGTGTTTCGGTTGCCGCTGCGCGGCCCGGTGTTTGAGTAAGAGCAGAGCGAAGGACCCGGTGCGTAGCGACTGATCCTTTCTCTCCCACCGAAACACCGAAACACCGAAACACCGAAACACCGAAACACCGGTCCACCGAAACACCGAGGCCAGGGGCTAGAAAAGAGCCGCAAATTCTTCTCTAGCCACTGACCCTTGGCCGCTCGCCCCTCCGTGCGCCCGGCCAATCGGTCGTTTTAATTTTGATAGATGGCATCACGCCCGGCGGGTGGCGGCGATGGCGGCGATACCACCCATGAACCTCCTACGGTTCACGCCCTCCCAATCTCCGACTTGACATGCTGTCATTGATAGCACAGCTTTTACCCGTGGCGCAGTTGATCGTAAGAAATTTGGAAAACGAAGTGGTCCGGCGCTTGAAAAAGCGGGCTGGCGAGCACGGGGTATCGATGGAGGAAGAACACCGGACGATTCTGCGCGAAGTGCTCGCGGCGGCGGAACCGGTGAATTTCAAAGACTTTCTGCGAACGATGCCTGAGGGCGGCGATGATGCCATTTTTGAACGGGATCGCCGCCTCGCGGGACGGGCGACGGAACTCAACTGGATCGAAGCCTGAAATGGCCGGCTGCCTGCTAGATACGAATATTCTCAGCGAACTGCGTCGGCAGGACCGGGCGGATTGCGGCGTGGTGGCATGGTTCGAGGCCGAACCTGAAGCGGGGATGTTCCTGAGCGTGATGAGTTTGGGGGAAATTCGCAAAGGGATCGAACTCCTCATGGGGCGCGACCAGCTTCAGGCGCAGGCTCTCAATCTTTGGCTGCTCCAGCTCGAGCGGCAGTTTAGCCGCAAGATTTTACCCGTCACGCTGCCCGTCGCCGACCGCTGGGGGCGCTTGCTCGCGATCCGTCCTCTTCCTCAGGTGGATGCCCTGCTTGCCGCCACCGCTCAAGTGTATGATTTGACCATTGTGACTCGCAACGTAAGCGATTTTGACGGACTCGGGATCCGCATACTCAACCCATTTCACCACCCGTCCCGCAAGTAGGGAGCCATCCGAGGACCAGCCCGGGTCCATTCATGAAATCTCGAATTTGGCTTTCGGTGCCCAAACGCCGCCATCTTTCCGTTGCCAGAAAAAACCGCGCCCGCTCACTTGCCCGCCCGGTGCAAGGCCTTGCGCAGGACGATGGTCACGTCGTTTTTCTGCGCGGCCCCCGGCGTGCTGCGGCCGTCGGCCACCTGTTTTTCAAACAAATCCGTCAGGTGCCCGACGACGTCCGGATGGGCCGCGGCTTGATTGGCGAGTTCGCCGACATCGGCCGCCATGTCGTAAAGCTGGGTGGTCACTGCGGGGTCGCCGCCTTTGCTCCAGCCGCCGGAGCCGGCGCACAACTCGAGTTTCCACGGGCCCTGGCGGATGGCAAAGGCACCGTGGATGGAATGGTGGACGATGGCCTCGCGCGGCGGCAGCGGTGTCTTGCCTAGCAAAACTGGCAGGATGCTCACGCTGTCCTCGCCGGCGCAGTCCGGGAGTTGGGTGCCGACAAGCTCCGCGCAGGTGGCCATCAGGGCGGTTAGACAAATGGTGTGGTCGCTGCGGGTGGCGGGTTTGATCCTGCCCGGCCACCGCGCGATGAATGGAATGTGGTGGCCGCCATCCCAGATATCGGCCTTGTAGCCGCGGCGCTCGGCGCTCGGGTAATGCCCTTGCTTCTCAAGCTGGTCCACGCCAATGTATGGCGCGCAGCCGTTGTCGCTGGTGAAAATGACCAGCGTGTGCTCGGCGATGCCATTGCGCTCGATGGCGGCGAGCACCTCGCCGAGCGCCCAGTCGGTTTCCATCACGAAGTCACCGTAGTTGCCGAGGCCCGACTTGCCCTGCCACTCTTTGGTTGGCACCAGCGGCGTGTGCGGCGAGGTGAGTGCCAGATAGAGGAAAAACGGCTGCTTGGCCGCGCTGCGGCGGGCGATGGTTTCGCCAGCCTTGCGGGCCAGCGTCGGCAGCACGTCGGCCGCGTCAAAATCCGGCGCAGCCGCACCGCGGCGGCCCCAGGTCTTGGTGGCGCTCGGGGCCTGGGTGAAATGGTCGTTTTCAATGAAGGCAAACGGCGGCATGTCCAACGAGGCGCTGATGCCGAAAAACGAGTCAAACCCGAGGCGCAGCGGGCCATCGCCGAGAGGTTGGGTGAGATCACGCTGCTGGCCCTGCCCCGCAAACGTCAGCCCCAGATGCCACTTGCCGATGCAGTCGCTCACATAACCGTGTTGCTTGAGCAGCGCGGACACCGTCAGCCGCCCGGCCGCGATGAGTGGCGGACTGTACCCGTCCAACACCCCGGTCTGCAGCCGCGAGCGCCAATTGTAGCGACCGGTGAGAATGCCGTAGCGCGACGGCGTGCACACCGCAGAACTCGAGTGGGCCTCGCTGAAGGCCATCCCCTGCCCTGCCAAGCGGTCGATGTGAGGCGTGGCTATCTTGCCACGCTGCGGATTGAGGCACTGGACGTCGCCATAGCCGAGGTCGTCACAGAGGACGTAAACAATGTTAGGCAGCGGCGCTTCCGCAGCGCGGAGGGTGCCTGGTGCCATGAGCAGGAGGCAGTTGAGGGTGGCCGGAGTGGTCGGAGGGTTTAGCCCAAGTCGGGCGGCAGGCGATGAATGAACTGTTTCTTTGCACGTCGGGCAGAAATCTCATGCGACCGCCTCGTAATCCGCAACCTGATAGTTGGAAAGCTGTCCGGCGAATGCCAGCGCGGCGGCGATGTCCTCAGCGGTGATTGTGGGATAGTCCTGAAGCACCATGTGGATGGTGTCGCCGCCGCTCAAAGCGCCAAGCAGGGTCGAAACCAAGACACGCGTGCCACGAATTACCGGCTTGCCGTGGCAAACTTTGGGATCAATTTGGATGCGCGGATCCACGGGAACACCATGGCACCCGCCCCGAAGTATTCAAGACGGTATGTTTTCCGCCGCTCACAGGCACCGAGGAATCCCGAGAAAGTCATCGAAACGCGGAGGAGTCTTATACCACTTTCAACCAATAATGAGCCTCTATGAAAACTGAGGGGGCAGGGGCCAGCCGCTGCGCGGTCCGGTATTTCGGTTGCCGCTGCGCGGCCCGGTGTTTCAGTAAGAGCAGAGCGAAAGACCCGGTGCGTAGCGACTGATCCTTTCTCTCCCACCGAAACACCGAAACACCGGTCCAGCGAAACACCGAAGCCAGGGGCTAGAAAAGAGCCGCAAATTCTTCTCTAGCCCCTGACCCCTGGCCGCTAGCCCCTCCGGTCGCCCGGCCAATCGGTCGTTTTAATCCTGAGAGATGGCATCACGCCTGGCGGATGGCGGTGATGGCGGCGGCCATGTCTGGCGCGCGGAAGGTGGACGAGCCGGCGACCAGAACGTTGGCCCCGGCGGCATAGCAGCGCGCGGCGTTGCTGGAGTCGATGCCGCCATCCACTTCGATGTGAAAGGCCAGGTTCCGCTGCTCGCGCAGGCGGGCGGCAGCGGCGATTTTATCCACCACCTCGGGCATGAACGGCTGGCCGCCGAAGCCGGGGACCACGCTCATGCAGAGCAGCAGGTCGATTTGAGCGAGGAAGGGCTCGGCGGCAGTCAACGGCGTGGCGGGGTTGAGCGCCAACCCTGCTAGAAGTCCCGCCTCGCGGATGCGCCGCAGAGTCGTCCCGATCTCATGGTCCGCCTCGACGTGGACACTGATGAGATCCGAGCCGGCGTCGATGAAGCGCTGCAAGTATGAGTCGGGGCGCGAAATCATCAGGTGCACATCCAGGAATACCTCGCTGGCTTGGTTGACGGTTTGAACGATGGCCGGACCAAACGAGATGTTGTCCACAAAGTGCCCGTCCATTACGTCCAGATGCATCCAGTCCGCCCCGGCCGCAACCGCCCGCCGGACTTCCTCGCCAACCCGCGCAAAATCCGCCGCCAGCAGCGACGGGGCAATCAACCGGTCATGAAACGATTTCGCAATCACGGGGGCGATACCAACCATGAAGCACCCTGGATGACACGCCAAAAATTTGCCGCAGTCGATGGCGCAGACATTTCCAGTTGACACGAAACCCGTGTAACACGATATTCGTGGTATGAAAAATGTCACCCTGAGCCTGCCCGATCACGTGGCACAGCAAGCACGCATTTGGGCCGCAGAAGCTGACACCAGTGTGTCTCAATTTCTGGGCCGAATACTGGTTGAACGGATGGAGCGGGAATCCGGCTACGAGCAAGCCAGCACGCGTTATCTGAACCGCAAACCCGTGCAACTCTGCGAGGTTGCCCACACCTACCCCAAACGCGAGGACCTCCATGACCGGGCCAGCCTTCGTTGATACCAACCTTCTGGTGTACGCGCGCGACGCCGGTGAACCCGCCAAACAGGCTCGTGCGGCGGCGGTTCTTCGGGTGCTCTGGCAATCTCGGCTTGGCCGCGTGAGCCACCAGGTCCTTCAAGAATACTACGTCACAGTGACCCGCAAGCTCCAACCCGGCCTGCCCAAAGAGGATGCCCGCGATGATATCGTGGCACTGCTGGCTTGGCAGCCGCTGGCCCCTTCCGCATCAACTCTGTCCAAAGCCTGGGAGATCGAGGATCGCTACGGTTTCTCATGGTGGGACAGCCTGATTGTGGCTTCAGCCCTCGAAAACCGCTGCACCTTGCTGCTCACCGAGGACCTGCAGGACGGCCAGCAAATCGACGGGCTGCGCGTCCTCAATCCTTTCAATCCGGAGTTTGATGTCGCCATGCGCTGAGAGCGTAGCAAATCCGCGTGCATCGCGCGGCTTGATCCATTACGTCTGCGGGCGTGAATGACTCTAGCCCGATCATTGATTTGCACAGCGACGCCTACTTCATGAGCCAGGCGCTGCGTGAAGCGCACAAGGCGTATGCCGCGGGCGAGGTGCCCGTGGGCGCGGTGGTGGAGCGCGACGGCCGGATCATCGCCCGGGCGTGGAACCAGGTGGAGACGCTCAAAGACGCCACCGCCCATGCGGAAATGCTCGCGCTGAGCGCGGCCCAGGAGGCGCTGGGCGATTGGCGCCTCGAGCGCTGCACGCTCTACGTCACCAAGGAACCGTGCCCGATGTGCGCCGGGGCCATCGTCCATTGCCGGCCGGAGCGACTGGTGTTCGGCTGCCCGGACCCGAAATGCGGTGCCGCGGGCAGCTGGATCAATTTGTTAGACTCCAATCCCCCGCTCAACCACCGCTGCGAGGTGGCCTCCGGGGTGCACGGCGGCGAATGCCTGGAATTGCTGCAGCGGTTTTTCCGCGAAGCACGCGAGCGGAAAAAATCCGCGCGCGCGGCTGATCTGCCGGACCCGGAAATGTGACTGCAGAGGACATGCGGAGGGGTCGCAAAACCGCTGAGGGCTCAAAGGAACCCAAAGCAAGATGGCTATGGAGAACGACTGGACTCGCTTGGCGTTGCTTGACGGCCTTCGTTCCCGCCGCCCAACCTCCATTTCTGGCAATACCGGCGAACGGGGTTCCTGCCTCCAAACGATGGATTTCTGCCTATCGCGCCACCAGACCGCAGGCTGGCCGGTTTCCTCAGTCATCCCCCCGGCGACGGTGCGTCCGTCGCCGGACATACCCACCGCATTGGGTGCGATGCCGCCCACGCCTCGTGCCTCATCCGACCCGTCGTCGCCCCCACGCCTGCCAGCACCGCGCGCAGAGCGGAACTGCGACGGCGGGAACTGCCTCCTTGTGTGAGCGCCAATGCCGCTTAACCTACCCCGGGATGCCCTGTTGCAAACACATACGCCGCCGGATGGCCGGAGGGCCGAAGGGAGGCTGCCCGGCGCACGCCTCGCCCGAGGATCTGAGTGCCGCGGCCGCCGCCTGCCAACTCTCCAGCGGCGAATCCCTCACCGAAGCCTCGCAATCCAGAATGCTGGTGCTGGTTTTCCTCCGCCACTTCGGCTGCACCTTCACCCGCCAACTGCTCCGCGGTCTCGAGGATATCCACGCCCACGCCCGCGCCCACGGCGCCGAACTGGTGCTGGTTCACATGTTGCCCAGCGGCAAGGAACGCCCCTATCTCACGGGCCGTGGCAGCGTCACCCGCATTGCCGACCCGCAGCGCGAGCTCTACCGCGCCTTCGGCCTGGCCAAGGGCGGCGTCCGCGAACTGCTCGGCGCGCGCGTGTGGTGGCATGGCTTGCTGTCCATCCTCAAGGGCTGCGGCCTCGGCCACCTCGCCGGTGAGGGCCGGCAAATGCCCGGCGCTTTCCTCTTCCACCACGGGCAGATCCTCGCCGCCCAACGCGCCCGGTCCGCCTCCGACCTGCCCGACCTGCCGCAGCTCTTCGCCGCCATGAGCGAAGCCGCCGCCTCCCGCCAGGCCTAGCCGCTGCCCGCGCAGATCACTCCTGGCATGAACGCCACACCGGCATCCGCAGGCGATTTTCATCGCCCAAAACGCTTGAATTCATTGGACAATTCCGGGCTCCCGCGTTTATATGAAATGGCTGAGTCCGCATGATGAAATGAGTGCCAAGTGCGGCTGTTTGGACAGTCACACCGCAGCCTGCGGTGCCGCTGATTCATGATCCCCCAAAACCATCCCCCCCAGGTAACCTCAATGGAATCCAAGAATATGAATGCAATCCCACTCCAACCGGCAGGGGAACTCAACCAGGGTGTACGCATTGCCGCAGACGGTGTCCATTTGCTGGCGGATCTTCAAGTGCCCGAGGAAGCGCTCGCGCTGGTGCTCTTCGCGCACAACGGCCGCTGCCGCAATCATCCGCGCAACCGGCACATGGCCCGCGTCATTCGCGAGATGGGCCTCGGCACACTCTTATGCGACTTGTTGACGGAAGAGGAAATGAGCGAGGATGATGAGAACGCCCGATACCGGGATGATGTGCTCTTGCTGACGCGCCGCTTGATCGCCGTAACCCAATGGGTGGGCCATGAACCCGCGGCCAAAGACCTGCCCATCGGCTACTTCGGAGCCAACGCCGGCGGCTCGGCGGCGTTGATCGCGGCGGCACGCATGGGCCACAAAGTGGGTGCCGTTGTGGCGCGCGGCGGCTGCTTGGGCTTGGCGTCCCATGCCGCACCCCAAGTGCTGTGCCCGACGCTGTTGATCGTGGGCGAGCATGATACCGATGGCATCGAGCTCACCCGCAGCGTGTTGCGGCATTTGAAGGGCAAAAAAGAGTTGCAGGTCATTCCCGGCGCCTCGCATTTGTTTGATGAACCCGGCACCATGGCCCACATGGCGGACCTGAGCGCGGCATGGCTGTCCCGCCACCTCAGCAAGTTGGTTTACTGCGAGTGAACGGTTGCACCACCGGTGCGCTACCCGACTAACGGGCGGCTGAGCATTTGCTCATAGATTTCAATGTAACGGCGGGCCACTTCCTTGTGACTGAATTCGCGGGCGCTTTGCTGCATGATGCGGCGCAGCTCGCGCTCACGGGTCTCCTCGGGCAACGCGTGAAAATCCATGGCCCGATCAATCGCCCAGCGGAATCCCTGAGTGCCGTAATCTTCAAAACAAAAGCCATTGCCCAGCGCGTGCTCCGCATCTAACGGACGGACCGTGTCATACAGGCCGCCCGTGGCATGCACCACCGGCAATGAGCCGTAGAGCAGCGAGGTCATCTGCGGCAAGCCGCAGGGCTCGAAGAGCGAGGGCATCAACATGAAATCCGAGGCGGCATAGGCCAGGCGCGACAAGCGTTCATCGAAGTCCACCATGGCAACCCGATCTTGCAGGTTGAAGGCCGAGACGATTTTCTCGATCCAATGCTGGTGAGGGCCGTTGGCCACCAGCACGATTTGCAGGTTGTTCGCCCAGTAATCCGACACCAGTTGGTGCAGGATATCGGTGAGCAGTTGCGGACCTTTCTGCATCGGATCGAGCCGTGAGGGCCAAAAAAACAGCGGCGTGCGGGGATCGGGTTGCAACCGGAGCTCGCGCTGAAGCGCCAATTTGTTAGCCCGCTTGCCTGCCATGATCGTCTGCGCGGTGAAGGTCTGGGTCAGGCACGGGTCAGTCGCCGGATTGCAAGACGCATCAGGCGCGTTGAGGATACCCGCCGTGCAACCCGCCGCCTGTTTGTGCCGCAGCTCCGCCCTCACGGAATCCGGAATCACCGAGTGCCAACCCTCAACCATTTCCCAGAGAAAACGCGGGCTCACTGTATTGATGAAATGGGCCGCGAAGATGCCCGAGGTGAGCAGATCCGCCTGCAGCTGGGTCCGCGCGTGCTGATAGTTCACGGGCAGTCCGTCGTAATAGAGGTTCATCCAGAACTCCGCGGCATCGATGCCCGCCTCTTCGATCTGCGCGAGCGACACCTGCCGGGTATGGATGTTGTGCACGGTGAAAAGGCACTTGATCGCGCGGCGGCGGGCCATCCCCGGAATCAAGGCGGTCATCCAGTCATTGCAATGGATCAGATCCGGCCGAACCCGTGGCACAATGTGATTGATCACCTCGCGTTGAAACACCAAAGCGTTGCGCGTCGCCTCATCGGAATAGTTGCTATCAATTTGCTCGCGATAATAGAAGGCACGATCCTCCGCCAGATGAATTTGATGGTCCGGCAGCACTTCATGGTATTGGCGCAACTCCTCGTCATGAAGGCAGAACACATCCCCCTGGATCAGCCGCCGGAAGTTAGGCATGGCCACATGAACATCCGCGCCCAACTCAAACAGCGCCGCGACTAACGATGCCGTCACTTCGGCCAAGCCACCCGCCTTCATGCAGCGGAATCCCCGCTGCCGCTCCATTTGTGGCGGCAAATAGGTGATCTCGGGGGTAACAATCAGGATCCTCGGCTTGGGGGGCTTCGCATGGCCTGACAACGACCTCGCCATGGAGGGGTCATTCATCATGCCGTCCAATGTGAAGAAAATCGCGATTTGACGCCACTGAAAACTGCCTCCGCCACGGAATTATTTTCAGCCGAGTGGGGCCGGCGCGCTTGGGGCGCTTGCGTGTTGCGGCGGGTCCGCATCCGGCTCGACAGCCAGGGGATTCTTGGCTAGAAACCACTCCAGCCAGCCACCGGCGCAGTCCGGTTTTTTCCCGTCGCACCCCATGTCCATCGCCTTCAAAGACTATTATGCCACCTTGGAAGTGCCGCGTGATGCCAGTGCCGAGGATATTAAAAAGGCGTTCCGCAAGTTGGCCCGCAAGCACCACCCGGACGTGGCCAAGGACCAGAAAGGTGGCGAAGCCAAGTTCAAGGAGATCAACGAGGCCCACGAAGTGCTCAGCGACCCGGACAAACGGCGCAAATACGACCAACTCGGCGAACATTGGCAGGATCAGGGCGGTTTCCCCTCCCCCGGCTCTCGCGGCCGCTCGGCCGCCCCCCATGAATTCAACTTCGGCGGCACCGGCTTCAGCGATTTTTTCGAGCAGTATTTCAGCGGTGCGAGCCGCGCAGGCTTTGGGGAGCAGGCCTTTGACGGGCCGCGCGCCGCGGGCTCGCGCAAGCGCCGGGGCAGCGATATCGAAGGCGACATTCTGGTGACCTTGGAAGAGGCCATGCACGGCTCGGTGCGGCCGGTGTCGCTGCAAACGACCGACAACCTAACAGGGAGACCCGAGACCCGCGAGTTCCAGGTGCGGATCCCGCCCGGTGTGACCGACGGCCGGCGCATTCGCGTGCCCGGCCAAGGCACGCCGGGCAGCGGCGGCACCGAACCCGGTGATCTCTATCTGCGGGTGCGCCACGCCGCCCACCCGGATTTTCACACCGAAGGCGCCGACGTGATGTATGAACTCGACATCGCCCCGTGGGAAGCCGTGCTCGGTGCTGATATCTCGGTGCCCACCCTGGATGGCACGGTCAAGCTGCGCATCCCAGCGGGCAGCGAAAGCGGCCACCAGCTGCGCATCCGCGGCCGCGGTCTGCCCAAAGGCAAATCCGGCGAGCGCGGCGACTTCCACGCCGTGCTCACCGTCCAACTCCCGACTCATCCAAGCGCCGAGGAGCGCGCGCTGTGGGAACAACTCCGCGCCGTCTCGCCCTTCAAGCCGCGCGAGTGAACGCTCAGTAGGTCACGAGATTCAGTCCCGGGATGCGCGCAAACTCGTGCAGGTTGCGCGTCACCAATGGCATGGAATGCTGCATCGCGCAGGCCACGATCCACAGATCGTTGGTGCCGATGAGTTGTCTGGCGCGGCGCAGCTTGCGGGTGATGGTGGCGTAGTGCGCCGCTGTCTCCGGCGTGTGGGCTAGAAATTCAAACCGGCCCAGCAGCCCAGCGCACGGCGGCTCCGCCATGTCCGCAAATCCCTCTGCGAATTCTCCGGCCACCGTGCACGAAATCCACGGGCGCGACGACGCATGCCCGCGCAAAAACTCATGACAGGGTCCGCCTCCAACGCGCATCTCGCGTTCCAAGTCGATCAAAAAACAGGTGTCGAATAACAGATCGGTCATGACCAGGGATTGTCGGGCGCCACGTCCTGGGACTGGGCGCTATCCAGGTAGGTCAGGACGCGTTCATCTGCCACCGGAAGAGTCGCCAACGCCGCTAACAGGTCACCGCAGCTCCGCGTCTGATGCTCCCAACTGGCCCGCTTGATCACCTGCGAAAATGAATCCCGGGCTGACAGACGAGCCCGCCGCAGCCGCTCGTATGCATCCAGGTCAATCGAAATGGTCTTGGTTGCCATGCATGCAGCATACACGTGGATTGGCGACCGGCAAGTCGATTGGGTTGGCAAGCAACTTAGCCTATAAGGGCGAATGGAAACCGCATGCCGACATTATTAAACCACTGATTGAACTGATTTTTCACTGATTTCACTGAAAGAATCCAATCGAACTATCCGTTGATGGGTTCACCTTTCAGGTGAGCGAGACCGGAGTTGTAACCTATTAATAATCAGTTCAATCAGTGAAATCAGTGGTTTTCATTTCCCGATCTGGGATTAGAATGACTGGCCCGCGCGCCACGATCTCAAGGAGTGGCGGATGGGAGCAAGTTCAGGGCCGGATGCCGGGGTGCTCAAAAAAAACCCGCCGCCCGGACGAACCGGACGGCGGGGTGGGGATTGAGGTTTCGCAGGTCAGGCGGATTTCAAAGCGCGTTTCGCTTCGAGAGCCTTTTTGACCTGGGCAACGATGGCGGAGAACGCGGCGGCATCGGTGATCGCCAGATCCGAGAGGATCTTGCGGTCAGCTTCGATGCCGGCGGCTTTCAAACCTTCGATGAAACGCGAGTAGGTGAGGTCCTCGGCACGGACGGCGGCGTTGATACGCTGCGTCCACAACCGGCGGAACTGACCCTTGCGCTTTTTCCGATCTCGATACTCATAGGTCAGCGCCTTGCGGACTGCGTCCTTGGCGTAACGGAAGAGTTTCGAGCGGAAACCGCGGAAACCCTTGGCACGGAGCAGCACGCGCTTGCGACGCTTGCGGCTGGCCGGTGAGTTGGTGGCACGTGGCATTTGGTATTATTGGTTGGAACAGACCGTTGATTTCATTTCCTTCCACCGTCTCGACTGTTCATGTCTCCCTCGCGGGATCAGGCGGTGTAAAGGCCGTCCGATTCGCGGACGGGGTGTATTATTCGTTGCGACGTTTCGGTTACCGGGAAAAAGGAAGATTCTCCCTGACGTTTCTAAGGTCAGCATCGGAGACCAGAGCAGCTTGCCCAAGACGACGCTTGCGCTTGCTGTTCTTGCCTTGCAACAAGTGGCGAGCCCCTTGTTTCCGACGTAGAATTTTCCCCGTCCCAGTGACTTTGAAACGCTTGGCAACGGCTTTCCGTGTCTTTGCTTTTCCAGAGACTCTTGGCATGGGACGGGCAAACTAGGCATCCTCCACCTCTTGGCAAGTCAATAATGGCGGGAAAACCAAGGATTTTGAATTTTGAATTTTGGATTCTGGATTTCAGCTCAAAGACGTGGGGTTTTCCAGCATCCGACATTAACCATCCAAAATCCCCTCCCCCAATCCCCGGATTGACAGCCGGGGCATTCCGCGCCCAAGTAGCCGCCATGTCACGCTTCGCCAATAAAATCGCCGTGGTCACCGGAGGTGGCCGTGGAATCGGTCAGGAAATCGCCCGCGCCTTGGCGGCGGAGGGCGCCAAAGTGGCGGTGGTCAGCCGCAGCGCCGCGAGCTGCGGCAAGGCGGCCGAGGAAATCAACGCCAGCTATCCGGGGGCGGCCACCGCCTATGCCGTGGATGTGGCCGACCACGCGGCGGTTCAGGAGCTCGCGAAAAAGATCGGCGAGGAAATGGGGCCGGTGAACATTCTGGTCAATAACGCCGGGGTCACACGCGACGGACTGCTGATGCGAATGAAGGAAGAAGACTGGGACAGCGTGCTCGACACCAACCTCAAGGGTGCCTTCAACACCGTCAAAGCCTTCATGCGCGTGCTGATGAAGGCCGAGGACCCGCGCATCATCAACATCGCCTCGGTCATCGGCCTGATCGGCAACGCCGGCCAAGCCAACTACGCCGCCAGCAAGGCCGGCCTGATCGGATTCACCAAGTCCGTCGCCCGCGAACTCGCCGGCCGTGGCGTCACCTGCAACGCCGTCGCCCCCGGTTTCATCACCACCGACATGACCGACGAGCTCCCCCAGGCAATCAAGGCGGCCGTGCTCGCCAAAATCCCGTTAGGCACCTTCGGCGCCACCCAGGACATCGCCACCACGGTGACCTTCCTCGCCAGCCCGGCCGCTCGCTATATCACCGGCCAAGTCATCGCCGTCGATGGCGGCATGACCATGTGAGGGAAAATTCTAAATTCCAAATCTGAAATTCTAAACTTCACGGTCTGCTTTCCGCTTTCCGCTTT
>Ga0114958_10000823_pt1 | contig 25885 bp, 3 predicted proteins | sample C_130208_EF_Meta_FD_89577 | JGI IMG/M metagenome (GOLD analysis project Ga0114958, IMG submission 89577) | Freshwater microbial communities from Lake Croche, Canada to study carbon cycling - C_130208_EF_MetaG | ecosystem: Environmental > Aquatic > Freshwater > Lake | place: Lake Croche, Canada... | reverse complement strand
CGTGTGAAAGTACGTGCTAAAGATTTTAATGAAAATGGTGAATTAGTATACAAAGTTATCCAAACAACTGCAGGAAGAGTACTTTTTAATGAAGTAGTTCCACCAGCGGCTGGATATATCAATGAAGTATTGACTAAAAAATCGTTACGTGATATTATTGGAAAAATCCTTGCAGTAACCGATGTTCCTACTACGGCAGCTTTCCTTGATAACATGAAAGATATGGGCTATAAATTCGCTTTCAAAGGTGGATTGTCCTTCTCATTGGGTGATATTAGAATACCAGAACAAAAAACTAAATTGATTGCTGATGCAAGAGAGCAAGTTGAGGGTATTTCTGTGAACTATAACATGGGTCTTATTACCAATAACGAACGTTATAACCAAGTTATTGATATTTGGACTTCTGCCAATGCTCAATTAACAGAATTAGCGATGAAAAATATCCGTGAAGACCAACAAGGTTTCAACTCGGTATATATGATGCTTGATTCTGGGGCAAGGGGTTCTAAAGAACAAATTCGTCAGTTAACCGGTATGCGTGGTTTGATGGCTAAACCAAAAAAATCAACTGCTGGTGGTGGTGAAATTATTGAAAATCCAATTCTTTCTAACTTTAAAGAAGGTCTTTCAATCCTAGAGTACTTTATTTCTACTCACGGTGCGCGTAAAGGTCTTGCGGATACCGCTTTGAAAACAGCTGATGCTGGTTACTTAACTCGTAGATTACATGACGTTTCTCAAGACGTAATTGTTAACTCTGTGGATTGTGGTACGTTAAGAGGAATAGAAGTTTCTGCTTTGAAGAAAAATGAAGAAATCGTTGAAACATTAGGGGAAAGAATTTTGGGGCGTGTTGCTTTACAAGATGTAATTAACCCAATGAATAATGAAGTTTTAGTTCATTCTGGAGAACAAATTACGGAAGCTTTTGTTAAAGCTATTGAGGAATCTCCTTTGGAAAAAGTGGAAGTGCGTTCTCCTTTAACCTGTGAGGCCAAAAAAGGAATTTGTGCTAAATGTTACGGAAGAAACTTAGCTACAGGAAAAATGACTCAAAGAGGAGAAGCTGTTGGAGTAATCGCAGCACAGTCAATTGGAGAGCCTGGTACTCAGTTAACCCTTCGTACCTTCCACGTAGGTGGAGTTGCGGGTGGCGTTTCAGAGGAATCTACTATTGTAGCAAGATTTGGAGGAAAACTTGAAATCGAAGATTTAAAAACAGTTGTTGGAGAGGATGGAGATGGCCATAAAGTGGATATCGTTGTTTCTCGTTCAACGGAGTTAAAATTAGTAGATGTTAAAACAGGTATCTTGTTAAGTACCCATAATATTCCTTACGGTTCTGTCATCAGTGTAAAAGATGGCGATGTGGTTGAAAAAGGAGCTGTTATTTGTAAATGGGATCCTTATAACGGAGTAATCGTTTCTGAATTTACTGGAAAAATTGCTTACGAAGATTTAGAACAAGGACAATCGTTCCAAGTTGAAATTGACGAGCAAACTGGTTTCCAAGAAAAAGTAATTTCAGAAGGAAGAAATAAAAAATTAATCCCAACCTTATTGGTTTATGGTAAAGACGGAGAATTAATTCGTTCTTATAACTTACCAGTTGGAGCTCACTTGATGGTAGAAGATGGAGAGAAAATCAAAGCAGGTAAAATCCTTGTTAAGATTCCTCGTCGTTCCTCTAAAGCAGGAGATATCACTGGAGGTTTACCTAGAATTACCGAGTTGTTAGAAGCTCGTAATCCTTCCAACCCAGCAGTAGTTTCTGAGATTGATGGTGTGGTTTCTTTTGGAAAAATCAAAAGAGGTAATCGAGAGGTCATTATTGAATCTAAATTTGGTGAGGTTAAGAAATACTTAGTGAAATTATCAAGCCAAATTCTTGTACAAGAGAATGACTTCTTAAAAGCTGGAGTACCTTTATCTGATGGTGCTATCACGCCAGAAGATATTTTAAGAATTCAAGGGCCATCTGCTGTTCAACAGTATTTGGTCAATGAAATTCAAGAGGTATATCGTTTACAAGGGGTGAAAATCAATGACAAGCACTTTGAAGTTGTTATTCGTCAAATGATGCGTAAAGTAAGAGTAGAAGATCCAGGTGATACTTTATTCCTAGAAGAGCAATTGATACACACGGCTGATTTCTTAGAAGAGAATGATAAGCTTTATGGCATGAAAGTAGTAGAAGATGCTGGTGATTCTGAAGTGTTGAAACCAGGTCAAATAGTTTCTCCAAGAGAATTGAGAGATGAAAATTCATTATTAAAACGTAATGATAAAAATCAAGTTGTAGCCAGAGATGTTATCACCTCTACAGCAACTCCAGTTCTTCAAGGTATTACTAGAGCGTCATTACAAACGAAATCGTTTATCTCTGCGGCATCGTTCCAAGAGACAACCAAAGTGTTAAACGAAGCAGCAGTAGCTGGTAAAGTTGACACGCTTGAAGGTCTTAAAGAAAATGTTATCGTTGGACATAGAATTCCTGCTGGTACCGGTATGAGAGATTATGATCATACTATTGTTGGTTCAAAAGAAGACTATAACGAAATCATGGCTAGTAAAGAAGAATACATCTATTAATCGGAAGATTACTAGTTAAATAAATAAAAGCCACTAGTTTAAAATATAAATTAGTGGTTTTTACTTTTAAACAGCAACATAGATATCCAAAAATCTAATAATCTAAAATCATAAATCATAAATCAAAATGAGCGATAATAATCAACAACAAGGACAAATCAACATCGAATTAGATGAAAAAATAGCTGAAGGAATTTATTCCAACTTGGCTATTATCAATCATTCTGCCTCAGAATTTGTAGTTGACTTTGTAACCATTATGCCAGGAACACCAAAGGCAAAAGTAAAGTCGAGAATAGTGTTAACGCCTCAACATGCCAAAAGATTTCTAAAGGCATTGGGTGAAAATATTCATCGCTATGAGCTTACTAATGGTGAAATCAAAGATACGGAGCAACCCCAAATTCCTTTGAATTTTGGTCCTGCCGGTCAGGCATAGTTTATTCTATTTTTTATACATCGACCCCTTTTGAGTTTTTGAGAGGGGTTTTTGTTTGTTTTTGGTTTTCTGTTTTCTGTTATCGGTTGTCGGTTTTCTGTTTTCGGTTTTCTGTTTTCTGTTTTTGGTTGTCGGTTTTCTGTTTTCTGTTTTCTGTTTTCTGTTGTCAGTTATCGGTTATTGGTTTTCGGTTTTCTGTTGTCGGTTGTCGGTTTTCGGTTGTCGGTTTTCGGTTTTCTGTTTTCTGTTTTCTTTTTTCTGTTTTCTTTTTTCTGTTTTCGGTTTTCTGTTGTCGGTTTTTGGTTGTCGGTTTTCTTTTTTCTTTTTTCTTTTTTCTTTTTTCTGTTTTTGGTTTTTGGTTTTTTTCCTGTTTTTTCCTGTTTTTTTTATTCTTTATTAAATTTTAATGATTTTTAGTAAATATTTAGAGCTATTTGTTGTGATAAATATGTTTTTTGATTAAATTTATAGCGTTTTATTTGATACATAAATCTTTTGCAGTTAAAGATTTATGACTGAAGGGGTTTATTATTTACCCTTGTTATTGTAGATTAATAATTGAAAAATTTAAGATATATAAAATATGAAAAGAAATTTACTTACCGCAATTTCTGATATATTTCCTATTCGTTGTTTGAATTTGATGAAGTTTGTATTGACTTTATTGTTGTTGCTTGATTTAGGATTGGTAGACAGAGCAACTGCGCAGTGTATTGGGCCTTATGCTCGTTTTGAGAGTTTTGCAGCTTCGGGAACTTGGCTTGCCGCTCCTGCTGCTACTGCTGCGGCTGGTTTTACCACCTCAACAACAACAGTTAATTTTAGTAGTCTTGTTGCTAATGCAAGATCTGGTAAGTTTTCTGCTTTGACCACAGCAAATGGAGTATATTTACAAACGCCCGCCATAAATAATCCTCAAACAATCTCATTTTATGTAAGGGGCTCAAATGCTTCTTTCAATTCCTACTCTGTTGAGTATTCAATAGATGATTTTGCGACTGCCGGTATACCTATTAATTTGGTTCCGGGAGGTGTTTTTACTTTTCCAACTATAACTACTTCCTATCAATTGGTTTCTGTTACTTTTACAACGCCTCTAAATGCCAGTAATGTTAAATTAAGAATTAAAGACACATATGTAAGAGGTACAACCGCTCAAATGTTCATAGATGACATATCTTGGAACTGTTACACACCAGCCGGAGCTGTAAGCACAGGATTTCCTGAGAATACAATCCTAGCACCTATTCAATCGGGTAACGGAGCACCTTCAGTTTGTTCACCTGTTGCCAGTGGGACAACTGTTTTTATTGGTTCGACTGATTCCTATAATTTTTATGATAATGGAGGGCCTTCTGATGATTATAACATAAATCAAATCAATCAAGTTACTTTTAAGCCAACAAATTTTGCTTTGGGAGATAGAATTAGAATTCAGTTTCTATCCTACACAGGTGCTGCTGGCGAACAAATAGATGTTTGGGATAATGATGGTACAGGTTTAACTACTGCAAATAAGCTTTCTACTGCTGCGGGTGTTGCTGTTCCTAGTAATTCAACATGTATATCTACTGTTTCAACAGATGGCTCAATAACAATAAAATTCACTTCTGATAATGCTACTAATGCTGCAGGTTTTAATATTAAGGTAGATTGTGTTCGTTGTGCTAAGCCAACTGGTTTGGCAGTTATCGATGTGGGTTCAACAACTGCTTCTTTACAATGGGATCCCCCAAGTAGTGCTACTTATGATGTTTATTATAGTACAAGTAATACTCCTCCAACAGGTGTTGTAACTCCTCAAGGTCTAAATTCTTCAGGTAACTCTTATGATTTTGATTCTTTAACAAGTGGAACCACCTATTATGTTTGGGTTCGCCGCAAATGTAGTACTACCTCTCCAATTAGTTATAGTCCTTGGTCGTCAGCGGTAAGTTTTACTACTGTAGATTGTTCGGCTTTTGTAATTACATCGCCTTCAACTGCATCGCAAGCATTGTGTAAAGATGCTACTCCAACTCTTTTGTCGGTAGCAGCAACTGGTGGAGTAGGGTATGGGTACCAATGGTATAGCAATACTTCAAATTCCAATTCAGGAGGAACGCTAATCAGCGGAGCAACAAGTGCTAGTTATACCCCACTAACAACAACCTCAGGAACGCTATATTATTACTGTGAAATAACGAGTACCACTCCTGCGTGTACTAAAATAAGTGCTGTTTCAGGTAGCATTGTTGTAACTGGACCACCTTCAGCACCAGTTGCCACTGCAGCTACTACTATAACAACAAATTCATTCACTGCCAATTGGAATGCTGTGACAGGAGCTACAGGGTATTTTCTTGACGTCTCAACAGTAAATAATTTTGCAAGTTTTGTGACAGGTTTTACTAATTTATCGGTTGGGACTGCAACTACTAGAAGTGTTACAGGATTATCGCCTGGTGTTACCTATTTTTATAGAGTTAGAGCAGTTGGAGCTTGTGGTACAAGCGTTTCTTCAAATGTAATAACTCAAGCAACAGTAGCGTTAAGCTATTGTATACCTCCAGCTCCCCCAACAACTACATCTTTCGTAAATAGTTTTTCAACTACAGGAGGAATCACGAATATTACTAATACTAATACCGGATTTACACCTGGAGGTTATGCCAATTTTACGTCACAATTTTCTTGTTCACAATTTCCATCCTCTAGCATTAATTTTTCTATGACTAGTTTGAGAACAGATAATCTTGATCAAACTTTCTTATATTTTATTTGGATTGATTGGAATAATGATGGCGATTTTGATGACGCGGGAGAAACTATTCGTGCTACCACCACCTTCCAAGGAGGGCCATTTACAGGGTCTATTGTGGTGCCATCAACCCAAGCAGCTGGTAATTATCGTATGCGTGTATCTACTAATTGGATTGTAGCAAATACTCCTTGTGCCATTAATGGTACTTTTGGTAGAGGAGAAATGGAAGATTATACTTTTATAGTGGTGCCTGTTCCACCTTGTGCTCCCAGTACACCTTCGTTATTAACAACAGCAAGTGTTACTGCTACCACAGCCATACTATCTTGGACTGATGCTGCCATGACACCAAACAGTGTTTATGATTTTTTTGTGAGCACATCAAACACAACTCCCTCAGCAGGAACTCCTCCTTCAGGAACAGTAACAGGGGCTACTTCCGCGACAATTTCAGGTTTGACTGTGAATACTATTCATTTTTTTTGGGTTCGTTCCAATTGTGGAACACCGAATCCTTGGGTAGGTTCTTCTAATTTTATTACAATACCTCAAGATGTAGTTAATATGACTACTGGTTCAATCACTTCTTGTAATGTTAAGTTTTTTGATAGTGCCGGACCAGTATCTAACTACAATAATAATGAAACTTTTACTTTTACTTTTAGACCTACGTCTGCAACTTCTAAATTGAAGGTAGTATTCAATTCTTTTGCTACAGAAGACAAATTTGATGGTTTACTTATATTTAATGGTAATAGTACTGCTGCACCCATTATTTCTTCGGGATTAAATGCAGGATTAAACGCAACAACTTGTCCGGCGGGTTCTTTTTATGGCACTGTTTCGCCAGGCACTATTACTTCTACGGCTGCTGATGGTTCATTAACTTTTCAGTTTAGATCAGATTTTTCTATTATAGCTGCAGGTTGGGATGCTATTATTACATGTGTTGCTGTTCCTACAATAACTAGTTTTACACCTACAGGAGTTTGTGTTGGAAATACACCAACAGTAACGCTAACGGGTGTAAACTTTACTGGAGTAACTTCTGTAAAATTTAACGGGGTAAATGCTGCCTATACTATTGTTTCAGATACCTCAATTACCACCACATTACCTTCCTCTGCAACCACCGGAAATATTACTGTTACTACAGCTACTGCTACCGGAACTAGCGCAACTGTATTTATTGTAAGTCCTATACCTTCTACTCCAAATGCGGGTAGTAATGTAACCATCTGTGATGGCACCACCACCACCCTAAATGGTAGTTCCTCAGCAACTAATTCTGTCACTGTGCTAAGTGAAAATTTCAATGCTACTTCTTGGCCCTCTTCATGGTCTAGAACACAAAATGGGGATATTAGTCCTGGTGATTTTCGTACGACTTCTGAGTTCCTTTCACAAGGAAATACATGGGCTGGAGATGGTCGAACCGGTTTTTGTAGTTATTTTTATTCCTATTTAATAGCAAGTGGTGTTTCTGGTGATATGGTAACACCTGCTATAGATTTATCTAGTTTTAACTCTGCTTCTTTAACTTTTTGGATTTTTAACTCCGAAGGAACGGATTTATTAAAAGTATTTGCTAACAATAATAATGGTACTTTTACTCAAGTAGGGAGTAATTATGCCACTTTCGGGTCTTGGACACAAATTACGATTAGTTTAAATACTTTCACGGGTACTGGTTTTACGGCAGTAAGACTTAAATTTACTGGTACTTCTGATGGTATTATGTCAAATATTGGAATTGACGATGTTTTAGTAGCAGGTGGTAATTCTTCAACTTTTGTGTGGTCTCCTGCTGCTTCTTTGAGTTCAGCCACGATTCTTAATCCAGTAGCCAATCCTACAACTGATACTACTTACACCTTAACTACGGCATTTGGTTCTGGTTGTTCTGCCACTAGTAGTGTTACTGTTTTTGTCACTCCTAAACCAACGGTTTCTATTACAACTGCTGCCGCTAGTATTTGTGCTAATTCCATAGTAGCTGTTACAAGTTCAGGAACAGCGTCCACCTATTCTTGGACTTCTTCGGTTGCCAATACATTATTCTCTGACGCAATAGGAACAATACCTTATGTAGCTGGAACTAATGCAACATCAGTATATGTTAAAACCCCTAGTACAGTTACCATTACTCTGAATGGAACTTTTGCACCAACTGGATGTATAGGTACAGCTTCGGTTACTTTTACGGTAGTTCCCAAAACCTTTAATGGTACCTTTTGGATTGGTGGTAATCCTACCAATGACGGTACTGAAAATTTGGTATTTCCTTCAGGTACATATACTTCGACTGGAAATTTAAATGCGTGTAGTTGTACAGTCTCGGGTGGTAGTGTGACTATTAATTCTGGTCATACAGTTACTCTCCAAAATGGATTGTTGGTTTCTTCTGGTTCGATGACATTCAATAGCGGGGCAAGTTTAGTTCAGGTAAATAATGTTGCCAATTCTGGAAACATAACCTACAAAAGAAATTCTACTCCATGTTTTATATCTGATTACACCTATTGGTCAAGTCCTGTAGCTTCTCAAACATTAATTGGTTTGTCTCCTGCTACTTCCTCCACTGGTTTTTATGATTATGATAATATAACTACTTCTTATTGGCAAGCGTCCAATAGCTCTTCTCCAATGACTATTGGGAAAGGGTACTTGATTCGTGTTCCTTATTCTTATCCAGTTTCGCCAGCAACCCCTCAGATTTTTACAGCAAATTTTATAGGTGTTCCTAATAATGGTGAAATTCCTTTTACTATAGTTGATAATCCAGCTAATCATTTGACTTTGTTAGGTAATCCCTATCCGAGCGCGTTGAGTGGTAATTTATTTGTTACTGCTAATACCCTATTGGATGGAACACTCTATTTCTGGACACATAATACTAGTTTAAATTTAGCCACTGGTCAATATATTGCCAGTGATTATGCTGTTTGCAATGTGTTAGGAGGTACAGGTACCGCGGCTACAATAAATCCCGGTGCCGGAAATAGTTCTGTTCCTACTGGAAGTATTGCTTCAGGACAGGGTTTCTTTATTAATACGAATTCTTCAGGAACCGCTTATTTTAGAAATAGCATGCGTTTGGGAGGTTCAAATACTACTAATTTTTACAGAAATAGTGGCAACGAAAGTGCTATCAATGACCCAACGGATTCTATAGAAAAGCATAGAATTTGGCTTGCTATTAGTGATGCTTCCATTGCTTATAAACAATTATTAGTTGGTTATATTCAAGATGGTACAGATGGTTTGGATCGTCTATTTGATGGAAAAATGGTTGATAATGGTAACCAAGTTACTTTTTATACTAGGGTTGATGAAGAAAAACTCACTATTCAAGGGCGAGGTTTACCCTTTTCTCCAAACGATATTTTTCCACTAGGTTATAAGTCGACTGTAGCTACAACTTATTCTATAAGCTTGTCTGATTTTGATGGTTTATTTACTAGTCAAGCTATTTATCTAGAAGATACTTTGCTCCATGTTATCCATGATTTGAAATCAGGACCTTATACCTTTGCTACAGAAGCTGGTACCTTTGAAGATCGTTTTGTTTTGCGTTTTACTAATCAAGCTTTAGGGGTGCCTGTTTTTTCTGAAAATACTGTTGTGGTATATAAAAGTGAAGATGGGTTGCATGTTAATTCAGGTACAATCCCAATGCGAGCTGTGGCTATTTTTGATGTTTCAGGACGTTTAATTGCTGCTAACAATGCCATAAATAATGTTCAGACACTATTCACTTCTTTACCCATAACTAATCAAGTGTTGTTGGTTCAAATTACCTCTGAAACAGGGGGTAAAATAACTAAGAAAGTGGTGTATTAAAAGTTTTTTACTCACTAAAATTTAAATTAGAGTTTCCAAGTGGGAGCTCTTTTTTTTGTCCTTTGATTAGGGGAGGGGAGGTCGGTTTTCGGTTGTCGGTTGTCGGTTGTCGGTTTTCGGTTTTCGGGTTTCGGTTTTCGGTTGTCGGTTTTCGGTTTTCGGTTGTCGGTTTTCGGTTGTCGGTTGTCGGTTGTCGGTTTTCGGTTTTCGGTTTTCGGTTTTCGGTTTTCTGTTTTCTGTTTTCTGTTTTTTCGAAGGGTTTTGGAGTTGTTTTTTTATTAGTAGTACAGATTTTGAAATGTTTTTATTAGACTATTTTTTACTTTCTGATTTTATTTACTATTTTTAGAAAAACCTTTATTATTTTATTATAAATTGGTAATAAAATTAAACTATGTAGTGTCTATTTAACTTTTAATATATATTAAACAATAAATAGTCTTATTTATTTAATATTCTATTAACGTTATTTTAAATAATAGCAAAATTTGTAATATAAGGACTATAGATAGTGTTCATTAATCGAAGATTGATGTTATTGGTCGATTTTTTTATTTTTTATTTTTTGCTAAGTTAAATTTATCTTAATATTATAGTCCAAATATAATTTACCTTTTTATTAAATTTATATGATAATAACCTACTTTTCTTACTTTTCGAAGTATCTTTTTTGTGTCGAAACTGTTATGTTTACTTCTTTGGCTATTTTGGGTCTAAGCCACTCCAAACTGGTTAAAAAAAGTTTACTTATCTATATGTTTATGTTTGCTACTTTGACTACTTCTCAAAGTGCCATGGTTTGTAGTGTTTTAGCTGCTAAAACCACTACTCAAGTTTCTTTTTTTCATCATTATATTACGCTCGCTTCTGCTGATGGTAGTGGCGGAGGCGGAGGCGGAGGTCATGGTAGTACCTTAAGGACATTACCCGATTATTCGAATCAAACACTACAAGGATTACAATTCACAAAAACATCATACACCATTTAATACCTAACTTATGAAAAACTTTTATTTAACCCAAAAAATTGCAAGTATCGTTAGTTCTATTTTGATACTATTAGGATTGAAAGAAGATAACCTTTGCACCACAAGTGTCAAGACCACTTCAACCATCAATTTTACCTCTCGAAATAGCTTCGGGATTTACTCGTTTAAAGCGGCCTTGGCTTTCTTATTCTTTATGTCAATTGGCGCCAATGCGCAGATAAATTATTTTTCTAAAGCAAGTGCTACTTCCTTTACTAGTCCCTCAAGTTGGGGAACAAGTTCAGACGGTTCGGGTGCTGCACCAACATCAATAAGTAGCGCCAATAACTTTATAGTTGCTAATGGTGCTGCGTTGACTTTAGATGCAGACGCCAGCGTTAGAACTTTAGCAATAACTAGTGGTTTCTTAACAGTAAGTGCCAACACGCTTACCGTTGGTTTGTCTTCTGGTAATGCTTCTAACCTTACTATCAGTAATGGTGGATTTTTAACAGTTAACACTGGAGGTACTCTTACTATTAATGGATTCTTTTTACAAAGCTCTGGTGGGGTATTTACCCAAAACGGTGGTAACATTAATGTTGATGGAAACAGTGGGGTAGCTGGTGTTACAATGACAGCAGGTTCTAGTAGTGGTAAAACCATTACTGTTGCAAGTACTGCAGGATTATTAGTTAATAGTGTTGTGACTGTCTCTTCAGGAACAGGTGTGCTGCCGGCTAATACTTTTGTAACCAGTATTCTTAGTGCCACTCAGTTTACTGTTAACAATACACCAACAACAACTTTGGCTGCAGCAACATTATTTGCAACCAACAGCGTTACATCAAGTAATAGTTTAGTTTCATTAACTGGTTCTCCAAGTACTATATTTTTAAACGGTGGGACTTTTACAATTATTGATCCTCATGCAAATTCCTCTACATTTTTTGCATTAACAGGAACTGGATCTCCAGCCATTAATGCAAGTACTAATCATACCTTTAAATTTGGTAATGGTACTTCTACAGATGCTGGTTTTGGAACAGCTGGTTTTTTTGTTAGTTCTCCAACTTTAATTTTAGGAAACGTAGTACTTGACAATAATGTTAATCTTACTAATAATAGACAAGTAACAACTACAGGAAATATAGGTATTTTAGGAAATCTTACTGTAAATTCAGGAGCGGAGCATAGAGTTTCATCTGCTACTTTTTTAGCAGGAAATCTTATTAATAATGGTACAGTAACAACGACAAGTACTTTAAATTTTGGTAGTTTTTTTAACGCTGTTTCGCAACCTGCTACAGCAACACAAACTATTTCAGGTACTGGTTCTTTCAGAAATTTAGTAGCAAATTCAGTTACTTTTTCAACAGCAAACTTTGCAAATTTAACTTTTAATAATACTTCTGCAAACGGAGTTGTATTTAGTGGTGCGAATAGTTTATTGACTGCTGGTAACGCTGGAACAGTTTCAGGGACACTTACTTTTACAAATTGTCCAGGTGGTGTTGATTTAGGTGGTGGTACTTTTATACAAGGTATTACTGTTGCTAGTCCCGGTACTACCTCATGGACAGCTGGAGGTTTCAAAAACGGAACTTTTAAAAAGTGGATTGGAACTGCAACGTTACCTACAACATTACCTAGTACAACTGCAGGTAATTTTCCTTTTGTTGTAAATGGAGCTAACAGAAACTTCCAAGTAGGTAGTTCTATTGCAACTTTAACTTCAGGAGGAACTATTTCGGTTACCTATACATCTACTTCTGGTTTGAATTCCGTTACCGGTTCAGACCCAAGTGGACCTTTTTCTTATGATAGATTATCCAATGCCTATTGGGCAGTAAGTTCGGGTGATGGTTTAGCTACCACCGGAACTTATTTAGTTAATGGTGGTATGGAAGGTATTACTAACCTTACTGCAATTACTAACGAGCCAAGATTGGTGCAATCAGCTACTGCTGCTGCAGGAACTCATGTTGCAGCAACAGGTACCGCAACTGCTGCAGTTGGTAACAGAAGTGGATTATCACTTTCGTCTACTGCTACCAATTTTTATATTGGTATTAATAGTACAAACATAGCAGCAGCAGCTGCAACAGTTTACTCCATTAAAACTGGTAACTGGAACGATGCTGCAACCTGGAATACAGGAGTAGTCCCAGCTAGTACCGATACTGTTACTATTACTGTTGGAACTACAGTAACTGTTGATAACAGTGTAAGTACTTCAACATGTAACTCCTTAGCCATTGTAATAAATGGTACTCTAAATGTTACAGCGAATACCTTAAATACCAACTCAACAATTCCATTGACAGGGATTACCATGGGTAATTTTGGTGTCTTAAACCAATCTGGTGGAGTGGTTGTAGTAGGTGCTTCAGGAACTAATCGTAACTATTCTTTAGTTACAGGTGTTGCTGCTACATCACAATTGAATGTTTCAGGAGGTACTCTAACAGTTAATGGAAACATAAACATTCAATCGCCAGCTGTATTTTCACAATCAGGTGGAACTATCAGAGTAGATGGTAATAGTGGTGTTGCAAGTGTTTCTATGACAGCTGGTTCAAGTAGTGGTACAACAATTACTGTTGCTAGCACTGTAGGACTGGTGTTAAATAGCCCTGTTTCGGTTACTGCGGGAACTGGAGTTTTTGCTGCTGGTACTTATGTAACTAGTGTAGTAAGTCCTACTCAGTTTACAGTGAATGTTGCTCCAACTACAACTTTAGCTGCAGCAACTGTTTTTTCAACTAGTAACGTTGTTTCTGGAACTGCATTGATAAATATTTCTTCAGTAAATACCTATTTAACTGGGGGAACAATGATTATTGTAGATCCACATGCGAATACTACTTCTGCTTCTAGTTCCAACAATAGAGCATTTGCCTATAATCTTATTTCAACCTTAGTTAATGCAAGTACAAACCATACACTCCAATTAGGTGATGGTACCTCTACCGATGCTGGAGGTTCAGTATTAGGATTTGTAGTAAATACTTCGGTACTGGGTAGTTCAAATTTATCACTTGGAAATCTAATTGTTAATGGTGGTGCTACAGGGATTAATAGATTAACAAGTATAAGCGGTAAAGTAATTGTATTAGGTAATACTACTATCAATGCTAATTCGGAATTAAATCAAAATGCTAATCAGCTTAATATTAATGGAAATTTAATTAATAACGGTATTCTTACTGCTACTTCTACTGGAATTTTATCTTTTCAGAATACAATAAATAATGTAACTTCACCAAGTTCAAATGCACAAACCTTAAGTGGTACCGGTATTTTCAGAAATGGAGCGTATTTTTCCGCTGCTACTACTGTTGCTAATAGTACTGCAACTGTAACAGTGTCAAGTACAACAGGATTAGTTGCAGGGATGGTTATTGCAGTACAAAATGGCGCAGGAGCTTTCCCAGCTGGAACAACGGTTTCTTCTATTACCAGTGCTACAGTTTTTGTTGCTTCCGCAGCACCTTCCACAACACTTCCAATTGGAGCTATAATTGTAGGTTCAAATGCTAATTTCAACAGTATTATAATTAACAATAATAATCCTTCGGGAGTTACTTTTTCTGGTTCAACTTGGAATAGTTTTACAAATGCTACTCTAAGTGGTACCTTAACATTTACAAATGGTTTCTTAGATGTTTCAGGTCAAGCTAACGGATTAACGTTAGGAGTTTCTGGAACTGCTGCTGGTACATTATCTTACAGTGCTGGTGGATTTACTTCTGGAAGCACTTTCAGAAGATGGATTGCTGCATCAACTATAACAGTTGGGGCTTTAGGTAATGCTGGTCATTTTCCATTTGTTAATAGTAATTTCCAAGCAAGACATTCATTTTTAGGATTTCCTACTGCTCCAACTGCTGGTTGGGTTGCGGTAAAATTAAATGAAGTAGCTGGTACAACAGCCCCTTCTTCACCTATTCCTGATTTATATACTGTTACTTCAAGAAGTAACAGTAACTGGGTAGTTACTTCTGCAGGTGGTTTTAATGTTGCTTCTAACGATGCGCAAGTTCGTTTTAGAGGCGATGGTATCTTTACTTTAGCTACTCCTAGTAACTTCTTTGCAGTTGGTTCAGGTGCGCTTGCATATGGTACTTCTGTTATTGGAACAGGTACTACAGCTGCTCCTGAAGCTAATAAAACACTTTTATCTACTACTAACGTTGCTCAAACGTATTATGTAGGAACTCAAAATATTATTCAAAGTACAGCTACAGGTGGTGCTTGGGGAAGTACTAGTACATGGGCGGGTAACGTTGTGCCAACTTGTTCAGATATCGTATTGATCAGTAATGGTTCTTCTGTAACGGTTACAACCGAAACTGCCAATAGTGCTGGTTTAACCGTTAACATTGGTGGAACACTCACCGTTAGTGGTGGAATCTTAAATGTTGGTTGTACTAATAACAATGCTCCATTTATTAACAATGGTACTTTAACTGTTAGTGGTGGTGCTGTAAATGTTAATGGTAACCTTCAAATTTCTGATGGATCTAACTTTACACACAGTGCCGGAACAATTACTATTGACGGTAATAATGGCGGTGCAACAGGAAATATAAACTCTGTAGCGTCAGGTACTCCTTTATTTGCTATAGGTACTGCAGGAACTGCTTATGGAGTAACTGGTACAACAACATTAACTGGCGGTACTATTGTGATTAAAGATCCACACGTTGGTTCAGCTACCGCAACAAATGCTTTTGCAGTTTTCGGTAGATTAGCTTCAGGTGTAAATGTGAATGCATCTACATCTCATACCTTCCAATTTGGTGATGGTACTTCAACAGATGCAGGGGCTTCTACTAGCGGTTTTGTATTTGACGGATTTCAGAGTACAGGAAGATTGAATTTTGGTTCAATGACAATCAATGCTTTGTATGGTGTAAACAGAGTTGTTACTCCTGCTACTACTGCAGGTAATACACAGGCAATTAATGGAAATTTAACAGTTACTTCAGGTATATTAAATAATTCAATATTAACTACTTTACAATTAGGGGGTAATATTAGCGTTGAAACAAATGGTCGTTTTGCTACGGGTAGCTCTGCTACAGTAGGTACTTTGTCATTTGGTTTAACTACTGGAACAACCTTTGGTGCACAAACTACTGCTCAATCAGTTAGTGTGACAGGAAATGGTGCAATCATGTCTCTTTTACCATCTGGAGCAGTATTAGCTGGAGGTACAGGTTATGTAGTTGGTGATGTTTTGACTCTTGTAGGTACCGGTGGTACGTTAGCAGGTGGCTCAAGTCAAGCTCAGTTTAGAGTTGTCTCTGTTGCTGCTGGTGTAGTCACTGGTGTTGTTTGTGTTAATTCGCCACTTTACACCACTTTACCTACAGGATCTACTACTACAGGAGGTACAGGATCTGGTTGTACTATTAGTACTTTGACAAACATGACTTTGTCAGCCACTTCGGGTTCCAATTTTGTAAATGTGTTATTTAATAATACTTCTTCTTCTGGTGTTACTTTTAATGCTTTAAATAATATGTCGGGTGCTGCTTCATTCACTGGTGCATCCGTATTAAATAATATTACATGGACTGCAGGGTTTGCTTCTACTACAGGCTCTAATGCTTTGTTGTACGGAAATTCAATTGTACGTGGTCCTGGAGCTGTAGTAGTAACTTCTGGTGGTATGGCTCCAGGTTCTACTTATGCTATTGGAACAACTGCAGGTGCAACTTTAACTAATCCTACCACAGGTACAGCACCTGCTGCAACTAATGCTGGTGCTTATCCATTTGTAGATGCATCGGGGAACCCACGTTTTTTCTTCGTAGGAAGAACATCGCCAACAGGAACTGGTATTATTGGGGTCAAATATACTGATGTTGCAGGAGTAACTACTGGTCTTTCTCTAGCGGATGGTGCTTATACGGTTACTAATCAATACAATAGTAATTGGTCAGTTAATTTATATGGAACATCTCCAGCCGCAACTTCATTCTCTATTGCTGCTTCTGCAACTAATGCTTTTGGTGGTATACCTGCAGCTGCTAATGCCAGATTAATGAATAGCACTGCATTTGTAGGAACTTTTCAAGCGGGTACCACTTTACCAAATGCGCAACGTACAGGGTTATCATTAGCACAATTAACAGCTAGTCCATTTTACATGGGTATTGCTGCTGCAGACTTGCCTTATATATCTATTGCCAACGGAAATTGGGAATCTGGTTCTACTTGGAATAAAGGTACCGTTCCAACTACGGGTAATACTGTATTTATAGCTAATGGAACTACTGTAACCGTAAATGCTACCGCATCTTTAGCCAATGATATTACTGTGAACACAGGAGGTACTTTAAATGTATCAGGTAGTACTTTAGGAGTAACAACAACTTTAACTAACAACGGTACAGTAAATGTTAGTGGAGGTACTTTAGCTACTACAACTAGTGTGGCTAACAATGCTGGTGCTACTATCAATGTTTCAAGTGGCGCTTTAACTTCTACTACCACTACAACCAATTCTGGAACGATTAACGTTTCGGGTGGTACGTTAACTTCTACAACCGCATTAACTAATAATGCCTCTTCTACTATTACGGTTTCTAGTGCTGGTACATTGGCTGTTCCTGCGACAGGTACATTTACTAATACAGGTACATTTAATGCTAATGGTGGAACTACAAATATTGTTGCAGCTTCTGCAACAGGTATTACAAACGCTGTTACTACTGGTATATTCAATGTTGCTGGTGGTACTGTGAATCTTGGTATTACGGATAACACATTTTGTAATAGAACATTTACTAATAATGGTACTTTAAGTGTATCATCTGGAACATTAAATGTTTTTGGTAATATTACCAATGCTTTAGGTTCTATTTTCAATCAGAGTGGTGGTGCTATCAACATTGATGGAAATGCTGGTGGTAATTCAACTAACTCTGTTGCAAGTGGTGTAGCAATCCTTCAATTTTTACAATTGAATTCTGGAATAAATCTTACTGGAGGTACATTAACTATAGTCGATCCTCACGCAAATGCAACAGCATCAAATTCAATAGAATGTAACAATGGAACTGCTGGTTTTCAAACTTCTACTGCAAATCATACACTTCGTTTTGGAAATGGAAGCTCTACTGATGCAGGTGGAAATGTTGTAGGTTTTCAGTCAAATTTGTGGATTGGAACGGCATTCTTATCATTTGGAAATATAATAGTAAATGGTGGAACTGGAACTAATAGAACTGTTACTTGTACAAATCCATTAGCAGCAATTGGAGACGTTACCGTTACTAGTGGATCTACTTTAAATTTAGCTTCCTCATTATTTGCTGGAAAAAATGTAACTGTTAATTCGGGAGGAACTTTTATAAATCTAGATGGTATTAGAGCGGCACTGATAGCTTCAAATACATCAGGAACACTTTTTTCTGGTCCCTCTACTTCAGCTCAAACAATTGGCGGAAGCGGAACTTATCAAAACCTTGCAGCTTCACCAACGGCTAATTTAACTAACTTAAATGTTAATAATACTAACGCAACTGGTGTTACTCTAAGTACGCCATTATCCGTTAGTGGTACATTAACCATGACGTCTGGTTTAATTAATACTACTTCGACTAATTTATTAACGCTTGGTACTGCTACTACAGCAGGAACTCTAGCGGGTACTCCATCGGCTACTACTATGATAGTAGGGCCATTTGCGAGAACCTTTGCTACAAGAACGGCGTTAGGTACTTTTGATGTTTCTACTATATTCCCAGTGGGTAAAGGAAGTGACTTTACTCCAGTATTCGTAGATCCTACCATTGCTGCGACTAGTGCTGCAACTATTAGTGGTGAAGCATTTGCAACTAACGGTGGTACTGGTTCTTCAGATGTTACTGATTTATCTGCCGCTCGTTGGGAGGTACTTACCACTAGTGGTTTTGCTAATTTAACAAATGCCAATGTGAGAGTTTCTCAATCTGGTATCCTTTCAACTTATGCTTTAGTACAAGCGCCTACAGCATCAGGAGTATACGATCGTGTATCTGGTGCTACATCAACTTTTGGTGTGGGTCCTGTTCTTACAGGATCAGGTATTGGTGCTTCAACCTTAACTGCCAATGGTTACTTTGCTTATGGTACAGTAGCAGCTCCAACTCCTCCAACTATCACTGGAGTTACAACTGCATTTAGTTCAACAACACCAATCACTTTGTGTTCTAATGGCGGTTCTGTAGTAACTATTACAGGTACTAAATTAGGAACGGTTACTAGTGTATTATTTAATGGTCCTGGGGGTGTTACGCTTGCAGGTACTATCACGGCTCAATCGCCTACCTCTTTAACCGTTACTGCTCCTGCGGGTGTAGTTGACGGTATTATCCGTGTGACTAACCCGGCAGGTTCTGCGAACAGTGTTGGTCCTACGACTTTTACTACAGCTCTTCCACCTACAGTAGGTGTGAGTTCTGCGGTTACTATTTGTTCAGGAAGCAGTACCACGCTTACAGCTTCAGGCGCTACTACTTATGCTTGGACACCAAGTACCGGGTTGTCATTTGCTAATGTTGCTAGCCCAACGGCTAGTCCTACTGCAAACACAACTTATACGGTAACAGGAACCGATACAGCTGGTTGTAAAGCTACAAATACGGTAGCGGTGACCGTTAATCCATCGCCAGTTGCTGGGATTGCTTCGGCAAGTGTTAGTCCTGTTTGTACTGGTGGTTCATTTAATTTAACATCTACAGGGGTAGGTACAAATATTTCAACAACTTTGGTTTCTCCAACAGGAGATGGTGGTTTTGAGTCAGGTGCTACTTTTGCAGCAAATAACTGGACAGTTGTAAACGCCGCTGCAAATACTTGGCAAGTTGGGTCTGCTTCGACCGCTTTTGCTGGATCACGAGCAGGTTTTGTTTCCAGTGATTCAGGCGCTACTTGGTCTTACGCAACTTCATCTACTTCAACCTCGCATTTTTATCGTGACATTACAGTTCCTGCAGGTTCATCTAATATTAATTTAAGTTTTCAATGGAAAGGAAGTGGAGAGTCTGGTTTTGATAGATTATTAGTCTATACCGCTCCAACTTCAGTAACACCGGTTTTAGGTGTTCCGGCATCTAATTCAACTACTTTAACAGGTGCAACTTTAGTTTTTACACAACCTTCATTTGCACAGTCAACATACACTAGTGCTACCTTGAGTTTACCAGCATCTTTGGTAGGGACTACTTTTAGATTAATATTTACATGGCAAAATGATAATCTTTTTGGAATTTCTCCAGGAGCATCGATTGATAATATTTCTTTAACTGTGCAATCTCCTGAAACAGTAACTTATGCTTGGACTTCCACACCTTCAGGTTTTACCTCAAGTGCTCAAAATCCAACAGGTGTTATAGCAACTACTTCTACTCAATATACTGTAACCTTAACTGGGTCTAATGGATGTACTGCATCAGCTAATACTGGTACAGTTACTGTTAATCCTCTTCCAACTATTACTACAAGTGGTAATGTGTCTAGATGTTTAGGAGATACTGGAGTAGCTTTATCTGCTTCGGGTGCGGGTAGTACTGGTACTTATTTATGGTCGCCAACGACAGGTTTAACTCCGGCTGACGGACCAAGCCCAAATGCGAAACCACTAGTAACAACCACTTATACAGTTACTGGTACTGACATTAATGGTTGTAAAAACACAGCAACGTCAACCGTAACCGTTAATTCACCAGTTAACATAACGCAACCACCAACTAATCAAATAGCACTAGAAAATGGTAGTGCTACCTTCAGCGTAACTGCTACCGGTACAGGAGTAGGTTACCAATGGCAAATTTTAGATGGTACCAACTGGAATAATATTTCAGGTGCAACTAATGCTACCCTCACTGTAGATCCTGCTTCTGTGTCACTTAATGGTTCACAATACCGTGTGATTGTATCTGGAACTGCTCCTTGTAGTCCAGTAACCTCTACTGCTGCTACTTTAACTGTGAGTACTATAGCAATATTGTCACAGCCTTCTAATCAAACGATTTGTAGTAATGAATCAGCTACATTTACTGTAGTAACCACATCAAGTGATGCTACTTACCAATGGCAATATAGTCCTACCAACAGTACTAACAATGCAGATTGGAGTTCATTAAGTTCTGCTAGCAGTACTACAAATCAATTAACCATATCGGGATTAAATTCAGATTCTAGCAATAGCTATTTCCGTTGTAGTATAAATAATGGTGTGGTGTATTCTAATGCCGCTTTATTAGTAGTTAATGACATAGTGGCCCTTACGACACAACCCGTTAGTAAGTCGGTTTGTTCTGGTACTAATGCCGTATTTACTGCTGCTGCTACAGGAACAGGATTGACCTATCAATGGCAAATGAGTACTAATGGTACCAGCTGGGCTAATGTTAGTAATGCAACCGCTGCTTCTTACACCGTTACGGCTCCAACTGGAACTTTGAATGGTCGTCAATATAGAGTTATTGTATCGGGTGCTTCACCATGTTCGCCAATTACCTCTAATGCAGCTACTTTAACGGTTACTGATGTAACTGTTGCTGCTGCTGCCTCGATATGTTTGAATCAATCGGCTACATTAAGCGCTACTTTTGTAGGTGCTTCTGATTATACTACAACTTCATGGATTTCCACAACAGGAAGTGGTGCTGCCACTGCAGTTTCTGGAACTTCAGTGTCTGTCACTCCAACTGCTGTAGGTTCTTATACTTATACTTTTACTTCTAATGGTACTTGTCCGTTTACTAAAACAGTAGCTGTTACAGTAAATGCGATACCTACTGTAACCTCAGTTACAGCAACTCCAGCCGCAGTTTGTAGTGGTGCTACTGTTACCTTAGCTGCAACAAGTACAGCAATAGCAGGTGGTACAGCAACTGTCGGAACAGGAACATTTGTGAATTCAGCTACTGGATTTGGTTCCTCAGCCTATCCAGCACCATTTGGTAACAATTTTCAAGGTGCTTTAAATCAAATGTTGATTACAGCTTCAGAATTGACAGCTGCGGGATTAACTGCTGGTAATATTACTTCGGTTGCTTTTGATGTTTTTACACCAAATACAACTCCTTTAAGTGGTTTCAATATTTCAATGAAGAGTACTTCATTAAGTGCTCTAGGAACTACTTTAGAAACAGGTTTAAGCTCAGTTTTTTCTGCTGCCACTTTTACTCCTTCTTCATCGGCGGGTTTTGCTAACAATAGAATTGTATTTGCAACTCCGTTCAACTGGGATGGTACTTCAAATATAATAATCCAAACCTGTTTTGCTAACACTTCATTTAGTTCTAGCGCAGTATTCCTAATTTCTTCAACATCTTTTGTTTCAACTCTAGTTTTCAGAGCTGATTCAACCACAGTTTGTTCGGCTCCATTAACGCCAACTTTTTCATACTTAGGAAGACCAAACATGAGATTCGAAGGGAAAACGATTACTAATTTAGCTTCTAATTACAACTGGTCATGGAATACAACTCCAGCTGTTACTGCTACTACGGGTACAACCATTGTAACTAATACTTCTGGTGCAGCTATTACTCCTACCTTTACTGCAACGGCTACTATAGCTGCTACAGGATGTAGTGCTTCTTTAACTAGTACTCCGGTAAAAGTAAATTCAACTATAGCCACACCTGTCGCAACTAATAGTACACAATGTGGTGCCGGTACTCCAACCTGTTCAGTAACAGGAACAGGGGCTTCTGGCAATACATTTAAATGGTATTTAGTGGCTACTGGCGGTACTGCTTTATCAGGTCAATCGGCTAGTACATTATCCAACTATCAAATTACTACGTTAGGAAATAATTTATTTTATGTTTCTGAGGTTAGCGCTGACGGTTTGTGTGAAAGCTCTAGAGTTCTAGTTACTGCAACAGTTACTGCTCCTTATGCCTTTACACTTAACGGTTCTACAGCTACAAACTGTAGCGGATCTGCCAGTTTAACACCAATTGGCATTGCTACTAATGGTGGTTATACTAGCTATTCTTGGACTAATCCAACTACCGTTTCAGGAAATGAAACTACTGGATGGAAGTTTAGCCCAACCGCAACAACTACTTATACGGTAACAGCTACTGGTGGTGGATGTTCAGCTACTGCTTCAGTACAAGTTACAACTACAGCTTTACCAGTTGTTACAGCTACTGCTTCACCAGCTGCTATTTGTGTTGGTGCTTCTTCAACAATTACTGCTTTAACACAAACAGTTGCAGCTGGGTCAGCAACTATAGGTGCAGGAACTGATGTATCTACATTAAGTACATCAGGCACACCTTATAGAACAGGTAATACGGTTGGTAATCAATTTAGAAACCAGTTTTTAGTGTTAGCAAGCGAATTAACGGCTTCTGGTTTAAAAGCAGGTCCTATTACTTCTTTAACATTAGATGTTGCTGGAACAGGTGGTGGTACTTTAACTAACTTTACTATTAGTATGGGAGCTACTTCATTGTCTGCTCTAACAACTACTTATGTAACAGGATTAACGCAAGTGTATTCTGTAGCAACATATCCAGCTTCGGGTACTTTGACTACAGGATTACAAACACACGTATTTAATGGTTCAACATTTACATGGGATGGAACATCAAATATTGTAATTAATGTTTGTGCTCAGTTAGCCACTTCAGGTTCAGCAGGTACTTTACGTGGTGTTACAACTCCTTTTGTATCTCATATTTTTAATAATGCTACTACAACTGATTGTACAGCTACAACTGGTAGTAGTACGTCGAGTGTTCGACCTAATATAGTTATTGGAGGTCAAGTGGATTCACAAGGGGTAGGTACTTTAGCTTATTCTTGGAATGATGCTGCATCCACTACAGGAAATGTATTAACAGTTACACCAAGTGCTACTACTACTTATACTGTTTCAGGTTACAATGCTACTACAGGTTGTACAGGCACAAAAGCAACTACAATAAATGTATATACTTTCCCAACAGCCCCATCCGTTACTAATGCTACTCAATGTGGTACAACAGTACCAAAAATTGCTGTTGCCGATACTAATGGTTATACAACGCCTACTTTCAAATGGTATGCTGATAATACCACTACTACAGCTTTACAAACCAGTACTTCAACTACATTTACAACTAGTGTAAGTGCAACCACTACTTTCTATGTTTCTGTAGTGAGTCCAGTTGGATGTGAAAGTCCAAGAGCTGCGGTTACTACTACTGTTGTTGCACCAGCTTTAGTAACATTAGCACCTACAGCTACGGTATGTACAGGTGGAAGCACAACGTTAACCGCATCAGGTGCAGTATCATATACATGGACACCTGCTTTAGGATTGAATGGAACTACAGGTGCTAGCGTTATTACTACACCAAGTGCAAATACTACGTACTCAGTTACTGGTATAGATGCTAACGGATGTACTACTGCGGCTAAAACTGTTGCAGTAACCATTGCTCCTTATCCTAGTGCTGTAACTATTGAGCAAGGTGCTACTTCAGTATGTACAGACAGTGTAATGTCTTTAACCGCTACAGGTGGAACAATTATTGATTCAGCAACTACAGCTTCTAACTATGTCATGACTCCTTCATCAGTTACTTATAGTGCTGTAACAGGTACTACTCTAGACTCAACTTCAATAGGAGATGATGTTGGAGTAGGTAATTTACCAATTGGATTTAGTTTCCCTTTTAATGGATCAACACAAACTGTTTTTGCTGCTTCTTCAAACGGACTCCTTTTATTAGGAAATACTACTGTTGGATTATCAGGATTTTTCTCAAATGCACTTGCTTCAACTGCAAATGTTATTGCTCCTTTATGGGATGATAACAATACTACTGGCGGAAGTATTATTTTCACCACCAATGGAACAGCTCCAAATAGAGTTCTTACAGTTCAATGGACAGATATGCACGTTTCAGGTTCTGGTAGTGCTACTAACCCTACTATTAGCGTACAAGCATTATTACATGAATCAGGAAAAATAGAATTTATTTATGGTGGACAAAGTACTACTTTGTCATCACCATCTGCAACTATTGGTATTTCTGGTGCTTCAGGTAATTTTTTAAGTGTAACTCCTCTTTCTCCTTTGTTGACTTCTACGACTTCGTCATCTACAGAGAATACATCAGTGGATACTGCAAATATACCTTCAGGAACTAAATTTACATTTAATGTGCCTTCTATTCCTACAACCATTACTTGGTCTCCAACAACAAATTTATATACAACTGCAGGCGCTACAACAGCTTATACAGGTAGCAATACAACTGTTGTTTACACAAAACCAAGTGCTGCAATTTCTTATACAGCTACTGCCTCTAACGGTGCTTGTACTACTAGTGCTTCTACAACAGTAACGCCGGTTGCTTTACCTGTCTTTACATTATCTAATAATGTTACTATCTGTAAGGGACAGTCAACAACTTTATTGGCTTCAGGTTCAGGTTTTACTTATTTGTGGTCAACTACCGCTACTACTGCATCTATTTCTGTTAGTCCACTGGTTACTACTACGTATACCGTAACAGCTACTGATGCTGTTACTGGATGTCAAAAAAGTCAATCGGTAATAGTAACCGTTATTAATCCGGGTGCTATTTTACCAATTGGAACTACAACGACTCAAATCACTGTTCCGGGTGGTACTACTACTTTTGAAGTAGCAACAGCTGCAGGAGCTACTTATACTTACCAATGGCAAGTAAATGACGGTACAGGTTTTGTTAATCTATCTAATGATACGTATTATTCAGGTGTTACAACATCTGTATTGACGCTTAGCAATGTTGAACAAACCTTTGACAATTATCAATACCAGTGTTTAGTTACTGGAGCTTCTCCATGTGCTACATTAACACCAATTGTTGCTACATTAACGGTAAGTAATACCGGTATTGCTCAGCAACCGGGTAATGTTACTTTATGTGGTTCTACTTCAACAGCATTTACTATTGTGACTAATGGAGATGATCCTTACGGAATTACATGGCAAATGAGTACTGATAATGGTGTTACTTATGCTGATTTGGTAGAAGGTGCAGATGCTACAACTGGTTTAACATTTACAGGAGTTGATCAAACTACTCTAAACGTTTCAGGTGTTACAATTGCTAATAATGGAGTTAAATTCCTTTGTGTATTAAACTACTATTTGCCAAGTAACCCTGCTACTTTAACCGTTAAGAATCCTGTATTTATCACTACACAACCGGCAAATCAAACGGTTTGTGCCACAGGTGGTACAGCTATATTTACCACTGATGCAACAGGTTCTGATTTGACCTACCAATGGGAGGT
>Ga0114958_10000822_pt1 | contig 25902 bp, 17 predicted proteins | sample C_130208_EF_Meta_FD_89577 | JGI IMG/M metagenome (GOLD analysis project Ga0114958, IMG submission 89577) | Freshwater microbial communities from Lake Croche, Canada to study carbon cycling - C_130208_EF_MetaG | ecosystem: Environmental > Aquatic > Freshwater > Lake | place: Lake Croche, Canada... | reverse complement strand
GGGAGATAAAATACCAAAGTCGAAGGAACTTTTTTCCAACATAATTCTAAGTCCGCCTGATAGGATTCCATTGTAATTACTTTTAACGCCGTTGGCTTGCATTTGCGCGTCATACGTATATTCATTGACCGCGAAAAACCAGTTTTCGCTGACCAACATACACCTTCGAGAAATACGAGTCATGCCTGAAATTGTGAACATAGGTTTATTGGCAAAATTCCATGAAGTCTTCGTCGTATTTGTTAATGCGTCGTAGGAGTCCCCTTTTGTGGCGCCCCAGCCAACATTTAAGGTAATGTTGTTTTCTTTTGATCCTAATGTCAATGAACCATAGGCCACGCCCACGCCCAAATTTAAATTGCTGATTAATGAGCTTGCAATTAAAATTCCTCCGCCCACATGTATGTTTTCACTAATCTTTTTTCCAAATTTTGGAGTTACGTAAAATAGGAAAGGTACGACAACTCCTCCACCGATCGAAACCTGATCACTTAAGCCCACTTGTATACTGTTGGATAATAAGTAGGCATTTTGGAAATATTTTTCACCTTTTTTGAGCGGAATAGCAGATGGGCCAAAGAAATAACGCGTCGGATGGGGGTTAGGAAAAAGGTATTGTCCATTTTTAATTTCACTTTCCTCGATGATTTTTATCGATTTAATTGCTGATTTAGATAGGGTAATTTGACCTAAATTTTGGGTTGAAATACGTAATGCTGATTCCGATTTTGATACTAATTTGCCTAAAATGGTTTTTCCATCATTTAAAATTAGTTCAACATATAGTTCACCTTTTAATTCAGAAATTTTTAGAATATTCGATTTTAATAGGCTGATTTCTCCTAAAGTAAAATCTCGAAACAAAATAGTCGATTCATTTTCACTGATTTTATTTCCAGTCAAAATAAATTGGTCTTTTAAAATGATGGTAAAATTTGACGGGCTTGAGCCCTGCGGAGTTTTATTTGTCTCGTTTTGACCGTAAACAAAAGAGCTAAGCGCAAGACATACAATTAAAAAAATCGATTTCATGGCCATTTTTTTTGTGATTAAAGGTACAATTTATTTTATATTTGATTCATTATATCTGAACATGCAAAAAATAATCTTTAGGCCATTTCGATACCTGAGTCCTTTTTTTATTTTCATATTGGCCAACATCGGTTTCAAATATCACGGATTTTTTTGTTGGTTCGTTCCTATCTATATTTTTTTCATCATTCCCATGTTGGAGTTGATTATGAAACCCGTTCCTGAAAATGTGGGGGAAGCTGTGGAGGCTCAAATCAAAAAAGATTTTTTTTATGATTGGATATTGTATGCGGTCGTTCTTTTACAATGTGGGAGTCTATACGTTTTTCTTTCCAACATATCAGACAGTTCGGGCTTTGATTTAATGGGCCAAATAATTTCCATGGGTATTTTATGTGGAACTTTTGGGATTAATGTCGGTCACGAATTAGGGCATAGAAAATCTGTATTTGAGCAGTTTTTGGCTAAGGTTTTATTGCTGACAAGTTTATACACACATTTTTTTATTGAGCATAACAAGGGACACCATGCTCATGTGGCTACAGATCAAGATCCTAGTTCCGCCGTCTTAGGCCAATCGATTTATTCATTTTGGCCTCAGACCGTTTTTGGAACTTACTCAAAAGCGTGGAAAATAAATCTAGCTGAATTGAAAAATAAAAACGAAGGTTTTTTTAGTCTTCAGAATGAGATGCTGCTTTTTACGTGTGCACAACTGATTTTAATTGGGGTGATTGGAATTAATTTTGGCCTACCTACACTCTTTTATTTTCTTATTTCAGCTATGATAGGCGCTTTATTGTTAGAAACAGTCAATTACATTGAGCATTATGGACTTTTACGCAAGCGTAATCCTAGCGGAAATTACGAACGAGTTTTACCCAAGCATTCTTGGAATAGCAATCATTTGTTGGGCCGTTTAATGCTCTTTGAATTAAGTAGACATAGCGATCATCATTATTTAGCCTCCCGGAAATATCAAGTTCTTAGGCATCACGACGATGCACCACAAATGCCTACGGGTTATCCTGGGATGATCATATTAGCTTTATTTCCACCGATTTGGTTTCGAGTAATGAACCGCCAAATTAAAAAATATGAGTCTATTATTTCTGCTTAGATAGATCCAAAAGCTCGATATTTTTAAAATCAATTTCTTGGCCCTCACTTTGCAAAGCTATAAATCCACTTTTTAAGAGTTGGCCATCGATTTTTATAGCAGGATTGAAGCGGTTAGCTACACCGCCACCCATCTGAGGGTGGGTATATTCCAAGACAGTTTCCCCATTGATGATGTGGGTTACGAGCGAATCACCCCGAACGATTAATTCAGCATGTATCCATTGATCTCCGCCGTACGTTTTTGAAGTGGAATTGATGCAATGCCGGGGATCTACTCGGCCTTGATAAACCACATCGGTGCCAGGCGAACACATGTTGCCCGTAGGTCTTGGTTTTCCATCAGCTAGCATTCCTAGAAATTGCATCTCAATAGAAATAGGCCAATCCTGTTCTTTTAGTATTGTTTTGGGATCTTGTGAGTGGAACATTAGGCCTGAATTTCTTTCTGTGTAGGAAGGAGCATCCTGACGCCAAATACCTGTAAACCGATAATCTAATTTTAATTTATAATAGGAATAAGGAGTGTTGAAAAATAAATGTCCGTAACGCTCATTGAACTTATCATATTGATCATAACGTACTTTGATAATTCCATCTTCGACTCTAAATGTATTCCCAAAATTATCCCCCACTTCATGGTGGTGAATTTTTACCGTCCAATTTTTTAAATTCTTACCATTAAAAAGTTTAATCCATTTTTCTCTTTTGGGCGAGGAAATAGCTTGTAATGAAACGAATAGTAAGCAGCATAAGGTTACATTTTTCATCGATTAATTCAGTTTAAAAGCTTCTAACGGCCATGATATTGCATTTGAAATCTTTGAAATAACTTGATTGCATTCCCGTATTTAAATTATGAGTCCATGCATTTCCTTTGTCAATTTCAGTGGATGTCCAGTACCAGGTAGATTTGAATATCCCCGAATTTCCCAATTTTTTAAAATTTAATTTGGGGTGTATCAAGTCAAATTCTTCTTTTGTAGGTAGTCGCCAATCATCAAAACCATTCACAATTAACTCATCACATTTTTTTAAAGCATCGTTGAAATCGCCTTTGCCAACAAGCTCCACCGTGGCGATCAGGCCGTGTCCATTTTTTTCATAAATCAAATAACCCCCTAATTTTATGGCAGGAGTTTTTTTTACATTGTCCTGTCCATACATGCTGAATGACCCAATCATGAATGCAGCGTATATAATAAAATAGAAAATATTTTTAACGTATGATTGAACGGTCATTTCTTGGTTTATTTAATGATTTTCAAATTTATAGAAAATTGTTGCATTATTTAATAATTTAATTCTTAAATAACCGTTTAATATCCGATTATATATTGGAAATTATGTCGTATTATTGTGTTAATCCTAATTATTCTATTGGTTTTAATGAGAAATAGTATTCCCTTTTTTCGATTACTGGTATTTTTATTTTTTATTACATGTGGATCGGTTTTTGGTCAACAAACTCAAAGTTCTACCGATCATTTAATTCATTATCGGCAAGGTAAATCATTTTTTGAAGCTAGAAATTATTTAGCTGCACAAGAAGCTTTCAGAACCTATCTGTATGGACTAACAGAAACAAATGTTGAAATGCTGAGTGAAAAAATCTCTGCTGAATATCTGTTGTGCATGTGTTCGATTTATTCCATGCGTCCTGAGGCTGAGGTGTTGGCCAATCGCTTTGTGGAAAATTATCCTAAAAATCCCTATTCAGCAGATCTCGTTCGTGATTTAGGAATTTATTTTTACGAGGCCGGGGATTGGAAGCGAGCCATTAAATATTTGTCTAAAGGTTCGTTGACCAACATAGAATTCAAGTTTAAACTGGCCGTTGCCTATTATCAAATAGGTCAAAAAGACGAAGCACATGGTATTTTCAATCAAATTAAGACGGAATCCGAAGAAGAGTTTTCCCAACCTGCTGCTTACTTTTCAGGCTTAATTAATTTCAATAAAAAGCATTATGATTTAGCAATTGAGGATTTTGAATTTATTGAAGGAGAATCCATTTATGGATTAGAAGCACCGAGATGGATCACGAGTGCTTTATTAAAACAGGAGAAATTTACGGAGCTTTTGGCTTATGCAGGTCCACTTTTGAAAAATCCCAATACTAAAATCAAACTCGATGATATAGGTTTGATGGTCGGTAATTTAAGGTTTCAAAGAGAAGATTATCAAGAAGCATATCAAGTTTACCAACAATTATTTACGAGATATCCGGAGCGGATTACGCGTTTATTGGCATTTAAAAAAGCATTTTCTTTATATAAAGTCAAGAATTTAAAAGAAGCAAAAACGGAGTTTGATAAAATTGCTTTTGTTAAGGATTCATTAGGCCAACATGTCGAATATAATAAAGGCTTGGTTTTGGAGGCCTTAGATCAAAAAGACGCTGCGATTAAGTCGTTTGATTTGGTTAAATCTGTCACTTTTGACCCTCTTGTTACCCAGGATGCCTACCTCAAGAAAATAAATATTCTTAATGATCAAAAGAAGTTTACAGCTGCATTAACGGAGATAGATGAGTGTAATAAGCGTTTTCCTAAAGGAAAAAACCTCAATGATTTATTGAAGTTAAGAATTTTTACGGTCAGTAACTGGGGGAATTTAAATGCGATTGAGGCCTATTTAAAACAAGCAAAAGGTCAAAATACGGATGTTCAAGCTATTTATCAATCCTTGTTATATGATAAAGCTAATCGTGCTTATAAATCAAATGATTTGACTGAAGCCTTAGCTGATTTCAAAAAATCATTGAACTATCCAGTGAATGTTGAAATAGCTGCCTATGCCAAGTATGGTCAAGGTGAAGTTTTGGCGAAGACCAATCGGAATCCTGAGGCGGTCAAAATTTACATGAGTTTATTGTCAGATATTGTCTCAAATACTGACATGGATGGACTTAAGCAGCGAGTTAGGTTAAGTTTAGCTCAATCTTTTACTTACATGGCGATGTATGAGAAAGCCCAACAATATTTCGTTGAGTACGAAACTAACATCAAAGATTTAGCTGCAAAATACAATACCTATTTAAATTTAGCGGAGGTTTCTGTGGCTGCTGGTAAACTTAATGAGGGAATTAAATATTTTGACTTGGCCAGTTCGATTTCAGCGGTTAATAAAGTTGAAATTATTACACGAAAAGCTTCCATTTTATATGATTTAAGAAAATATAAAGAAGCTTCTGTGGAATACGAAAAGCTTTTAAAAATCGGTAATGCAGATGAAAAGGCAGATTTTAACGCCTATCGATATTATGATTGTCTATTTAGGTTGCAAACAAATGAGGCCTACGCTAAAGTGATCAAAGGATTAATTGAATTAATTAATCGACCAAATTTGACTCAAAATGTGTTGATAAAGTCCTTATTGATCAAGGGGCAATCCTATGAAAATACCGGGCAGTTTTTTGCAGCCTCTGACGATTATAGACGTATTGTGACCGAATTCCCAAAAGATCCAGCCGCTAAAGATGCGATTGTTGGTCTGCGAGAAATGTTAAATCGCACCAATCGTCCTCTAGAATTTATTGCAATTTCTGAAAAATTTGAATTGGCAAATCCAGAGGATGAAGATAACGCGGATAGGAGTTTTGAAAATGTTCGTTTGAGTTTTAATGCAAAACGATACAAGGAAGTATGCCTCTTGGGACAAAAATTTTTAACCAAGTATCCCAAAGATGAAAGCGTTATTCAGGTTAATTACTTTGTAGCTGAATCTCAATTTCAGTTAAAAAACTATACTTTATCGACCGAACTCTTTAAAAAAGTAGGTAAGAGTTCAGTTGATTCGCTTCATTTAATTGCTGCCACTGGCATCATGAAAGGGTATTTGAAAATGGGTTATTTGGACTCTGCGGCCAATCATTTTAGCCAACTAGCGATCAAAGATTCACTTATTTTATCCACCTACACGGAAGAGATCGCAAAGGGTTATGAAGTGAAAGGCGATAAGCAAAAAGAAACTCAATGGTTGTACGAGACCTATAAATTTGACTCATTTTCGAGAGGTGCACTGGCTTGTTTGCGCATAGCCAACTTGATGTCGAATGATCTCAAGTATAAGGAATCGAATGAATTCATTAAGTCAAATTTTGTAGATAAGTCAGGTCGCTTTTATGATGCGGAAGCCTCTATTGTTGGCAAGGCCTTTTTATTACTGTCAGATAATTTTGCAAATTTGAAAAATATCCCTCAAAGCAAAGCAATCTTATCTAGTTTAATTGAAAGTTCAAGTGATGCAGAAATTAAAAAGTTGGCCAAAGGGAAATTACAAGCGTTAAAATAGGGTGTACTCAATGAAAATAAACGAGCTTAAAATTAAAAGAATTCTTCTGAGATATGTTTTATGGCTATTTGGCTTGCTGATGCCCCCTGCTTTATGGGCCCAAAAGGGAATTATTGACCGAAGTGTCATTACAACGTTTGGGGGGGCAAAAAAATCCATTGACTTAAAAGTATCAGATCGTAAATTTGAAGAATTGCCCAATTTCAAAATGGAATCTCCTTCCGTCGTTTTAAAGTTGGAAGAACGTAATTGGCCTTTGGATTCATTGCCTAAATTCACGGAACCTGAAGCGTTGAAATTACAAATAAATGGTTCTAAACTAGCTAGCCTAACGGTTAAAAATACCAACATGGCTAAATTTGGTATTGGGAATTATGGCCGTACTTTATTTAATTTTAATACAGGCTATGCTCCCAGTGAAAATAAGTTTCTAGGTTTATATGTTAATCATGATGCCAATCAATCGGGCTCTGTATTAAATGAGTTTTCAGGAAGAAGTGAGAATGAAGTTCGTTTTTCTAGTCGGAGCTTTGGCAAGAAAGTTTTTTGGGATAGCCGGGTTTCTTATAAAGTAAATACCTCTGCTTTTTACGGAATGGCAGAAATCCCCAAGTATTATACGATACGTGATATAGAGGTTGTTAATAATCGTTTTCTAGTTTCTGGTAATTTTAGTAATTCGGACAAGGAGGGTAAATCGGATTATTCAGGTGCTTCATCTTTTTCTTTTTTCTCAAATCAACGAAATGAGACTGAGTGGATTTCACAATCAAAATTTCAATATTCAACCGACTTTAGTCCTACGTTGATTGGCCAATTAGATGCCGATTTTATCCTTTCTGAACTTAAGCAAGGTACAAGTCTTAGTAGGCAATTTTATAGATTAAAGCCTAAACTCCAGTTCTCGGGTGCAAGGATCGCTTTGCAATTTGGTTTAAATATCATTAATTCAAGTGATGGAATAGCTACTAAATCGCAAGGGAGTGTTTTTCCGCAAATATCAATCGATTATGCTCCTTCTGATATTTTTCATTTATTTGGTGGGGTTGGTGGTGATGTACAGTTTAATTCGTTGGCCAACTTCTCCGCAGAAGTGCCATGGTTAGGGGCCAAAACCCAAATTAAGAATACAAGCCAAGTAGGAACCGTGTATGGTGGAATCAAAGGAACGACGGAAAAATACCTTGATTTTGAACTTAAGTATGCCTATTCTGAATTTGCGGATCTTCCATTTTTTGTGAATTCAACTACTCAAAATGGTGCCTTTGATTTAATTTATATGGGGGATGAAAAGAAGGTAAAAGTAGTTAATTTAACGGGTCACTTTAATTTTAAGATGGCTGAGGGTATTACTACAGGAATAAAATTTGACGCGGCAACCTACGATAATTTAATCATTGAGAAGCCGTTTCATCGACCTAACTTAATAGCCTCATGGACTAATTCCATTAGATTGTCCAATAAACTTTTATTATCTCCAGATGTTTATATCATCAAAGGCTTGTTTGCCCGTGATGCAAAAACTCAAAAAGCTGTTGAACTAGAAGATATTATGGACTTAAATGTAAAGTTGCACTATCAATTCAGCCCTACAACTAGTTTTCATATTCAGGGCAATAATTTGACTGGAAAAGCGTATCAGCGCTATATGAATTATGCGGTTCAAGGACTTAATTTTAACGCTGGCTTTGGCTATTCTTTTTAATAATTGATTTTTGTCAGGTCTTTAGTTTCATATCTCCGTCTTATTTTCTTTTGATTATTTTTAGTTTTTAATTCAATCGAATATGTCAAATAGTCATTCTTGTTTATGCTAATTAGTTTGTCTCTTTCTTTTTCACGGGAAAAAATCAGACGCCTGCCTTAGGTAGCTTCAATGAAGTGCTTGATTGCCAGACTTTAGAACATAATGGAATTTCAGATGAAGCGTATAAATTAATATCTGGGGAGGTTGAGTTCGATGTGAGGCATCCAGATATACAAAAATTAAATCCTAAACTGGATTTAATTTCCATTGTCATCCCAAAAATTCCCTCAAAATCAGATGGAAAGAAAATAGGCAGCCAAATTCAGAAAAGCCAAGTTCCTAAAAATTAGGGTTTACACAATTGACTCTTGTGCCTTTTAGATACATCGATAACGTGTTTTCCAACGAAGCAACAATTCTTTTTCTTGCTTCCAAGCTAATCCAAGCAATATGGGGAGTGATTATGGCATTTGGAATTCCGATGAGTGGATGATCTGCCGCCGGTGGCTCTACCTCCAAGACATCTAAGAGCGCTGCGCTTATTTGGCTTGAAACCAATGCTGATTTTAAATCAAACGAATCGATTAAACCACCTCGGGAGGTATTAATCAAAATAGCACTACTTTTCATTAAGGATAGAAATTTGCTATTAATCATTTTATCCGTCGTAGTCGTGAGTGGGCAATGTAAACTTAGCACATCTGAATCAGATGCTAATTCGGTTAGTGAGACAAATTTCCTGTTGACTAAGTTTAAATCTTTCGTATGATGATAAATGACGTGCATGCCTAAACTTTCAGCCATACTAGCAAATGCCTTGCCTATGTTGCCCATTCCTATCACACCCAAGGTTTTTCCATGCCACTCGACGATAGGACTTAGGGTGTAGGACCAATCTTGATTTATGCTCCATTCGCCTCTTTTGACCGATTTTTCATGTAAATCTACCTGATTACTGTAATTCAACAACATCGCAAGGGCATGTTGGGCTACGGAAAACGTCCCATAATTTGGGACATTAGAAACTTGGATTCCCATGTCCGCACATGCTTGAACATCAACTATATTATAGCCAGTGGCAGAAACTAAAATGAGTTTTAGGTTGGGAAATAAAAGTAAATCATCTGCTCTTAGGAGACATTTATTCGTGATGATCACCTCCGCCGAATGATCAATGTGCGTTAACTCATCTCGCGAGGTGCGATCTCGATAAATTAGTTCACCTAATTCCTCAAAAACATCATGAGCTATATCTTTTTGAAACAAAGTAAATCCATCTAAAATTAAAATTTTCATGGTTTCAGTTTTGGGTTATTCTGATGTCTATCCTTATCTCTTTCGGTTTTTTTCAACAGACTTTTGGTGAGTGCGTCTTGTAGATCCACCCCTGTTTGGTTGGCTAAACAAATGAGCACAAACAATACGTCCGCCATTTCTTCTCCTAAATCCTTGTTTTTATCAGACTCTTTTTCTGACTGTTCTCCATACCTGCGGGCAATAATTCGGGCCACTTCTCCCACTTCTTCGGTCAGCATGGCCATGTTGGTCAGCTCGTTAAAATAACGAACCCCCACTTCTTGGATCCATTGATCGACTAATTTTTGTGATTCTTGTAGGGTCATTAGGTAGGATTTTTTGAGTCAATTAGGATGGTTACGGGTCCATCATTGACCAATGAAACTTTCATGTCTGCCCCAAAAACGCCAGTTTGAATGGGTTTGGAGAGTTTACCTGTTACTAGTCTTTTCATTTCCTCGTAAAGGGGGATCGCTTTTTCTGGCCGAGCCGCCTCAATAAAGCTGGGTCTATTACCCTTTTTAGTTGACGCAATGAGTGTAAATTGGCTGACCAATAAAAGTTCGCCATCCACTTGGGATAGATCTAAATTCATTTTTCCTTCCACATCGGAAAATATGCGTAATCCCTGAATTTTATTGGATAAATAATGTACATCTTCCATGGTATCCGCTTCATGTATTCCCAAAAGCACCACAAAACCTTGTGCTATTTTGGCGTGCAATTGGCCATCGATGTGTAGTTGGGCCCCAGAAACTCGTTGGACTACCGCAATCATCCCTATAACAATAAATACACAATCATAAAATAAACCCCATACCCTAAAATATCATTAGTCGTGGTGATGAATGGGCCACTGGCCACTGCAGGATTAATTTTCAATTGGTTTAAAATCAAAGGAGTAATGGTACCCATCAATGAGGCGAGCATTACCACCGCAAAAAGTGAAATTGATACGGTGGTGGAAAGCATGATTTCGCCTGAATCAACGAGCAAGGAACAGCCAAAAGCAAAAATGGCGGCGATGATGGCATTAATGAAGGCCACAATTAATACTTTTTGAAGTCGTTTCCAAAGTGTGGTATCGAGTCCACTTTTATCAGCTAAGCTTTGTACAATTAAAGAGGAAGATTGAATGCCCACATTGCCTCCTGTGGAGCCAATTAAAGGGATAAATGCGGAAATGGCAGGTAAAATTGCTATGGTATCGTCGAATCGGTCGATGATTTTAGCGGCCAGAAAACTGCCGACCATACCGCCAATCAACCAAGGTAAACGCGAACGAACTAAAAGCCAAATGGAGTCATCTTCTTCGACGTCTTCTGAGATACCTGCCATTACTTGAATGTCTTCTTGGGCAGATTCCGTGATAAAATCGACGACATCGTCAATGGTAATTCGGCCTAAAAGCCGGCCTTGAATATTGATCACAGGAATTGCTTCCAAATCATATTTTTGCATGATATCAGCAACTTCTTCTCCGGCCACATAAGTTTGCACCGACACTATTTCGTCGTCTTCGTATACATCTTGTATTTTACTACCTCTTTTGGCTAAAATTATTTTCTTTAAAGAAACGGTTCCTAGTAATTTGCCATCGTCATCCACCACATAGACAGAATAGACTTTCTCCACATCTTCGGCTTGTCGGCGAATTTCTTCCACACATTCAGTAACTGTTTGCTTGACGTTTATTTTGATTAACTCCTTTTGCATGAGTCCCCCAGCACAATCCTCGTCGTAATGCATCAGGTCAATAATGAATCTGGCTTGTTCCCGATCTTTTAAAAGGGCAATCACCTCTTCACGCACACGTACGGGTTGCTCGTTTAAAATATCAACCGCATCATCTGAATCAATAACATTGATATATTGGGCTATTTCATTAGAGGTGAAATTTTTTAAAAACTTTTTTCGATCATCTGCGTCGATGGTTGAGATGATTTCAGCAGCAATTTTAGTGTCTAAAAGGAGTACAATATACTTAGCTTCCTCCCCCGTTAATTCAATTAAGATATTGGTGATATCAGCTGGAAATAGTTCGTCTGTTTTTTGAATGATCTCATCTGTCGCCTGATTTTGGATCAACAAGCGAACCTCTTCTAAATACTCTTTGGTGAGTTCAAACGGAAGGTGTTGTGGGTTTACTACTTCCATGATTTGAGTTTAAGAAAATGAATGATCTGCAAATTTATAAAATATTGGCTTAATTCAGTCAATTTGGAAGGAAGATATCCTGAATTAAGCTCCCGGATATCCTTGTGCTTTCCATAATTCAGTTAATTCGGTGAATTCGGCTACGCCTAATTGCTCAGCTCTTTTGCTTAAAAGCGGATGATCTGGTAATTGCAAGGATCTGAGGGCATTCCTGAGTGTTTTTCGCCTTTGATTAAACGCCATTTTGACCAAAGCTTTAAATTTTAGGGGGTCACACTCGAGTTTTTTATCCCAATTACGGACCAATCGGATAACGCCTGAATTGACTTTGGGGGGAGGCGTAAACACTTCTGGTCCTAAGCTGAATAGATATTCAATGTCATAATAGGCTTGAAGCAACACACTTAATATGCCATAATCCTTGTTGCCAGGTTTTGCCGCTAACCTCACGGCCACTTCCTTTTGTAACATGCCTACGATTTCGACACATTGATCTTTGTATTCAAGGACTCTGAAAAATATTTGAGTCGAGATGAAGTAGGGAAAATTGCCAACAATCCCGAATTTTTCTTCCCCAAAAATATTTTCTAATGGATACCTCAGGAAGTCGCCATCGATTAATCTAGGTCCAGTAAACTCCAAGTAATTTTTTCTTAAGTAAGCGACTGATTCTTGATCGATCTCAATTAATGAAGTTTGGTATTCTGTTTTTTTGACCAAAAACTGTGTCAATACCCCCATTCCTGGTCCTATTTCGAGCACTTTTTGGTAAGCACCATGAGGTTGAAGCCCATCCACTATTCGCTTGGCAGCGTCCAAATCCTTTAAAAAATGCTGTCCTAGACTTTTCTTTGCTCTTACTTGCACGTGCGCTCCTGGGTTTATGGAGTAAAATTAAGCCCTTTTTTGTACATTTAAGCAAAATTTTAAATTTACCCATGGACCAGGCTTCCACTGATAATTTGATAAGGACATTAGAGGGCGTTAAGCTTTTTGGGCTTATTATGTCAACGGACGGGATCATTGTCCATGCCAATGCCTTTACTCATACAATATTAGGCTATGAGCCATCGGAGTTAAATGGGAAAGATTTTTTTTCTACTTTATTGCCTTCCAATGAAAGTGAGTCAAGGCGTGCGTCATTTAATAAGGCGATTGCCTCTGGTGGATTATTTGAAGAAAGAGAACGGAATTACATGACCAAATCGGGTGCTGTAAAATGGGTAGAGGTTTCTTCCACCATCGTAAGTGAATCCGATTCAAATACTTTTTTAAGTATCATCGGGGAGGATGTTACGGAGCGAAAAAAGGTAACAGAGGCCTTAAGCAGATCGAACTCCCAGCTTCAAGACTTGATTAATAACACCACCGACTTAATTCAAATTACCGGCATTTCGGGTCGTTTTTTATTTGTCAATAAGGCATGGCTAGAAACCATGGGATATACAGAGGAGGAAGCCAAGGATTTAAAATTACAAGATGTTTTGCATCCCGAATTTGCCCACATTACGATTGATCAATTCACCCAACTGAGCAAAGGAGAAGAATTCACTGAATTTACAGCTGTTTTTAAACGGAAAGATGGACGCCGATTGTATGTCAGTGGATCAGTTACTTGTAGGTTCGAAAAAGGGTTGCCAACGGCCTATCGGTGTATATTACATAATTCAACGGCAAAAGTTCGGGCAGAGCGAGCTAATAAATTATTTTCCTCCATTGCCCAAGTAGCAATAAATTCAACGAACTTGGACGATTTGTATGTCAATATCCACAAACAATTAGGGGAGGTGATCGATGTGAAGAATTTCTTTATTGCGCAATATGATCCGGCTAAAAGTTTTCTGTACTTCCCTTATTATGTCGATGAATATTTTAACTCCAGAGTTCATTTTACCAAGCGAAAATTAGGTAATGGCTTGACTGAGTATGCGATTATGGCCAACAAGCCATTGATTTTGCATGATGATGAAATTCATAAATTAGCCGATGAAAAGGTTATTTATTTATATGGAGTGGTGCCTAAGGTGATGCTTTGTGTTCCCCTGCGAATAGGCGATCGGGTTACTGGAATTATTGGAGTCAAATCGTATGAGCGGGCAAATAAATATGAAAACCGCGATCTTGAGTTATTGGATTTTATATCAGGCCAAGTAGCTCTTGCTATCGCAAGGAAGCAAGCAGAAGAGGCTTTGGCCCGTGAAACAGCTCGATTAAGTGCTATTTTTGAGGGTAGTTCGCATTTGATGTGGTCGGTCAACAAGCGGTTGATGTTGACGAGTTTTAATCATGATTATGCTGAATTATTGGAGGAACAACTAAACGTAAGTCCTCAAATAAATTTTTCAACGGAGACCATGGGTTTCAAACTCTTACCACCTGAGGAGCGCCGCCCTTTGGAAGATAAGTATAAAGCGGCTTTCCGAGGGAAAAAACAACATTTTGAGCTAGAATTACAGACGAAAGAGGGAGTAGAGAAATGGCTCGAAGTATATTTAAATCCAATTTTAGCACAAGGAACTATCCAAGAAGTTTCGGGTATCGCTCGCGATATCACCGATTTGAAAAAATACCAAAAGGAATTGGTTTATGCTAGGGAACAAGCGGAATATTCGCTTAAAGTGAAAGAGCAGTTTTTGGCTAATATGAGCCATGAAATTCGCACGCCTATGAATGGAGTGATAGGAATGGTGGACATGCTGAGTGATACGAGCCTAGATACCGAACAAATGGATTATGTTCAAACAATCAAAAAATCATCGGATACGCTATTAAATATATTAAATGACATTTTGGATTTAGCGAAAATTGAAGCAGGTAAAATGGCATTACATCCTCGTGATATTATTTTAAGAGATGTTTTTGAGCGATTGATGGCTTTGTTTTCTCAAATTGCTAAACAGAAAGGAAATACGTTAATTTTTAATTTGGCAGATGATATCCCTGAATGTGTCCAAGTGGATGAAACTCGTTTGTTACAAATATTGTCAAATCTGACTTCAAATGCCCTTAAATTTACCGAGAACGGAAACATTCAAATTAACGTGTCGATCTTAAACAAAAAGGAAGACCGGTTCGATTTACATGTCAAAGTATCAGATACGGGTGTTGGGATTAGCGAGGCCGACTTAAAAATATTATTTAATTCGTTTCAGCAACTTGATCATTCAACCACGAAAGTTCATGGGGGTACTGGCTTAGGTTTAGCCATTTCGCGCGAACTATGTAAACTAATGGACGGAGATGTAGGTGTTGAATCTAGGGTAGGTGTAGGTAGTACTTTTTGGTTCACCATTAATTTAAAAATTGGAAACAGTACGTTCGCCAAAGAACATAAGGAGGATATCCCATTTCAGATAACTGGGAAATTGAGTGAATTGAGGCCTACAATTCTATTAGTTGATGATAATGCGACCAACCGTAAAGTAGCAAGTCAAATTCTGATTAAATCGGGCTGCCTGGTCGACTCGGTTTCGAGTGGAAAAGAGGCCATATTACAATTGCAGCAGGATGTTACTTATGACTTAGTTTTGATGGATATTCAAATGCCAGAGCTAGATGGAATGGAAACGACTAAACAATTGCACCGATTGAACCTGATTGATTTACCCCCCATCATCGCCATGACAGCTTATGCCATGAAAGAAGATCGGGAGCGTTTTATGGCCTCTGGCATGGATGATTATTTAGCTAAACCGATCCGAGCCCAATTGCTAATTGAGTTGGTGACTCAGTGGGTTACAGGAAAAAAAGAAAAAAATCAGGAGTTGGAAGTCGGCCTTGCAAAAAAAAGCAAGCGCCAACTAGTTGTCGACCGAGATGTTATAAATGCTCTTTCTGAGGCCATGGGAGGGGACTTGAATTTCGTAAAAGGGATGTTAATGGAGTTTATTGCTGAAGCGAAGGAGCAAATCGAATCCGCAAAAAAAGCATGTGAATTGGACGATTGCCACGGAGTTCAGTCTGAATTACACACTTTAAAAGGAAATTCTGGGACTTTGGGTGCTTCACAAGTCCATGTAATCTGTCAGAAAATTGAGGCTAAGTCCAAAGTTTGTGATTTTAAAAACTTTGAAAAAGAAATGACAGCCCTTACAGCGGCATTACTTACATTTGAAATTGAAATAACTAACCTTTAAACCTTTTAATGATGTTGAAACGTATTCAGTTTATTTTATTATGGTCTATGATGGCCATGTCTGTGGCTTTAGGCCAACCGACAGAAAAAATTATTAAGGTAGCTGTTGCCGCTGATCATGCCAATTGGAATTATCAGCTTGGTGAAAAAGTTAATTTTACCATCACAGTAACTAAGAATGGAAGCCTTGTTCCTAATGCTTCGATTCGGTATGAAATAGGGCCTGAGAAACAGGATCCTACTCAAAAAAAATCAACGATTGCTGCTTCGGGGAGTATTAAAGTCGATGGCGGTACATTGGCTAAAGCTGGATTTCTTCGTTGCATTGCGATAGCTGAAGTGGATGGAAAGGAGTATAGAAATCTGGCTACGGCTGGTTTTGTTCCCGGCACGATACAGCCGACTGTCGAAAACCCTGTTGACTTTGATGCTTTTTGGCAATCAGCCAAAGCAGATTTAGCCAAGATTCCCATGGATGCAAAAATGACTTTGATGCCAGAAAGATGCACGGAAAAAACAAATGTGTATCACGTTAATTTGCAAAATTATCGACTAGGTTCTCGGCTATATGGAATTTTATGTGTGCCTAAAAAAGAGGGAAAATACCCTGCTTTATTACAGGTTCCCGGTGCCGGTGTTCGTGCGTATGGAGGTGACATTGCCACAGCAGATAAGGGAGTCATTACTTTTCAAATCGGCATTCACGGAGTTCCTGTGGACATGAATCCAACGGTCTACACTGATTTAGGATCGGGTTCTTTGTCCGGGTATTGGAATTATAATATGGATGATAAAGATCGTTTTTATTATAAAAGAGTGTATTTAGGATGCGTGCGGGCGAATGATTTTCTGACAAGTTTACCTCAATATGATGGGAGTAATTTAGCAGTAGTGGGGGGAAGTCAAGGAGGTGCTTTGTCCATTATTACCACGGCCTTAGATCCCCGAGTAAAAAGTTTAGGCGTGTTTTATCCCGCCTTATCTGATGTTACTGGTTATTTATTTGACCGTGCTGGTGGCTGGCCACATTATTTTGATAAATCAAATCGTTCTTGGAATGAAAAAAAGGATAAAATTTCAACTTTAACATATTACGATGTAGTGAATTTTGCTCGGCGAGTAAACGTTCCTGGATTTTATTCTTGGGGCTATAATGATGAAACCTGTCCACCTACTTCGATGTATGCAGCTTACAACGTTATTACCGCTTCGAAAGAATTATATTTAGCATTAGACACAGGCCACTGGACCTATCCAGAGCAAGGTGAGAAAATGAATGCTTGGTTGTTAAGTCGATTGAAACCTTAGTTGGAATGCTTAATCAGGACATTTTGGCTGATTTTTCTAATTTTTCTTAGAAATCGAGCCATAATTTCCGATTTTGAGTTATGGGTTTTTAATTGATGAATGGATTCGAAATTTATTCAATAGATGAATCCAAATAATTATACGTCACAAGCCGGTATTTTGATTCAAAATGCCATGGAGATTGCGTTAAAGAATGGCCAGCAAGCCATTGAAACAGGCCATCTGCTTTCATCTATTTTACAAGATGACACGCAGACGGCCTCTTTTTTATTAAAAAAAATAGGTATTTCTCATGTTATTGTACAGGAAAAATTACGACCTATTTTAGAAAAGTATCCCAAAGTTTCTGGTAATCCATTTTTAAGTAATGGATTGCAATCGGCCTTGCAAAAAGCTGAAAAATTGAAAAACGAATTTGGTGATGCTTACGTCAGCGTGGAGTTATTATTTCTCTCTTTGCTGGAAACAAATGATGTCATTGCTGATCTATTAAAATCGTTCGGCATCAACTCGAATCAATTTAAAAGTGCTATCAAAGAACTTAGAGGAAATAAAAAAGTGAATGATCCACATGCAGAAGGTACCTACCAGTCCTTAGAAAAATATGGTATAAATTTAAATGAATTGGCCAAAGCAGGAAAAATTGACCCTGTGATTGGTCGTGATGAAGAAATCCGTCGCGTGCTTCAGATACTATCAAGGCGCACAAAAAACAACCCGATTTTACTCGGGGAACCTGGGGTGGGTAAAACAGCCATAGTTGAAGGCTTGGCTCAAAGAATTGTATCTGGTGATGTTCCTGAAAATCTTAAGTCAAAAATTGTCATGTCGCTAGACATGGGCTTATTGGTAGCCGGGGCTAAGTATAAAGGTGAATTTGAGGAGCGATTAAAGGCGGTTATCAAGGAGGTTACGGATTCTAACGGTGAAATTGTCCTATTTATTGACGAAATACATACCTTAATCGGTGCTGGTGGTGGTGGTGAAGGTGCCATGGATGCCGCTAATTTACTGAAACCCGCTTTAGCCAGAGGGGAATTGCATGCTATTGGAGCGACTACATTGAAGGAATACCAAAAATACATCGAGAAAGATAAAGCTTTGGAACGTCGTTTTCAATCGGTATTGGTTGATGAGCCGGATGTGGCTGATGCCATTTCTATTTTGAGGGGTATTAAAGATAAATATGAGTTGCATCATGGCGTTCGTATTCAAGACGATGCTGTCATTGCTGCTGTAGAATTATCAAATCGCTATATTTCAGATCGTTTTTTGCCCGATAAAGCCATCGATTTAATGGATGAGGCTTCGGCAAAAATGCGCTTGGAAATTGATTCTGTTCCAGAAGAAATAGATGACATCCAACGAAAAATTATGCAGTTTGAGATTGAGCGTGAGGCGATACGCCGAGAGAATAATAAAGAAAAAGAAACCATTTTAACTCGGGATTTAGCTGATTTAACTGAGAAGCGAGATGCGTTAAAAGCCAAATGGCAGTCTGAAAAATCAGTGCTGGACGCAGTTCGAGCTGAAAAGGAAAAGATAGATAAATTGAAATTAGAGGCGGATCAAGCTGAGCGATTGGGTGAATATGGCAAAGTAGCTGAGATTCGATACGGTCGTTTGGTTGAGTCAGAGGCCAAGTTGAAAGAGCTCCAATTAAATTCCTCTGGCGCTAATTCCATGCTTCAAGAGGAGGTTACGGCAGAAAATATCGCTGAAGTAGTTTCAAAGTGGACCGGAATTCCTGTCAACAAAATGCTCCAAACGGAGATTGATAAGTTACTTCATTTAGAAGTAGAATTACACAAAAGAGTGGCAGGTCAAGACCAAGCCATTGAAATGGTTTCTGATGCGGTTCGTAGATCTAGAGCTGGATTACAAGATCCTCGCAGGCCGATAGGCTCCTTCATTTTCTTAGGGACTACAGGGGTCGGAAAAACAGAATTAGCTAAATCATTAGCCGTATATTTGTTCAATGACGAAAATGCGATTGTTCGAATTGATATGTCGGAATATCAAGAACGTCATGCCGTTTCTCGATTAATTGGTGCGCCTCCTGGCTATGTAGGTTATGATGAAGGAGGACAATTGACCGAAGCCGTGCGCCGTAAACCTTATTCAGTAGTTCTTTTAGATGAGATAGAAAAAGCACATCCAGATGTTTGGAATATTTTATTACAGGTATTGGATGAGGGTAGATTGACCGATAATAAAGGTCGGACTGCGAATTTCAAAAACACCATTATCATTATGACGTCTAATATTGGAAGCCATTTGATTCAAGAAAAAATGACTCAGATGGAGGGTTGGAATAACGCATTAATTTTAGAGGAGACTAAAGAGGAGGTGATGACCCTATTAAGGCAAGTGATAAGACCTGAGTTTTTGAATCGGGTAGATGAAATTGTGCTGTTTGAACCATTGACTGAAGAACATGCAAGGAAGATTTTAGCGATCCAATTTAAAGAAGTTCAGAAGCGTTTGGCTGAACAACATATTACCCTGGAAGCCACTGAGCTTGCCCTAGCTAAATTAGCCAAGGATGGATATGATCCTAATTATGGGGGAAGGCCTATGAAGCGAGTCCTTCAAAGAGCCGTTTTGAACGAGTTGTCTAAAGCCATTTTATCGGGCAAAATTAAAAAAGATTCTGCGGTGATGATGGACTTAAATGCTTCAGGTGAGCTTATTTTTGAAAATGTGGCAACACCTGAATTAGCCTAATACGTAATGAACACATTCATTCAATGGGATGAGTAGACAGACATCGGATGTCCAATTTTCTGAATAAAAAAGCCAGCTTAATGCTGGCTTTTTTATGGATATAATCATGGGAATGATTATATGTCAACTTAAAAATCACCCCAATTAAGGAATCATTTCACTCGAAAAATTCTGAAAACAAACTGGCCTCGTAAACCGATAAATGGCTTGAGTACCTACCGAAGTTGACCTGGAATCCGTCGTCGAAGGGAAAGGACCCCCATGGAACATTGCACCAGAAACCTCAACCCCAGTGGGAAAACCATTTAATAAAATACGACCTACCTTTTGAGTTAAGGCTTCTATTAAATCTTCAGATTTTTCTAATTCACTTATTTCACCTTGTATCGTTGCGGTCAATTGGCCAGGTAGTGAATCTATAAATGCAATCATTTCTTGCTTATCTTCAGCGATAACGGCTAAGGTACTTGGACCAAAAACCTCTTCCAACACCTCAGGATGATTCATAGCTTCCTTTGCACTTGTTTTAAATAGCGCAGGAGAAGGTAAATCGGCCGATGTTAATTGCTGAACACCTGTGTGATCCGCAAGCGATTTAGTTCCTTTGGCATACGCAGCTTTGATCCCTTTCGTCAAAAAGGTACCTAATGGCATGTTGTTTAGTCGGCTTGTAACAAGATCAAGAAAATCTTCGTCTGACTTTAAAAGAATTAAAAGACCCGGATTGGTACAAAACTGTCCTACGCCCATGCAAACAGATTGGCTTAATCCTTCGGCCAATGCTTCCCCAGACATTTTTATTTTTTCTGAAAGTAAAACCACTGGATTGATGCTACCCATTTCAGCATATACGGGGATGGGTTGGGACCTGCGAACAGCTAAATCATATAATGCTTTACCACCGCGATATGAACCTGTGAAGCCTACGGCCTGCGTGATAGGATGAGTCACTAAATACCCCCCTATTTCGTGGCTCGTCGCATGAACCATGGAAAATACTCCTTCCGGCATGTGTGTTTTTTGAGCGGCTTTTTGAATGGCTGTGCCTATTAATTCACAGGTATTTGGGTGGGCTGGGTGTGCTTTAAATACAACAGGGCAACCTGCGGCGAGGGCCGATATGGTATCTCCACCGGCCACTGAAAATGCTAATGGGAAATTGCTTGCCCCAAAAATAACGCTTGGACCTAATGGAATTTGTTTTTGAAATAAATCAGGTTTCGGCAAGGGTTGGCGGTCAGGAAGGGCAGGGTCGTGAATTTCTTTGCGCCAACTTCCATTCGAAATAAAATCTGCGAAGGCTTTTATTTGACCTGTGGTTCGACCCCTTTCGCCTGTGATTCTTGCCTCAGGTAAACCGGATTCTGCACAGGCTGTTTTAATTAAATCATCGCCTATGGCATTTATTTCATCGATGATGGCCATTAAAAATTGGGCTCGATCTAAGTCGGAGATTTTTCTATATTTTGAGAAGGCAGATTTGGCTAATGTTAACGCCGCGTCAACTTCATCTGTTGTTGCTTCATAAAAGGTAGGCCCCACCACTTCTCCAGTAGAGGCGTTTAATCCGTGAAATTCACGAGAACCCATTTGGGAATTCGAAAATCCGATCATTTGTTTTCCTGTCAATTCCATTATAAAACAATATTTTTTAAGGTACCAATGGGTTCAATCGTAATAAGTATTTCATCGCCTGATTGCAAGGTAAATGGAGGATCAGGAACAATGCAGGTGCCTGTCATTAAAAAAGTCCCGTGGGGAAAACTCATTTCCATCGTTAAATAATGTACTAACTCCGTATGTGTTCTCTTCATCTGGGAAATTTGTGTATCGCCTTGAAAAACCTGATTTCCTGCTCTGAAAATCTCCATGTTGATGACAGTTTCAGAAGCGATGGGCTTTTCGGTCACTAATAGGCAAGGTCCCAAACCTGCCGCCCCATCATATACTTTTGCTTGAGGGAGATATAATGGATTTTCACCTTCAATATCTCGAGAGCTCATATCGTTGCCAATGCTATATCCGGCTAATTCTCCATGAGAATTAATGAAAAGCGTTAATTCAGGCTCAGGTACATTCCATTGTGAATCTTTTCTGATTTTCACTTTTCCGCCTGGACCTACTGACCTTAAATTATTGCCTTTATAAAATATCTCAGGACGTTCTGCAGAATACACCTTATCATAAAAAGTATCTCCCCCCGATTCCTTCGATTCTTCCATTCTGGCCACTTTACTGCGCAAATAAGTCACACCCGCAGCCCATATTTCTTGTTGGCCTATCGGACATTTTGGATTAGAGATTTGTGAAATGGCCTGGTCTGAGCTTCTCATTTCTGATTTACATACGTCAAAAAGGTTCTTTTGATTAATAAATAAATCCCAATTAGCCTCTTTAGCTTGCACACATTTTCCTTCTTGATCTTGAATTTGAATTCCTTGGGGTGTTAAATAAATTTTAAAATAATTCATACGTTTACGTTTTTAATATTTCTAGAGCTTGGCCAACTTCCTGTTGGACCCGAATAGGATACGAAATGTCAAATATACAAAGGTTGTCGATCTTTGTACTCACAATTTTGATGGGTTGTTTCTTGATTATTCTCATAAACTCATTTAATTGTTCGTAGGTAAAAGTTATATTTTGTTTGATTTCAGGTTCTATGGTAACTATTTCAGCCTTTTTTAGGGCATCTAAACTGGCTTCTTTATAGGCATTAATTAATCCAGGTACTCCTAATAAAGTTCCTCCAAAATAGCGTACAACAGCCACTAAAATAAAATGTAAGTTGAACGAAAATACGGTATTTAGTATCGGTTTTCCTGCACTTCCAGCAGGTTCTCCATCATCATTCGACCGGGATTCCTCAGGCGTAAAACCTAATCGATATGCATAGCATACATGCCTAGCTTTGGGATGTGCTAATTTTAATTGACCTAGTATATTTTTTATTTCTTCTAAATCTTTCACAGGAAAGGCCTTAGCGATGAACTTACTTCCTTTATCTTTGTAAATTCCATCCGAGGCCTGATAGATTGAGATATAGGAGTTTGGAGGTTCGATCATAGACCTAAATTTAATCATTACATGCATAATAATTATTTTTTTCTGCAAAAATTGGTGGTTCAATTGAGGCAAACGCTAATGTATGCACGGCTGAAACAATGTTTTTCTCAGGAAAAGGATGAATTAGTTTTAGGTTTTGAGCGCCAAAATGGGGAAGACTTTTGGATTAAGTGTGTATTAGGTTCACAATTTTCTATCCTCCAATTTCCAGATCAATTTCATCGGGCAGGTCGAAATTCGGTGGATCTGTTTTCTGAATTATTGTTGGCCGAAGTGCAAGCGGTAGAAATGTTTGAGAATGAACGTGCTTTTTCAATTCATTTATTAGGTGATTTTGTATTGGTATTTAAACTGTTTGGAAATCGGTCCAACTTGATTTTATTTCGTGATTCTACGTATCAATCTCAATTTCAAGGTCGGTTGAAAAATGACCAGTCGATGGAACTTCGTCAAATTGACCGCCACATTCAACAAGATTTTCAGGCTTTCATTGAAAATGATTGTGATGTATTTTCATTATTTCCCACCATAGGGAAGGAGGGGGTGGTGTATTTAAATCGGAATGGATTTGACACATTAATGGCTCAAGATCGATGGCTGCTTGTTGAGCAGATGCTCAACGTGTTGGATCAACAGATATTTTTTATTGCTGAATCAGAAAAGGGAGTTTATCTGACTTTATTTCCGATCGATGACTACCTGTTTAAGACGACCAGTCCCATCGAAGCCTTAAATAAACTATACAGCTTTCATTTTTCTATAGGCGAATTTAAAAAGGAGAAAAATTTAATTTTAGCAGCCCTCAATCGCAAATTAATTAAGACCCAAAATTACTTGGATGATTTGTATCATCAAAAGGTCCTGCGGGATTCGAATGTACCTTATGAAGAAATAGGCAATATTTTGATGGCAAATTTGCACGCAATTCCCGCGAATATTTCCCACGTGATTTTAGAAGACTTTTACCGAAATCAAGCCATTCAAATAAAATTAAATGCAACTCTTTCAGCGGCCCAAAATGCTGAAAATTACTATCGAAAGTCTAAAAATTTCAGCAAAGAACTAGCATATTGGCAAGCCAATGTGGACAAAAAGAGTCAAGAAATCGATCAAATTTATGCGCAAATTTCAGCCGTAGAGCAAGCTGAAACTAGAAAGTCGTTGAAATCTTATTTGCCAATATTGAGCCAAACTAAAAAGTCGGAGGCGGAGGGAAATGAGATTCCTTTCAAACAATTTGAAGTAGACGGTTGGATTATCTGGGTAGGTAAAAGTGCCAAAAACAATGATTTATTGACACTCAAATATGCAAAAAAATTCGACCTTTGGCTTCATGCCAGAGACGTAGCTGGTTCGCATGTCATCATTCGAAATCCTAATCAAAAAGTGGTTCCGAAATATGTGGTGGAAAAGGCTGCTGGCCTTGCCGCTTATTTTTCAAAAAGACAATCAGACTCTTTATGTCCCGTGATTGTTACGCCCAAAAAATATGTGCGAAAAACGAAGGATTTGTTGGCAGGACAAATGATCGTTGATCGAGAGGAAGAAGTGGTTTTGGTGAAACCTGAACTCATTGATTAAGTAACATTTTGTCTCTAAAAATTCATAAAACTTTTATTTTATTGACTATTCCTCTAAATTAGCATTTGTTAGGTTTATAAATAATCTAGCTACTACTCGTTAATTAACCAAAACTATATGCAATCCCAAGGTTTACAAACATTAGATTACCTCGTATTTTTATTTTATTTCGTTGTGGTGGCTGGCTATGGATATTGGATTTACCAACGAAAACAGGCTTTGATCACCACTTCAAATGATTTTTTCTTGGCCGAGGGTTCTTTGACCTGGTGGGCGATTGGAGCATCCCTAATTGCATCTAATATTTCAGCTGAACAATTTATAGGTATGTCGGGAAATGGCTTTCGATTAGGTTTGGCGATCGCCACCTATGAATGGATGGCTGCTGCAACCTTATTGATTGTGGCTATTTTCTTTATGCCTATTTATTTGAAAAATAAGATTTTTACGATGCCTCAGTTCTTGGCGCAACGTTACAGTCCTTCCGTGAGTTTAATTATGGCCATATTTTGGTTGATGCTCTATATTGCAGTTAACCTGACATCCATTTTATATCTAGGGGCTTTAGCCATTACGACTATTTCAGGGATTGACGTGACTGTTTGTATGGTTGGTATGTCGGTTTTCGCGATCATCATTACCTTAGGAGGGATGAAGGTGATCGGATATACCGATGTAATCCAAGTGTTTTTCTTGGTTTTAGGTGGCCTAGCTACTTCCTATTTAGCCTTGACGATGGTGACTGATCGCTTCGGCGGTTCAGGTGTTTTTGACGGAATTAGTCATTTGTTGAACAAAGCTCCCGAACATTTTCACATGATTTTGAATAAGGATTTAGGTCCCGATGGAAAATTATTAAATCCTAATTACCCAAGTTTACCGGGATTGGCTGTGCTTGTCGGCGGTATGTGGATTATCAATTTAAACTATTGGGGCTGCAACCAATACATTACGCAAAGAGCCTTAGGTGCGGATTTAAATACAGCCCGAAATGGTATTTTGTTTGCCGCCTTTTTAAAATTAATGATGCCTATCATCGTTGTTTTACCGGGTATTGCCGCCTATTTATTGTACAAAGACGGTATGTTCCAAACAGAAATGTTAAAGGATGGGGTTCTAAACCAAGATAGTGCGTATCCTGTGTTATTGAATTTATTGCCCACTGGCCTTAAAGGATTATCATTTGCTGCATTAACTGCCGCGGTAGTGGCTTCCATGGCTGGAAAGGCAAATTCTATCTCAACGATATTTACCCTAGATATTTACAAGAAATACTTAAACCCTAGCGCTGACGAGAAGACTTTGGTTCGTATTGGTCGGATCGCCGTTGTCGCGTCAATGATCGCAGCAGTGGTTATTGCCCCATTAATGGGTATCGATAAAAAAGGGGGCTTTGAGTTTATTCAAGAGTATACCGGATACGTATCGCCAGGTATTT
>Ga0114958_10000821_pt1 | contig 25907 bp, 17 predicted proteins | sample C_130208_EF_Meta_FD_89577 | JGI IMG/M metagenome (GOLD analysis project Ga0114958, IMG submission 89577) | Freshwater microbial communities from Lake Croche, Canada to study carbon cycling - C_130208_EF_MetaG | ecosystem: Environmental > Aquatic > Freshwater > Lake | place: Lake Croche, Canada... | reverse complement strand
CGCCGCGTCCCTCTACGTGGACTACATCTACCTCGACACGGACGAGCGCCGCAAGTTCGCCCAGGTCTCCCACGAGTACCTCATCGAGACGCTCCAGTTCACGGGCGGTGAGTCCATCACGAGCTCATCCAACAAGCTCAAGCTCAACTTCAACCACCCTTGCAAGGAGCTCATCTGGGTTGTCCAGCGCGACTCCTTCGTGTCCTGCGACGACAACGTGGTTGGCCCCTGGAAGGGCGCGCAGCCCTTCAACTACTCCGACTGGTGGGACCGCGCCGTCCTCGAGTCTGGCTACTCCGTCACGCGCGTGGAGGGCCTCGCCGGCAACAACCCCACGGTCACGGCGCTCCTCCAGCTCAACGGCCACGACCGTTTCCAGGTGCGCGAGGGTCGCTATTTCAACGAGGTGCAGCCCTACCAGCACCACACCAACGTCCCTGCCGTTGGTATCAACGTCTACTCCTTCGCTCTCCAGCCCGAGCAGCACCAGCCCTCTGGCACGTGCAACTTATCCCGCATTGATAACACGACACTCCTCCTCACGGTGTCCAACAACGCGGTCGGCACGGCCACGAGCTCCACGGTCCGCGTGTATGCCACGAACTACAATGTGCTCCGCATCATGAGTGGCATGGGAGGACTCGCGTACTCCAATTAAGAGAATCCGTGGACAATTTCACGTCACAAAACGAGCAGCGGTTCCAAAAGCTTACAAATCAAACAATTTACACGAATTACTAAAGTGTGGACAATGTCCTCAGTTCCAGCATTCGTAGACAAAAATTGAAATTTCCGGCTCTAAATATAGGTATATGGAATCCTGTAAAGCCATCGTCCAAGAAGGCTCTAGAAAAGGAGAAAGATGCCAGTTCCCCCCTGGGCCTGATTTATATTGTGGGAGACATGTGCGAAACAAGATATTTGATGACGGAGTAGCGCAGGGTAAAACCTGGTGCCGCTTCTTCTTTCGCGGATGTAATAATGAAGCAAAAGGTTCGTGTGATGATTGTAAGAAGAAGCTTTCTAAGAAAGTCGTTGGATGTAAGCATAATGGTTGTAAATTCAAGGTCTTAGAAGGAGACTTCTGTAAGAAACATGAGCGTGATAAATACTATCTTGAAGAGAAAGAGAAAGGGATTAAATATTGCGATATTGCACGAGGTTGTTTTACTCTTGTAATTGATAAGAAGTCATGTGAAGTCTGTTTAGAAAAGGAAAGAGAAAAGGATACTGAAAGGTATAAAAGAAAAAAGGAAATCATAAAGGCCGCTGAAATTCAAAATACTCTAGTGCGCTCATGTATTAAATGCACAAAAGATTTTGATGTATTCAAGACTAGATATGAGAAAGATTCGATGCATTGTCTAGAATGTGCAGGAAAACAGGCGGTCCATGATAAGAAGCGTGAAGATAGAGAACGAAATTATAAGAAAGAGCGTTTTGGAAATTTAGAGGCATCGTATAAATATCATATAACGGGTTCTCTTAAAAGAGGCCACGGTGATTTCCAGCTAAATTTTGAGGAATTCCAGGCGTTAGTGACAAGTCCTTGTCATTACTGTAATTTAAGAAAAGATGATGAGGCTAATGGAATTGATAGAGTAAATAATGACTTAGGTTATACCAAAGAAAACTGTGTACCTGCTTGTTGGAAATGTAATCGTATGAAACATTTCTATCATCCAGAATTCTTTATAGAGAAGTGCAAAATAATTACAAAAAAAGCTTTACCAACAAAAGAATTCTATACGAAATGGGCTCTATATTATACAAGATCAAATAATCGCAATTATACTACATATAAACGAGAGGCTGAAGAAACCCGTGAGCTCCCTTTTGAAATTACACAACAACAATGGGATTGGCTTACTCGCTCAGCATGCTATCTCTGTGGATATCAGGATGCTCATGGAATTGGTCTAGACCGTGTAGATAATACAATTCGCAAATATACCCTTGAAAATTGTAGACCCTGTTGTGGCTCATGTAATTCTATGAAGGGTGAAATTCCTCTTCAAGATTTCCTTGACCAGTGTAATCTCATCCTAGAAAAATGGCCAACAAGTATTCAATTCAATGAGGTCCCAGTATCAAGGAATCCTCTAAAGGAAGCTGAGGATAAGGGTCATCTAATGAATGCTGAAGACAGGATACACTGGAAATCTAAGGGCCTCTATTATGCAATTCTGAGTGACACTACTGGAGTATTCCAGGAGTCTTATAAGGATGTTCTGAAAGATAATGAATTCCAGGAGCTCTGTAAAACAATAAAAGAGTCTACGAAGGATGCTGCTCTTTATCTACTTAAGGACACTCTGGGAAAACTAAAGAAGCGGAAGTATCGTTTACGCCATAGCGATACGCCTTAGCGTTTACGCCATAGCGATACGCCTTAGCGTTTACGCCTTAGTGTCTCTCTGACTCCTTTAGTTCCGGATTGATTGACCAGAAAGTCTCCTTCAACATCCTCGCATCAATGTACCCCCTCTTATTCAATTCAAAGATGAATTCATTTGCCACACGTTTCCCTGGCTCAGCTGAGCCTGTGGGCTCTATGTTTCGCACAGAATATCTTAAAATACTTAGGAGCTCTATAAATTCAATTTGAATCTTAGGAGACATAGGCTATCTAGTTTTACTGCACAAATTTTATCAATTTTTAATTAATAAAATATGTTAGTTGACCATGTATACCAATAAAAATATTCATCCTGATATTATTTCTCTAGTGCATAGAACACTTGAATCTAAAACTAATGCAGTTAAATCTGCTGCAAAGTGTATCAATACTAATAGCCCCCAACAAGTAGCCCCTAAATCCACACCGCCTAGATTTTCCGAGACTACAATTTCAAAAGTGCAAATACAAGTTAACCCAAATGGCAATCTAGTATCTGTTATGTTACGAAATGGTCTAGGAAATAGAATTTTTCAGATTCTAGCTGCTCTAGGATATGGTGAAAAGTATAATAAAACATGTGTCCTAGTTCAATCTCTGATGACGGATGGAATGAAGCCACATGAAAAAGGACTTGATTCTATTATTAAAAAGATATTTTCAAGTCTATATACGGTAGATACATTACAGGGGTATTCTAGGGTAAAGGAACAAGTGGAAATGAATTATAATAATTTAGAGGAGTATTCTTCTAATGTAATTTTACATGGATATTTTCAAGATATACGATATTTTCCTTCACATTCGTTTATACCCACTATACGAACAGCCTACTATGATAATACCTATTTTGTTCACATACGTGGTGGAGATTATATTGGCGATGGAAGCTTTGGTCTAAATTTAGTATCGTATTATACAGAGTGTTTTTCTCAATTAGGCGATGTAAAATATATAATATTCTCGAATGATAATGGATATGCTGTTAACTATATGAAACAATTCGGAATTCAATATACCATTTCTGATAAAGTGGACCCATATGATTCATTAGTGGAAATGAGCAATTGCGCAGGGGGGATATGTGCAAATTCTACATTCAGCTGGCTAGGCGCTTTCTTCCAAGGAGATAGACGTGGCAAGATATTCATGCCTTCTATTTGGATGAGAGGGAGAAATTGTAGTGGAATATATCCTCAATGGGCGACAGTTATACAAATAGATGAATTTGCGGGTGCTAAAGCTTCTGCTATAGCTAAAGCTATGTCTTCGACTGTGCCTTTGGCTGGGCCTTTGGCTCAAGCTTCAGCTATGCCTTTGGCTGGGCCTTTGGCTCAAGCTTCAGCTGGGCCTTTGGCTCAAGCTTCAGCTATGCCTTTGGCTGGGCCTGTGCCTTTGGCTGTGCCTGAGCCTTTGGCTGTGCCTGAGCCTCCAATGAATCTAGATAACCTTGTTACAGTTACATTAGGAAATTGCGGACTTGGCAATAAGATATTCAAAATTTTTGCAGGTTTAGCATATGCCGAAAAATATAATAAGGAGTTTGTTATCTGCCGATCGATGAATATACCCTTATCTGTTACCTATCATACGCAAAATTTAGATATATTATTAATAACACTTTTCCCAACTATACGATGGGTAGATTCTATTCCTCAATGTGAACAAATTTATGAAGAACAACTATTTATTTACAGTGAACTATCTTATAGAATTGCAAATGTAATATTAGGAGGTTTTTTTCAGAATATACAATATTTTCCTTCTTCTTCTAAAATACCCAATATAAGAACTGCTTATTATGTAAATACATATTTTGTGCATATACGTGCAGGAGATTACTTGGAAGATCCAAGTGGATGGGGGTATGACAAGACCCAATATTATAAGAATTGTTTTAGCATACTTGGTAATAATGTAAAGTATTTAATATTCTCAAATGATAATTCTTATGCTGACAATTATATGAAACAATTTAATGTGCCATATACTATTTCCGATAAAATAAACCCCCTTGAGGTTCTTATAGAAATGGCAAATTGTTCAGGTGGTATTTGCGCAAATTCAAGTTTATCATGGTTAGGAGGGTTTTTTCAAGGTGATATGCGCGGTAAAGTATATATGCCATCTGTATGGCATAAGACTTTGCCTCAATATTCTGGAGTTTATCCACCATGGGCAAATATTATATCAATAGAATATACTCAGAATATAATTATAAACTATGGATTAATGCAATATAAAGAAATACCATATACATTAGTTGAGTGGCAAAATACAGTGAAAGATCCTAGCATACTTATTGTGCAAGCAAGTAGTATTTGTGGAGGAGACTTATGGATGCCTTTTCCAATTGGAATGAGTTGGCATTATGTTAAATTCTTTAATAATGCAGGAGATAACTGGCAAATTGGTAGTCATTATAATTTGGTCTTATGTGCAATAAGACCTCAAACTGATTATAGAAGAAGGCCTTATGGAATAAATCGGCAAGCGATAATAAACACTTTACAAAATAATGGAATTCAAAATATTCAATTACAAGGCGATTCATATTTTTCAGCCCTTCCATCCTATAAATTTGTAATCTCTCCTGAAGGCAATGGCATTGATTGCCATAGACATTACGAAGCTCTCCTAGCAGGATGTATACCAATTATTGAATTTGATAACAATATTCTTGAAAAATATAAGGGACTTCCTATACTATATACTAGAGATTATTCTGAAATTACACCAGATTATCTTGAACAAAAATACAATGAGATGAAAAATGAGTTCTATGATTTCAGCAGATTATTCTTGTCATACTATTCTATAGAGCAACAGGAAGAAATAAAGAAATGCGGGACATATTGGATAAAGACATTTTGTGGATCAGAAGTAGTATGGTATAATCCTAATATTGTTTGGATTACTTTAATAAATAGTGGTTATGTAGATTTTACTAAGAACTTTATCGAATCTATGCGCCGAAATAACTGTATCTTTTCATTTATCGTATATTGCACCGATCAAAAATCAATGAATGAGTTACAAGGTTATTCAAATATAACATGTGTAGATGCGAGGCCGTTTCTAAAATTTACGCTAGTTGAAGAATTATCCAGTTGGGGTGCTATTGATTATAAAAATCTTGTCTTTGCAAAATTAGATGCTATAAAATTTACCTTATCGAAATACAAGAATTCGCATATTGGCTATATTGATACAGATATTATTCTGTTAAAAAATCCATCAGAAACAATAATGGATATTTTTAAGAAAAATCAAGATATTTCATTCATCAGCCAGTGTGACGAACCAAGACCCCAGTGCTCAAATATACATAATTGTCAGCATTTTTGCTCTGGTGTTATTGCATTTAAGAATATACCTATAATAAATAATTTACTAGAATATAATATTGATATAGTTAAAAATACAGAATCAGATCAAATGCATTTATTAAATATGGCTAATAAATATAATATAAGGCATATCACTGTGGATAAAAATATATTCTTAAATGGTGCATATCCTGGAGTAAATAAATATGATATACCTCTTATTATTCCAGATTCTGCCGAGCTAATTCATTATAATTATCTAATAGGCATCAATAAGAAAAAACTCATGCAAAAAAATAATATGTGGTATATTTAATTAGTTATTTACGAGTAAAAGATACAATAAAATCATCTGCTCTACCATGCGTTTTTCTTGTATCAAAATATCTTATATCGAAATTTGTATTAATATAGCTTCTAAATTCGGATGGAAAAATAGATAATGTCATAAATCCATCTATATTACTAGGCTGAATATCTTCAATTACATATATACCATTTTTACTTAGATATCTATTTAATGTCATAAAAGAAAATACTTGATGTTGGCCTACATGACTGCCGTCATCAATTATAATATCTAATTCACTGTTAATATTAGACATTACAGATTTAAGATTGTCCTCATTACTTTGATCTGCAACAAATGTATGTATTATTTCTGTATTTAATTCTTTGTGTTCATATATATCAATACCATATATTTTGGCATTTGGAAAATATTCACTCCAGCATTTCAGACTATTTCCAGTTTTATAACCTTGAGAAACAACGCCCCCCATTTGTCCATTTTCAATAGAACCAATACCTATTTCTAATAAGTGATTTACGTTATATCGTATATGATTAAATAATGTAGTATATGCCGGTATATAATTATGACATCCCGACGCAATATTCTTATCTAAATTATATTTCTTTGAAATTATATCAAGTGAGTTATCGTTCATATACTTATATTCTACAATATAAGTATATGTTATTTAACGCAAATAATTCGTATCTTTATTATAATGAGAATGAAGGTATTGTTAATGATTACTATCAGATGATAGTGTGCACAATTAAAAAAATAATACTAGATAATAATATTGCGGTTAATATAATACTAGGTAATAATAATTATAACTTTAATAATAATAACAGACTGATACGAATTACTCTTAATTATGAGCATACACTTGTAAAACGTAGTGGTCGGGATTCACATAATTCACCTGAGGGGAAAATAAAAGATAATGATAATAATAATTATTTAGTAAGAATAGTAGATTCACACAGATTGAATTTAGGTGATATTATAATAGACTATAGTATTCCTAATATTTATAATGTAAATATTAGCGAGAAATTCTCCTCCTTATCTGATAAACATGTATATATATATCCTTCTATATATGAAACATACATACTAAATGAAAATAGAAATATAAATACATTAACTACATTCATAAATACACAAGAGCCCAGAAGAAAAAGATTATTAGAAAATATACTAGATCATACAAATATAAGCAATTGCTTTGAAAAAGATAAATTAAGAGAAATATATATAAATACTAAAGTATTAATAAATATTCATCAAACAAATGAGCACCATACATTTGAAGAATTACGAGTTTTACCTGCATTACAGTGCGGCGTGATAGTTATCTCTGAACATTCACCATTAAATCATTTAGTGCCATATAATGATTATATTATTTGGTCATCATATGATAATATTTTAAATAAAGTAAAAGAAATTCTTGAGAAATATGATTACTATCATAACTTCATTTTTAATAATAAGAATTTTATAAAATTAGATGATATGAATACTAGAAATTATAATACTCTATATAATAAAATTATTTCGACTGGTATTTCTCAATAAGTTTCTCATAAGGCCCTCTGAAATACTTTGCATTTAGAATTTCCCTTTGTCTTTTTATAGCCTCTTCATATACAAGTGGGTTCGCATCATAGTATTTAATCTTAAGTATTGCATCACTATCAGATTTTATACAACATTCTGGCAATATCAAATCCGAATATTCTAGAAGTGTATGAACTGCTAGAATTAATGTCCCAGCTGATATACACTCTAAAGAACTATTTCCGCGGATCTTACGTCCAAGTAACTTAACATAATATTTGGCTTTACATAGATTTACTGCATTTTCAATAATATCCTGTGAATGCCGTATCACTATATGCCCAGTTTCCTTAGAAATAGCCTGAAATTCTTCAGGTATTTTTACAACTGGTCTCTCTCTAGTATTATTTATTTCCATAAAGATTCCATCTTTTACTAGACTAGATGTATCAAAAAGAGTTTCAAGGGTATTTGGACCAATATAACTATAGGGAAATCCTATCGAAAAATCAGGGATATTAGTTCTTGCTACATCTTGATTTAAAATAAGATCATAGCAATCTACTTTATTCATTACTAAATGTTCTTCATTTTCACCTACCCAATAGCACCATAAGATATCTGGATATTTTCTTATTATAGTAGCAGGTATACAGGTATTAATACACATAACTATGTTATATTTAGACCATTCTATACTATCAACGTCATGTGCAACTGAATCTATGGAAATATGCTTGTGATATTTTTCATCAAGAAATGGCAAGCCAGGATTTTTTCCCTCCTTAGAAAACTTGAATGTTTCATATAATTTTTTCGGCAATTCACAATTCTTATTTAAATTACACGGATAATCATCCGTATCCCTTACAATTATAAAATCTGCTCCATATTCTTCAGCTAAACCTATAGGAGGACATCTTACAAGTGAGGTCTTAAATATCTCGTATGGATTGTTAGTTATATTAGTAACCCATAAATCCTGATATACCGATGACTTCACTACTGCAATTTTCATCTAAATATATAAATACAGTAAGATTTAAACCATGAGTATATATATAAATCATATGGAACTTGATGAAAAATCACGTGCTAACTTACACAGAACAACAATAGGGACATGTTCTATTAGAAATGAAGAAGAATATAATTTAATGATGCTAAATAAAGATAAGCCTGTTAAAATTATATTAAAATACAGTAATGCAGGCTTTTGGTCAATATTTAATAAATTAATGAATTATCTTATATATTATAATAATGTACAATTGGTTGAATTTGATGTTTCATATCCATCTGATACACGTGTATTATTTTACGGTAAGGATAATTTCTTTGAAAGATTATTCGAAGCATATGATAATAAATCAAGTTGTGAATTAATAACCGTAATCGCTAATAATTATCTAACATATGAAGCTACAGGATGTTATGCAAATTGGCTACATGTATCAGAAGAACTTTGGAGAGAAAAATATAATGCTGTATTTAAAAAATATATAAATATAAGGCCAGAGATATCTAATCTAGATTACTATAATTTACCTAAGAATAAAAAAAAAATTTCTCTATTAATTAGGCATCCTGCTCTAAGCCATGAGCAAATTAATAATAGAATGCCTACATTTTCTCAATATGATCTAATAATAGAATCACTTCTTAGTAAATACAATAATGAGTGTATCTTTATCCTTGCTACTGATTTAATTGAAGCAAGGGAGTATTTTGAGAAAAAATATTCAGAATATAGTATAATTCACCCATTTTCAGTAAAAACTTCTAAAAATGTAAATGAAGCACGGGATATTATATATAATGGTAATGAAGATCTAGCAAAAATTAGTGTTCAAACTGTATTATTATTAGCTACGGGTGATCATTTTATATTCCCAAATTCAAATATGGCTACCGCTGCACTTTATATAAATCCTTCTATGATTGCTCATTATTTGATCGGTTAAACGAACCGTATCTTTACCTAAATAAATATTCTATATTTTAAATATATGAAGCTTGTTGATTTCTATAATGAAACGGTTAAAAAGAATGATGAGCAAACCGGTGGGTGGGGGTCTATTTATTATGGCGTCCTAACCAGACTAATAAATGATAATAATTATAAAAAGGTTGCTGAAATTGGCATTGGATATGGGACACATGCCAAATACATTCTAAAAACTACAAGTGTAGATCAACTCGTTTTGGTTGATCCAACTAAGTATTATCTAAATGATGGCTTTGCTGACGATATTATGAATAAGAAAGCTAATATTCCAGGTAATAATTTCAATGAATTATATGATCTTATTAAGAATGAACTTAGCCCCTGGAATGATAGATATACATGGTTTAGAAAGGAAAGCTTAACTATTACACAAGATGAAGTGCCCGATGAAAGTCTAGATTGTGTTTTTGTAGATGGCGACCATTCCTATAATGCAGTAGTAAAGGACCTTCCATTCTGGTGGAAGAAAATTCGATCTGGAGGCCAACTCCTTGGTGATGATTACTGGATGCCCGAAGTAGCTAAAGCAGTTCATGAGTTTGCAAATTCGCACAATTTACAAGTGAATTTCTTATACAAGGATGGATCAAATTATAAGATATTTAATTTTGTAAAGCAATAACTTATTCCGCTATGATTTCCAATCCAGGCCACTCACCCAACATCGCCTCCATCGCTGCCTGACGGCGTTCCAGTGGTGTCCCTACCAGCTTCGCCGAACGCCTCTTCCACCACCATTCGAAACGCAATGCCTCTCTCTTTGACTCAAACCCCTTTATATAACAGACCCTATACCACCCCCCAGGGACTCTAGATGTCGCTCGAGCCCCACCAGACAAGATACCATTATGTTGCTTCAGACGTCTATCAGGGTCAACAGTTGCACCCACGTAAGTCCTAGAAGGGCCTTGCACGGTTGCTAGTAAGTAGACGAACCAAGGCTTTTCTTCCATACTATTTGGGTACCAGGCAAAATGTTTAGACTATAATAGAATGGACAGCAGAGCAAATGTACCAGGTATTGCAAATGTCGCAAACTACAAGGCAACAGAAGACTGGTGGTTCTTCATACCTGCCATTATATTCGTCGACACCTTCCTCATATTTCTCGTGCGCTTTGCACCCCAGACCTTCGGTATCCCCATAAATCAATGGTATGATGAATTCGGACTCGCTGCGGTCATGTCAGATGTGACTATCATAGCCATTGGAATCGCTATTGCCCGGTACATCTACACTGCCTACTTTATGGAGGAGGAAGGCTGGTCATTATTATACTTCGTGGGCCTCGCCGTGGCTATCCAGATTATCCATGACCTCGCCTTCGCCTTCGGCATCGTTGCCAAGATTCCTAAAGGACATAATTCAATGATTGATGTCTTCAAGGCCTATGTAGAAGGGGGTCCCAAGATTCTTCTTGTGGATGCTGGAATGATTGCTGGCTCCATTGGTCTCGCGGCTTTACTCAAGAACCAGGATTTCCATTATACTAGTTCACTTACACTTGTAACACTTTATGCACTTTCTTATATTTTATATACGAATATCAAAGCTTAGTCTTAATTACAACGCAGAGAAGTTGTGCAGCTGCCTTCCACTCAATCTTCATATTTAATGAGCCAGATAGACTGCCATCAAAGGGAATTGATGACACTGTATCCAGGGGTCCAACGGCGATGGGACAACCACTCGGTAACTCGGTGCAAAGGTTCTTCACCGTCGGTGTTAGAGGGATGAAATTGTAGGTGACTGAATACGTTGCAGTGCCAGCCGTGACTTCGCTAGGCACATTCATAGAAAGAAGCAGAGTGGAGTTCTGGCCTTTAATGGGCGGGTCAGGTAAGAAAGACATGGAGGTTACTCTGAACTGGGAGAGACCATTGGAGCAATCGGATACACTAGAAAAGACCTGCTTGGCAAAGAAAAGTGCAAGAAGTCTAAACATTATATATAGTTGGACAATAGGCTTTATATAGCGCCAACTATTTTTTCAATTGAATACTCTAAGGTATTCTTATTTATAATAATTGCATGATTATCTAATTCCTTGAAATGATATGTAACACTATCAATTATTAGCTCTGCCGTCATTATATCAATTGCTGTAAACGTATGTAAACCTGTTATCGTTTGTAATACATTGCCCCCCTTGAATTGCATTTGTCCACCCTTCCATGTATATATCTTATTTATAAAATTACTAGAATAAGTTAATAGATTAAATAATTTCTTAAAATGATCTTTCATACGCCCATACTTGTGCCAGACGTTTCCTATTGGCCAAACAAAATGGGACAAAACAATCTGTCCATCAATGGGAGGCGATATATGCTCTGCTAAAAATGCGAGTTTACTTATGCCTTCAAGCTCAGCATGTTCATTTTGTATTAGATTATATGCTATAAACGGCTGATCCATGCAACCAGGCATCATAGAGCCAGATTTCTTCATTGCATCTATATGTTTTCTAGTAGAAGAAAATACAGAGCGTGTCTTGGCAGAATTTCTAAACAATAAGATACCTGAATTTAAGGATGGGGTTTTCTTATTATATTTCTTGAAATCAAAGAAAAATCCACCGTGCCCTGGTCCATAAATATCATATTCTTTTACAGCATAGACCTTATCTTCTTTCAAGCAATCAAATACTCTCATAATATCACCTTGAACAAGAATATCCGTATCCAAGTAGAGAATCTTAGAATAATTATTTATATAATCAAAATCAAATATTTGTAGACGAGCACAACCCGCTTCGTGCTGTGACTCTAAATGTAATATCTTAATAAATATAGGCATATTTAATTTAACAATTAAATCTCTTACCCGTTCTACTGAATTAGCACTTGTAAAAAGAAGAAAATCAACCTTGTCAAGTATATCTGGTGAAAAAGTCTTAATACTTAGAAATAATAACTCAAGTAGACTAAAATAGTCCATATTATGAAAAACACAACAATACACTAAATATTTATTATCTCTTAGAATAGGCTCATCCATATATACGAGTGGCCCTGGTAATGTAGTTTTTAATGATATATCTTCATTGCCATGGCCTAATTGCATAGAGCCAATAACTACCGATGTATATTTTGAAAAATCAGGTAAAAAGATTACTATATGTGATATATTTGACCATGATATCTTATATACTCTATCATGTAAACACTGATAATTACCATTCCCCCATCCAGTAATTATTTTATTATTATTCTCAAATAAAATCCTACCCTTATTCCATGTATATTGCTTGAATTCAATTATATCAGAAGTATCTTTCTTCACTATATGCGGAGGAGCGTATATATGTAATAAATGCTCTAAGTGATATTTCATTCGCTGAAGTTTCGGTATGGCTGACCCAGCATAAAAATGATTTATAATTATATTTGCATCTTTTAATGGTGAAATAGGAATCGTGGAAGAAAGGCCATTTACCAGTTTAACATAATCCCATATAAGAGTTTCATTACCAAGAAGATTCATCGTCATTGAATAGTAATTCAATAATTGTTGGTCAATAGATTTATACTTATTTTTATTCTCTTCATAATTTTGCAGAATTGTATTGAAAAGGTCCTTCATATTTTGAGAATTATTGAATAATAAGACTCCTGCATTAATAGCGGGCGTTCTCTTATCAATACTTGAAAAATCAAAGAAGTCTCCACCATGGGATGTGGATTCAATTGTCAAATCATGCTCATGAACGCCATATATCTTATCTTCTAGCTCTAAGTTAAATAATATAGATAAATCACCTTGAATGAGAATATCTACATCCAAATACAAAATCCGCGAGTATTGCTCAAGCTCAGGAAAGTTAAATATATTTAACCGTGACATAACTATTTCTTCAATTGTGTTACACTTATATATAAGAGTCTGTATAGTAATATTATACATAGTTGCCATTAATTGAATTTCACTTTCAAACTCAGGAGATGTTATTACCAAAATATCGAATATATCTGTCTTTGAATATAATACCATGCTCAATAATAATAATGACAACTGTTGCAGTATTCCTTTATCTAGGAATGCTGAAAAATATATTAAATTCTTCATTTCTACACCCTTGCAAAAATTAATTGTCGTATTTTTAACGTATAAGACAAATACTATAAGCTCAATCCTGATGCCGTAAGCATCATTTCTCCATTGGGCTGCAAGACTCCCTTAGTCACAACCGCGTTATACCAGTCATCTTGTATCATGTAAATAGAGTGCGGGTTTCTAGCAATAATTTTACTTTGCTCGATTTCACTTAACCAAGGATTGTGGTCCTTATTGATATTTTTTGTTAAAAATGCCTTATTCCACAAGCTAAACTGGTGTGTCATTAGATATTGTGAATTCTGTGTAAATTTAAAAAGAGTATCATCCACATGTTCAAGACTATAGAGATATGAGCCATTCGTAATACGCAAGGCGTCCATCGAATAATTGGCAATGTATTCCTTATAAATAGAAAGGTCCTTTGGCTTACAAGGCCAGAAATCCTCCTGCATATAAAAAATATATTTCTCAGGGATTTGTTCCAGACCTCTTAGAAGCCTCGCACCCCATTCACCCTTTCCTGTCTTAATACATGTAACCTCGCTGGCAAAATCAGGCAGAATTTCTTCACATAAGAAATAAATCCTGGGACTCTTTATGAATTTCTTGCAAAAATAAAACCAGGGGTTCCAGAATTTCTTATAAGCGTCACATGTATGAAGAATAATTGGAGGAGTTTCTTCCAAAGCTACACATATTTCAAGAGCCTTCAGAATTTCTTCATTCTTTCCAATATGTATACATTTATCAGATAATTCATACTTCAAGGTCCCATCCTCGCGTTTATAAGAATGAAAGGGATTGAAAAATGTATAGCCATTCTCCCTACAACTCTTTTCTAGAAGGTCATTCATATCATTAGTGTAGATTACTCTATCTGAATTAGTGCCTATAAAGGGTAAGGGGTCATTATGTGTATGGTCATCTCTTTGATGGTCCATTGAATCAACAGGTGGCGGAATAGCCACTATGATTATAGACTTGTATTGGACTATATTTGTCTTTATTGCATTAAAATATGCCTCTACAAGTTCTTTACAGACAGATTTATGGTGTCTTCCATAGTGAACCTGTTTACCAATATGTGCACGAACATCAACTTCACCATACGCTAAACAAAAGATTCTTTCTAGATTATTGTGGTATTCCTTGAAATTAATTATCTGCTGGTCTCTTCCTACTCTGAACATTGTCTTTCCAAAATCAAATAAGTTTCTATGGTCTATCTTGAGATTCTTGAATAACATTAGACCATGGCTATCTCCATAAATATTCAGATTACTTTTTATTAAAGAACCAGTTGAAAAATCAAAGTCACCAGGATTAATACGAATTGACATATAACTCAAGTTATCATTACTAAATCTAACAGAATGTATATATCGGTTCCATTCAATGATACAACTACTATAATCTAATACCGTCACAGTCCCTTTCCCCCAGGATGTTTCCAGAGTCACTTGATAAGTCTCATCTACTATGAACTTTATAAATCCTGCTCCCCATGTGTATTTATTTCCAATTAAATCAAATGAGAAACTTTTGAATTTAACCTTAGAAAGAGTTTTCTTGAGAAATTCTTGCATGCGATAAAACTTATGGCCAAAGTTTCCAATTGGAAATGAGAAATGACAAATGGAAGACGTGGAATAATTCTCAACCGTATCATTCCCTTCAAACAAACTGACATGTGAATTCAAAAGTTGATTGTTATAAAGGGAATCTTTTATGGCATGAAAGTTAATAAATGGTTGATCCATGCAATAAGGGTGCTGATTACCATCATTAGTGAATGCTTGAATATGATTTTTGATTCTTTTAAAAAGATTTTTCATATTTTCAGAATTCAAAAATAAAAGAGTCCCAGAATTTATCCCCGCGAGATTTTCGTCGAACTTCTTAAAATCAAAAAATTGTCCGCCAAAATTTGCAGATCCAATATTTCCAGATTCAATTCCATAAAGTAGGTCATCTATAGGTAATTGGAAGATCGGGGCCAGGTCTGCCTTGATTAAAATGTCCGTGTCCAAATATAAAAGTTTCTCATATTCAGAAATTTCTGGATAATCGAAAATAGAAAGGCGAGCGCAGGCGGCCTGGAAAATTGTCTGAAGATCAATGCAAAATATTCTCAAATCTAAATCCAAGGTCCTGGCAATTTGTTTGACCATTGGCTCAAAATCTGGGGCCGTCAAAATGAGAAAATCAAAAGAATCCACCGTGGAAAACATTTTCATCGATTTAAGCAAGAGTTCAAGAAGTTTGAAATAATCTTTATTATAGAAAACACAGCAGTAAACTAAATTCTTGGATTTAAGAGTATTTGGAATTCCCTCCTTATTTAGCCAATAATGCTTGAAAATGGTCTCCCCCTCATCATTTACTATCCTATCACCTGTGAATAAATACTTGTTTGCTCTTATATTATCATTAATTAGAGTCTGGATTTCATTATACAATTTATAGCTAGTCTTGTCCTGGATCTCATGGAAAAATGTATAGAGCTCCTTGCACAAGGTATGATAATTTGCCTGTAGAATAGAAAGGTCCATGGAATAAAATGATTTCAGAGCCCTGTATATCAAGGGATTTCTCGGCTCTGCTCCCAAGATACCTTGAAAGATTGTCCCTGGAACAACTGCCGAATTTACTGATACAAATCGGTAATCCTGGATAATAGTATCAACTGGCTTATAAATCATTGCATCTGAATCCATGAATAGTCCACCATTCACATATAAGAAATAATAGCGAAAGAGGTCAGCCTTGTGCTCACCATTCTTGAGTCCCTTGAATTTTTCTGAAATCTCTGGAAATTCTTCTAAGGGATTCGTCTTAAAAAAATCCAGAATATCAGAATCCAGAAAATGCATATATGTCCATTCCTCTGAAAGCATAGCCTTTATCATCTTTACTAAATACGGTTTTAGCGGCTCTTTTGATGTTTGAAAAAATAACTTGGGTATTCTTTGAATACTCATATCTATTTTTATGAGAAATATTCCATTAACATAAATCAACGCAGATAGCGATAACCGGACAATATAGAATCAAATACAGAATTTCGTTTCTTTAGTAATATATCTCTCTGCAATAAAACATTACTATATAATTCCTCCGTTGGCTTTTCTAAATGAATTGAGCCAGATATACCTGTAATTCCATCTAGACCAAGGGGCTCTATAAATGATTCTGGCATTAATAAGGGTGTTCCTACCGTAAAAGCCAATGGAAATGCTCCTGAGATAGAATGATATTTATGTCCCTCGAGGAAAGAATTTGTAGGCCAGAAAACTATATAATGCGCCTTTTTAGCAATTTCTATAAGACTAGAAGCAGACAAATTATTATACCGTGTAATATTTGTAGTATTTGCACTATTAATATATCGGTCAACAAGAATAAAATCTATTTCATTAAAATTTGAAAACAGTGACGGTAGATTTATACCATTTGACGAATTGCCAATAGATAACACTGTCAATTTATTGAATCTTTCAGTAGACAGATTATTCCACACAGGCATAACCCACGTATCTGGGTCAGGTGGCTCTCTCAATTTAAATTGTCTAGTTTGAATAGTGCAATATGACTTGAGATTTAACCTTCGTTTCCCATCGTGTTCAACAACAATTACGCGCGTAGTATGATTCCAGAATGGCTCATAGCCAGTATCATCATCAGTCAATAAAAATACATAATCGTATGCAGATGCATTAAAGAACGAAATAGGGAACCATGTGGTAATATTAAATTTCTGTTCATAGAAATCAAGCCAACCAGATTGATTTGTTTTATTAGTATATACATCAATTGAGAGTTTCTTTTCCTTGAAATAATCTAATACATATGCATACATTTCATAATGCACAGCTAATGAATTAAATATACAACACTTCATAGTATTTAGACCATGCATTATTTTAAATAGACAGCTGACCATTTAGTATTTCAATCTCACCTAGACGAACTGACATAAAATTCGTGTATCCATCAGTAAAACGTAAGAAGTGTGTAATACCTGCCCATCTTGCATATAGAGATCTGGAATCTAGCCATTCATAGGAGCCTCTGACCCACTTTGTTATGAGTAGACCATTCCCTTCAAAGCGAATCCAGCCATGAGAAGACCATGAATACGTTTTTCCTATGAGAATAGTATTACTATAATTTTCCGTTGTAGAAATTTGCTTATAATACTTCAAGATATGTGAAACATGTGGTCTCATACGCCCCAGCTTATGCTGGGCATTTCCAATCGGCCATACGAAATGGCAAATTACAATATCGGTTGGAGCCGAAGGAGGTGGAGGAGGTTCAATGCAATATATGAGACTATATTTCTCAATAGCCTTATTGTCATATTTGCCTGTCTTAATTACATGGTAATTAATGAACGCCTGGTCTTCACACTGCGGCATCTGATTCCCTGCTTCTCTCATTCTATCGACGTGTTCAATGGCATCACGGAACATACCCTTGATTTCATCAGTTGGCTTGAAAAGGAGAATTCCACTATTGATTCCAACAGTATCCTTGTCAAACTTTGAGAAATCAAACCACCAGCCGCCGTGAATCTGATGCTCAATGGAGCCCTCGCTCATTGCATAGACCTTGTCTTCCATTGGCATATTGAAGATATTCATCAAATCACCCTGGATTATAATGTCCGTATCAATATATAGGATTTTCTCGTATTGGTCTATGTGCTCATACTCGAAAATATAGAGTCTGGCGAAAGCGGCACCCTGGAGTCTCTTAACATCTATGAAAAAGAGTTTCAGTGGAATGTTTACTAGCTCAGAGAGAGCCTGGATTTCTGGTGCAAAATCCTCACTTGTCATTAAGAGAAAGTCAATTGCATCGGTAGAAGAATAGAGTTTTACAGTAACTAGAAGAACCTTGAGAAGCTCAATATATTCCTTATTTAAAAAGACCCCCATGTAGATGAGGTTCTTTTTAGCGCTAGTGGCTTCAGGAAGAACACCCTTGATTTCAAGGTCAGGAATATAATCCCTAAAAATGCATTTTTCCTTAGAAAAAGGGTGGTCCTTATTTGTGTAAGACCTGTTCGTAGCGCCCTTCGTAAATATGTCTAATGATGCGCCTACATCCATATACATATTATTTGGATTTACCTTCATACACATTGGAATCCAGACCTTAGAAAGTGGTCCAGCAGAAAAACAAATGAGTTGACCCTTCTTGTCTTTTATGTAATTCAAGAGTCTTACAGTTTCGTGGGCCCCTTTTATGTCCCAGTCGTTCACTAGCTTAGAATCAATCTTGTAGAGCTCCTTAATTGGAAGCTGAGACTGATCCTCACCAGATGTGATTAGGAAAAACCCTGGCTCATATGATTTCATGAATTCTGAGAATATAGGCCAGTTAGAATTACCTACAATATTCGCATAGGTTCTTTGTGCAAGAGGGACCTTGTACTTGTTTATGAAATCATTGTAGATTTCATTAGTGCAATTCCAGTCTTTATTACATGTATTACAGGGGATTCCAATATAGAGATTCGGATCCACAGTCTGAATTGCATCCATGAGTAGTCCTCTCAGCTTTCCATCCTCCTTAAAAGTCCAGCTGTCAATATTTGTTATTTCGCGATTCTGGAGAATCGTATATTCACCATCACTGGGTCTTATGAGACCAAAGGGGGTTCCAGTCTTTATTTTCTTGAGTATTGCATCCAGATGCTCAGCCATCGTTCCTGTTAGTGGCTCATTTCGCTCCTTCATTACTACTTCAATTGTAGTATCTTCCGTTTGACCCTTAAACTGACCTACCTGGTTAAGTGAGTAGGCATTCTGCCCTTCTTTTTCCCAAGACTGCTTTCCAATGTGAAGACTATAGATGTAATCGAAGAAGGCTGTGACATATCCCTTTGCATGATATTTATCAGCATAGTCGCGCTCAAAGAACTGATTGGCTGAGCTATAATTGCCGAGCTCAATGATTTTACTTGCCCTGCAAACCGAAGGCTGTAGAGAATAATGGGGCCAATAGGCGCAATTGGGTCCCTCAACCCCCTCTTTTTTAATGTGTAAACTTAGTCCAGGCTCTATAATTTCCACATTCACGCGCTGCATATCAAACATCATGAGGCCATATTCTCGGTTGAATACGACCTGGTGGATTTGCTGAGCCTCGTATTTCTCTAGATACTTAATGGCTCTCTCAACGTATTTCTCCTGCTTGAAGAAGAGCCAGTCATCCTCCATGTGAATTAAATAATCGGGTTTCAGCTCATTGACTCTATTCCAAATTATATTCATGCTCTCCCTGTGACCCTTTTCATCCTTGGATTTCATGTAATAGTTGAAGAATGGATAGAGTGTCGTCATTTTGGCACGGTCTTCCTTTGACGAGTTATCATCTACGCAGAAAAAGTAATCAATCGTATCTATATCAAGCCAGTTCTTCAACATGGAATTGATTGTTTGCTCAAATAGATTATAGCGCTTGCAGGTTGTAATAGTAAACATGACTTTTATTTTCTTGTCCGCCTTAGATTTCACGAGTGTCTTAGAAACAGGGGCTGCAATAAGAGGTCTGTAGTGAGAAATAATCAAGTCCACGATTTTATTGTTGTTTTGGTTCAACATACAACCACGAAATTTGAGAGCCTCAATATATTGTAACATATTCTCGAGAAACTGGAGATCTTTTGGTAAATGGGGAATTGCAAATTGTATATTGTGGAATAGATTGTGAATCCACCATTCTCCTGAATGGAGATATCGCTGCTTGAAGATCATTTCAAGCATTTTAATGCAGGTATCATAGCGTTTCACTCTCTGAGATACAATAACCATGTAATATGGTAAATAGAAATCATATTCTTCCTTCTTCGTAAATAGATAATCGGCAACATTCTCCTTGACAAACTTGTTCTCATAATGGTCTTCAATCATGGTATAATATGCATAGGCCGCCTCAACGGGTCCATTGATACAATAATACTTGATTAGGCGATAGATTCCTTCAATGCGTCTGTGATCATATTTGTAGGACTCTACTAAATAGTAGAGACCCTCCTTGTTGCGCTGTAGCTTATCATATTGGTCATAAATCTCAATGCAACTTACATATTTCTCCTGAATCCAATTATCAATATCTAGAACCTTCTTGTAATATTCAATAGCCTTCTCGTGCTGATTGCAGCTATTGTAACTCTGGGCTGTATAGAAGCAATAGCGATTAAAAATAGGCTCCTTCTTCTCAAAAGCCTCCTTGAACGCCTTTTCCAGAATGAGTGCATCCTTCAGATACTTGTTGGGGTCCTTACTTCTGTCACCGCGTCTACCAGAAATGAAATAATAGTTGCCTAGAACGTCAACAGGGGCTGAAACTGTCTCTAGGCCAGCAGGATACTCATGAACAACACCTACGTAGTGCCAGCGCTTGTGATTATTGAATAACTGGCATCTGGAATAACGAGTGCCACCCTCATTTCCGAAAATAAACTTGTATTGGTCGGCTACCAAGTCCTCAGGAAGCTTAAAATCGCCGTATATCTCATCATCTGCATCCCAGACAAAGGCATAGTCTGTCTTCTTAAAAGCACGCTCAAAAGCCTTGGTTCGGTTAAAGGCAAAATCGCGCCAGGGAGTCTCATCTAGCTAACCTGGTATTCCCTTCTCTGCAATGTACTCTTTAATGAGGTTCGGGGTTCCATCTGTGGACCCGTTATCATTGATTAGCCAGTAATCGAACTTAATATATTTCGCAAGATGCCTGAAACACTCAAGAATGAGATGCGCCTCATTCTTGACTATCATGGTCAGACAAATAGTCTTTTTCCCCATTTGCTCTAATCTGTTGAACTCTCATAACTTTAGATGTCTGAATTTACGAGAGGTTCGTTAAAATCGGCGTGGTAGAAACAGATTCTAAGAGTGAATCGGGGAGTGTTTTTATCGATCTGCGTATCCAGAGGGGAATCTTATCGAGATACTCTGGCTCAATCATAAATGATTTCTTATGTGTAATTGCAATAAAGGTCCATTCTCCACCAAAGCTCGGAATGAAGGCCGTATAGATATAATACTTATAGTCGCGATTCATAAAACATATATCTCTTACAACTTGCACAATCTCCTTGAGACTAGATGTATCCCATGGTAAATATAGACCAGCATTCATTACAAATCCTCCTGCCGAACTTTTCACAGAATCTAAAACATCGGTTAGAAGTTCAAACCATGCTTCACGCTTGAAATTTGGGTCTGTTAAATCAATAATTACACCATCGTATTCAATGGGCTTTTTCATATATGACCATGCACAGTTATAGTAAACCTTGAGTCGTGGATCCTTGAAAGCCCCCTTTGACCACTGTGTGCCATGGAGTTTCATATGCTCAACTAACTCCTTGTCATAGTCAATCATATCCACTGTCTTCACAGGCCAACGAAGAACCTCGCGAGCAGTAGCACCTTCTCCTCCTCCAAGAATGAGAATTCTGCTCTTTTCAGTAAGAGTATCCATCAGTGGGTGCACAAGAGCATTGTGATAAATGACTTCATCCATTGTTGTGCTCTGCAGACATCCATCTAAGAAAAGCATTTTGCCCCATTTTGGTGTTTCAAGTAAATCAACTTCTTGTTTAGCCGTATTTGCATATGTCGATAGTTTATCATAATATATATATGTTCGGTTTACTCCTTGTTCTGGATCTTTTTCAATAAATTCCTGGACTGATTTGACCCTTGCTAGTCCATTCATACATTCATTTGGGAAAATGGTTTTAGACCTTTGGCTAAAGCCTTTGGCTAAAGCCTTTGGCTAAAGCCTTTGCCTTTGGCTAAAGCCTTTGGCATTTGGCCATTAGCTTTACTATAAAAATTGATGCAATTTCCCGGCTTAGAAAAGAACACACATAACCACAGAGATGCCGTCCTCTTCTGAAATTGAGCCGATCCTCGGCATCCAATTCAGCATTTTCAGCCCCGATGAAATTGAGAGACGTTCCGTAGTAGAAATCACATCAAATAATACTTATGAAGGTAATGAGCCCAAAATCGGAGGTCTCTTTGACCCCCGCATGGGCGTTCTAGAAAATGGAAAGCAGTGCCGCTCCTGCGGTCAGTCAAACAATAATTGTCCGGGACATTTTGGTCATTATAAGCTCGGCCGTCCTGTTTACTATATCCAGTTTCTCCCCATGATTCTAAATGTTCTCAGTTGCATCTGTATTTCCTGCTCAAAGCTGCGCGTAGACAAGGAGCTCCGCTCGTCTATCAAGCTGAAGAGAGGTGAGGCGCGCTGGAAGGAGCTGATGGAGGCTTCCAAGAATATCTCCCGTTGCGGCCAGGAGACTGAGGATGGCTGCGGCTCCAGACAGCCCGACCGCTACAAGCGTGAGGGCATCGCTCGCATTGTCGCTGAGTGGGATGAGGTCGTCAGCAAGGATGCGCGCCATGAGTCCATGAAGCAGGCCCTAGAAGTGGAATACGTTCAGCGCCTCTTCCGTCGCATCACTGACGAGGATGTTGCCTTCATGGGATTCAACCCTCGTTGGTGCCGCCCTGATTGGATGATTTGCTCCGTGCTAGCAATCCCTCCTCCTCAGGTGCGTCCTTCCGTCGTGCAGGAGAATAACCAGCGCTCAGAGGATGACTTGACTCACAAGCTCTTTGAAATCATCAAGACGAACAAGATGCTTCTGGCAAAGATGGATGCCGAGGGGTCAAAGACTAATAAGAGCTACGTGGATGAGCTGACGAATGTTCTCCAGTATCACATTGCCACTCTCGTAGATAACCAGATTCCTGGTGTTGCGCCCTCGGCACAGCGCGGTGGTCGCCCTCTGAAGTCCATCCAGCAACGCCTGGGCTCCAAGGAGGGTCGTATCCGCTATAACTTGCAGGGTAAGCGCGTAGAGTTCTCTGCCCGCTCAGTTATCACACCTGACCCTAATATCTCTATTGCAGAGCTGGGTGTTCCCCTGAAGATTGCAATGAATCTGACGGTTCCTGAGCGTGTGACTGACTACAATCGTGACAAGCTTTATAAGCTGATTCAGAATGGCACAACCAAGTACCCTGGTGCCAAGACCCTCGTGCGTGCCGATGGTCGCATGATTTCACTCGCTCACGTGAAGACTGAGGAGATTGTTCTCTACAATGGCGACCTCGTAAACAGACATTTGATGGACGGTGACATGGTTCTCTTCAACAGACAGCCTACACTGCACAGAATGTCCATGATGGGACACCGTGTTCGTGTTCTCCCTTTTAACACATTCCGTCTCAATGTTTCAGCAGTGGCTCCCTACAATGCTGATTTTGACGGTGATGAGATGAATGCCCACATTCCTCAGAGTGCAGAGGCCACTCAGGAGCTGCAGGATATTGCGGCGGTTCCTTACCAGATGATTTCGCCGAGACACCAGAAGCCAGTAATCAAGGTGGTGCAGGATGCCCTGCTTGGCTCCTACCGTATTACGAAGCAGGGTGATACGTTCACGCGCCGTGAATACATGAACCTCATGATGTGGAACAAGCGCTTTGACGGTAAGCTGCCTGAGCCTCAGATTGTGGGTGGTGCTGCTCGCTGGTCAGGTCAGCAGGTTCTCGGCAATCTAATTCCCCCCATTAACGCTGAGCTGAAGAACAAGTTCTTTGATGAGGACTCCAACCCGAACAACAAGGTGAAATTCTCCAATGGCATGATTCAGGGTGCGGGTATCGTAGATGATGATATTCTTAATAAGACTGGTGTAGGCATTGTTCACACGACGTTCAATGACTTTGGCCCTCATGCGGCAGTGGAGCTCATTGACTCTATCCAGAGCACAATTGAGGCGTATCTGATTATGAGCGGTTTCAGTATTGGTCTCTCTGACCTAGTTGCAGACGATGCCACTCTAGCCACCATGAATGACATTGTTCAGAAGCGCAAGAAGGAGATTGATGAGATTGTTCTTCAGGTGCATATGGACTTGTTTGACAACAGCACGGGTCGCTCAAACCAGGATGAATTCGAAGGGCAGGTGTTCGGCAAGCTCAATAAGGCCATTGAGGAGCTAGGTAAGCTGGGTCAGAGTGCACTGGCGCAGGAGAACCGCCTAATTAGCATGTTGAAGGCGGGCTCTAAGGGCTCAACAATCAACGTTTCACAGATGGTGGCGTGCGTTGGTCAGCAGAACATTGAGGGTCGTCGTATTCCCTTTGGCTTCACGGACAGAACCCTGCCTCACTACAAGAAGTTCGATGACGGTGCAGAGGCACGTGGCTTCGTAGAGAATAGTTTCGTGAAGGGTCTGACGCCTCAGGAGTTCTTCTTCCACGCTATGTCAGGTCGTGAGGGTCTGATTGATACGGCTGTTAAGACGGCAGAGACAGGTTACATTCAGCGTCAGATGGTGAAGGCCATGGAGGACCTGGTAACACAGCATGATGGGACGGTGCGTGACGCTCGCGGCGGCATTGTGCAGTTCCACTATGGTGAGGATGGTATCAGCTGCACGAAGGTGGAGGTGCAGGGCCTTCCTATTCATGAGATGAGCAATGAGGAGATTAGAAAGCAGATTGGCCTACAAGGTATGAAATGGAATGATGTGCTGACGGATGAGGCTCTAGCTAGTAGAGCTGAGAATGCAGAGCTTATTAACTCGCTGGTAGATGAGGTCTTGGGTGACCGTGATATGCTGGTGAATGGTGTGTTCAGAAATGGTCGTGCGAAGAGCCTAATGGGTCCCATGAATCTGGAGCGTATGATTATGAACTTGAAGATTAAGTTCGCGATTCAGACTAATGCGAAGACGGACCTGACGCCCGAATATGTTATTGAGAGACTTCGTGACTTGCAGAAGAGAACTCTGCCGTTCCACAAGATGTGGGCGGCGATGCTTCGCTTCCATCTTGGCCCTCACAATTCAATTGTGAAGCACCGACTGACGAAGCTTGCATTTAATGCTCTTGTTGAGCAGATTCTCCTGAAGAACTGGTCTTCCTGGGCCCAGCCTGGAGAGCAGGTGGGTATTATTGCGGCGCAGTCAATTGGTGAGCCTGCGACACAGATGACGCTGAACACGTTTCACTTGGCTGGTGTAGCTGCCAAGTCAGGTATGACGCGTGGTGTTCCTCGTCTGAAGGAGGTGTTCAAGGTGACGAAGGCACCGAAGGCGACGTCGCTGAACATTTCGCTGAAGCGTGAGTTCCGTGAGGACAAGGAGAAGGCGCGTGAGGTTATTCAGGACCTGGAGCTGACGATGTTGCGTGATATCGTTACGACAGTGGG
>Ga0114958_10000820_pt1 | contig 25911 bp, 20 predicted proteins | sample C_130208_EF_Meta_FD_89577 | JGI IMG/M metagenome (GOLD analysis project Ga0114958, IMG submission 89577) | Freshwater microbial communities from Lake Croche, Canada to study carbon cycling - C_130208_EF_MetaG | ecosystem: Environmental > Aquatic > Freshwater > Lake | place: Lake Croche, Canada... | reverse complement strand
TAGATCCATGGTATCACTTAAATCGTCTTGAGCAGATCATTGGTCGCGGTGTCCGCTATTGTTCTCATGGTGCCTTGCCTGCTGAACTTCGTAATTGTTTAATTCATTTATATTCATTGTATTATGATGATTATGAGACAAGTGATATTTATTCTTACAGACTTGCAGTACAGAAAGCAAAGGCAATTGGTTTGGTTCAAAGACAACTTAAGATTGGAGCATGGGATTGTAATTTAAATTTCCAAGGTATTCAATTAACAGGCGATATTAAACAAAGACATATTGATGCACAGGGTAATGATCTGGGTGAAATCCAATTGGCAGATAAGGATAATTCTAGCATCTGTGATTATATGGAATGCTCGTATACTTGCAAACTAGATGTTAGACCTGTTGCTGATGATGGAAGTGATTTAAATACGTCAACATTTACTGTTCGTGATGCTCGGTCCTATCTTCTTCTTCGTGAATCTGCATTGCGTCAGATTTTTTCAGTACAACCCTTCCTTCCCTTGAAGCAGGTCAAAGAAATATATAAGGGATTGCCTGAAGATGTTTTGTCAGCGGCACTTCCAACAATTATAAATAATCCCTCTTTTGAATTAACTCATAATGGACAAAAAGGATATTTGATTTTACGTAACAATTATGTAATCTTTCAGCCTCAGTCAATTACTGATACATCTGTGCCTCTAGCACTTCGTTTTAGAAAGTCTGAAACACCTTTATGGCTTGGAAGTGTCCGTCCTTCACCGGGTCCGTTTGCTGCTCCAGCAGTGAATCTGGGAACTCAAAGAAGACCGACTGGATCCGCCGCTGGAACTGCTCTTCTTGAGGATTCGCCATCTTCTGTTTCTTCGGGTTCTAGCGGTGCTAGTGGTGAAACATCTTTGACTACAGGGACCCAAGGAACACGTTTTACTGCATCTTCTAGCAAATCAGTGTCAGAAAATCCTAGTGAATGGGTATCCCTAGTTCTGTCTGCTATTGCACCTGTTCCACCCTCTTCATTCTCAGCATCCCAACGTATTCTTGATAAGATGAAGGGTTTAGAAAAGTTGGGAAAGATTGCACAACGTTTTAAGGCTCTTCCTCATACCAAAGATGTTCTGCTCGGATTTGGATTAGATCATTTTTATAGTACTGCATCTATGCAGGATTTATTAACAAAACTATTTACACCATCTGTGCAGGATCCTAGTAAACATTCTTTGAGCGGAGCAAGAAAAGAATATGAGAAATCCTTGCAGAAATATGTCTTTCAAGATGCAACTATTCGTGGCTTCTTCCTAATGAATCTGGGAACCAAGAAAGTTGAAACTTACTGTATTAAACCTGGAACAAATGAACTATCTCCTTGCCCGAGTAATATGACCGCTTATGTTGAAGCGGCTGCTGCTGCATCGGGTCTTGCTCCTATCATAAATATTGGATCTGAGTGTGGACCTGCTTTTGGTATACTAACTGTAAAAGATGGGCGGTCTGTAGCATATAAGACTGTAGCAAATGGACCTGGTGGACCTGATAAATTAGGTGCTGATTGTTCTGGTGTAAGTAATAAGGCGCCCCATTTACAGAAGATTAAAATACTCGTAAATGAAGTTACAAAAGCAAATTCTGCTGGAGAACAAATGGGCTTACATAATGATTTGTTGGCTGTTATGTATCCTGTTATCAATATGGGTGAAACACGTCACATTACGTCTGAAGATCTTAGGGAAGCAGCAGATATGACACAATCTGTTTTGTGTATCTATTTGGAGTTCTTGTGTCGTATGATGGATGCTCGTCGTGTTGCAGGTAAACGTTGGTTTATGAATACAGTGGAGTTTCAGCGATCATTTGAATCTGCTGGATCTAAGTGGCCGAAGAAGTAGTTTGGAGCCCTTGGCTTAAAATTGAATTGAAAAAGAAAACATAGATTAGGTAATGTATCATCAATGTTTTCTTGAAGAACAGGCGACTCTAAAGCCTAGGGAATTTGACTCAGCAGCAATTGATGTGGATGGTTATCTACTTCTTCAACTCCGCAAGAAGTTAGAGGGTCGTTGCTCTCCACATGGATTTATTAAGGAAAATAGTATGAAGATGTTATCACGCACTCTAGGTCAGATTAAGAGCGGAACTTTTACCGGTGATTTTACTTTCCGTTGCAAACTTCAGTGTGATGTCTTGTATCCTGCAGTAAATGATATTATTCCTTGTGAAATCCTTAAAGTTAACAAGATGGGCGCCTATGCTGCTTTTGAAAATTCGCTAAGAGTTTTAATGCCTCGTGATCTTCACCTCGGTAACATGGACTTTGATTCACTCAAGGAGGGAAGCAAGATCAAGGTTAAGATCCTCAAGACACGTTTTCAGTCACATGATGAATTTATTATGGCTGTAGGAATGCTTGAATCTGTGGATGAATCTGTAGATGGGTCTCTAGTTCCTCAACAGATATCTAAGGAGCAGTCGGTCATTTTAGAACAATAAGTCCTTTTCAATAAGTAATGGACATGACTGAATATTCTCGTAGAGAACAATTTCTTGAAGCACTTAAAACACTCGGTGAACCTGAATATTTAGAGATTTTGCGTCTCTTGCAGAAGAAGAATGTTCATTATTCCGAGAATGCAAATGGAGTTTTTTTTGATGTTGCTGCTCTAGACCAAGAAACTTTTGATTCCTTGGAACAGTTTATTGAATTTGTTAAGAAAAATCGTGCCGAACTATCGGAAAGAGAAGTACTTATTAACTCATTTAAACAAAAGTAGGGCAGAAATATTTAGAGATGTCAGTATCCTGGACTGATTTAAAAGCCACTATAAATAATAATCCTAATAGACATTGTTCGCTTCCTTTAATTGAAAGGCAAACAATGCATATTATTGAAGAGAAAGTTCCCTGGTGTTTAGGCTGGTCAGTTATTCATGAATCCATGCCACCGCATCCTCTTTCTATTCTCTGCGCCCTAGAAGATCCCTTCTTTCGGTATTCCAACAAGGGAATTCAAGCATCTACGATACGAACTAAGATTTCAGCGCTATCGCAGAAGTTTGATGATATCTATCGTGATAAGGGAGGTCGTGGTCGGAAATGGTTCAAATCTCATTTTATTGCTTGGTTCTTGAAGACTGAAGCAGAGGCGGTTCTAACATGGAATTATGATGCCTGTTTAACTGATAAGTTATCATCCGCTGTTTGTGACTTTCTTGCATTATCTGCTGAAATTACAATTGCTGTAGTTTTGCCAGAAAAGAAGCAGTTTTTTTGCTATCCCACTAATGTTCCTCTTTCTAATAAGATTGTCTGCGTGGATGGTGCAGGAAATTGGATTGGTTCTAAGGGAAGTGTAGTTGGACCTGATGAATTTAAGAAGATGCTTATTTCAACCGGATTCAAGTGGATTGCTCCCGCATCTGCTTCTATTCCCGAGACAATAACTGAACTTAAGAAGATTGCAGGAGGTTCTCTACCAACGATGACAAAACAGGAACTGAAAGGTCTGATTTGGTATCAGAAGTATATTTCAGGATCTGAATCGGGATCAGGATCCTTATCAGTGCTGGATGAACTTAACGGATCAAGTTAAAAATTGAAGCCTTATACTTATTAGCATAAAGTAGGAATGGAACTTCGTAAACAAGAATACGAAGAAATTAAGACTCTTTGGTCCTCGTGGCTGAGTCTTAAGGATACAGAAATGGAAGCAGTCATCGGAAAGACTACTTCTGGACAATGGATGGATGTAATGATGCGCCTTCGTGAACTTGGTTTGCAGGAAGAGGTGCAGATTCCCTATCTCAATATTCAACTTCAGAATGGTATGCGTTTTCAAATCACAGGTGAAGATGCCGTTAAGGAATATTGCAAGACTAACAGGCTACCCGAATCTGCTGGCTGCACAATTAAGACTAAGATTCCCAATGTTCAGCCACTAGATATTAATGAATACGATGTGCGAATCAAGGTTCGTAGGGAACAGCCCTTGGCTCGTGAAGATATCAAGTTTCAGGAAGTTGTCTTTCAATGGTCAATTCTCCCCAAAACTTTCCGATACATTCGTCGCTACTCTTTCTCTACTCCTAAGGGATCTGGTGCTCGTTTTGATCTAAGTATTGTTCGTCAGTCTTTTAATACTATGAAATCTTTCACAGAAGCGGATGTGCTTGGTCGCCCTATTACATATGAAGTGGAAGTTGAGGCTCTACGAGATGAGGCTGGACCAGAACCACTCATGTTTCTTGGAAAAGTTGGACACGCACTGCAGGGAAAGCAGCGATCTTTTGCTATTCTCCGAAATTCCCTAAAGGTTGAGGTGGAGGCAGGGCTTAAGGAAGTTTTTGGACAGAATAATAAGTTTCCGGGTCCCAAGGCTGTGACGCTTGAGAAGAAGAATATTTCTCTTGGTACTGATGCTGCTTCATCTGATACAATCAGTCTTCTGACTCTGAAGGGTGGATACAATGTGACTGACAAGGCGGATGGTCTTCGTGTTATGCTCTATGTTCATGTAGATGGCGGTCTCTATCTTGTTGATATGAACATGGATGTGTATAGGACAGGTATGGCTGTTGATCCTGCAGTGTGGGCTGGAACTGTTCTTGATGGTGAATGGGTCAGAAAGACCAAGACCGGTGATTCACACAATACATTCTATGCCTTTGATATTTTCAGAACACGCGGAGCCAAGGATTGTCGTCCTTTTCCCTTCTCTTCGCAATCAATTGTACAGGCTGAAGAAGGCGCTCCTCAAAATCTAGAATCTCGTTACAAACTTCTTTCTGAGGCTGTTTCTGGAATTAGTCTTGCAAAGCCAACTCTAAAGTTGCCTCTAGCGCACCAACTTTCTATTGCAATCAAGAATTTTAAGTTTGCAAATCCGGGTTCTCCGCAGAAGCAGATCTTTATTGAAGCAAAGGCTATGCTAGAATATTCAAAGACTGCTCCGTATTCAACTGATGGTCTCATCTTTACTCCGAACGCGCTTGCTCTACCAACAACACTTGGCACTTGGAAGGTACAGTTCAAGTGGAAGCCTGTTTCCCACAATACAGTTGACTTTCTCTGCGTGATTGAGCGTAATCGTAATGAGAAAGGTGAAATGACTGATGATGAGATTGTTCGCACTGAACTCCGATCTGATACAAATGAACTCGTTTCTTACAAGACTCTTCGTCTCTTTGTTGGCTCAGTACGTGATCCGGCGTTCAAGAATCCGCGACAGACTATTCTTGAAATGCTACCGCTACCGCTTCCCTCTAACGATTCTGATGATTATAAGCCGATTATCTTTTATCCGCTAGATCCACCGGATATTACCGCTTCAATCTGCCATGTTCCAATTGATTTGTCGGGTGCTGAAAGTGACATTTCACACGGTATTATCAGAACTGTAGAAGACGCTCAGCCAATTTCTAGCAATATGGTGATTGAGATGTCATATAATCCGGAGGCAGCGGTCGGATGGCGCTGGATTCCTATGCGTGTTCGCTGGGATAAGACTGAAAGTTATAGGCGGGGAAAGGTCGGTGGATCATTGAATGCCGAGAAGGTTGCTGATTCAGTCTGGGCATCAATCCATGATCCGATTACGGAAGAGATGGTTACTACAGGTGAAGGATTGGAGGAGGAAGGCTTGGAGGCTGCTGCTGAGGCACCGACTACTGAGAAGATCTATGTTTCCAAGGTTGATTCCCGCAATGAGTTCAAGGTGAAGGGTCTACATGACTTTCACAATTACATCAAGAGTTCAATGCTCTTTGGTCGTGTCTTGCAGTCTGGAATGGCTTTGGTAGATATTGGATGCGGAAAGGCTGGTGATATCCATAAGTGGTCTGCTGCGAATCTTGCATGGGTTCTTGGTATTGATCCAGCGGAGGATTCATTGAATAATCCGCGTGATGGTGCCTATCGTCGTTATGTAAATAAGCGTCTTGAACTTCCGACTGCACCGCCTATGGTCTTTGTGCAGGGTTCGGCTATTCGTCCTTTCTCCACAGGTGATGCTGGTATTACAACTGAAGATCAGACTATGCTACGCGCTATGTTCAATTCACCTCTTGGTGGAGCCCAACCTCCTAACTTCTTGATTGAATCTGGACTCATTGGTCGGGCTGCACAGAAGTTTGAGGCGGTCAGTTGTATGTTTGCTCTTCACTATTTCTTTGAACGGGCAGAAACTGTTGATGCTTTCTTGCATAATCTGTCAGATTGTTTGAAGGTTGGTGGTTTCTTCATAGGATGCTGCTTTGATGGTGAAACTGTGTTCAATTCGCTTGCTTCCTTGAAGCAGGGCGGCATCCTAACTGGCAAGGAAGAAGAGACCGAAGTTTGGTCTATTACTAAGCAGTATGATTCTGATCCGGAGGAGTTGGCGCTTCCTTCTACGATTGGTGGAGTTGGTCGAGCGATCGATGTTAACTTCATTACAATTGGTGATAATCACAGGGAATATCTTGTAAACTTTAACTTTCTGCGTGGTCGTCTTGCAGATCTGGGTATTGATCTCTTGCTGCCGGAAGAAATGGCGACTCTGAAGTTGAAGGAAAGCACTGGAATGTTCAAGAAGGTTTATGATGGTGTAAAGAATCGCTTTGGTATGGCTCCTAAGATTCGTGATTTCTCATTCTTGAATCGGTGGTTCATCTTCCGTCGTCGCTCATATGGACCCTTGTCAACGGCTACTCAAGGTGAACCTGTTCTTGTATCTGAAGGTCTAGGAATCCAAGGACCGGTTGAACCGATTATTCTACCAATCTTGCCTCCTTCTGTATCCGCAACAAGAGGAAGGGGAGCGGGTGCTGGAAGAGGAAGGGGTGGCTTGACTCGTGTTGCTCAGACTGCTTCAGTTCCTGCAGTACAAGGTGCTCCGGTGCCTCTGGTAGTTGAACTATCAAGAGGTAGGGGTCGTGGTTCGGGGCTAACTAGAGGTCGGGGACGGGGTTCTGCGGCTGCAGGAGCAGGAGCAGGAGCAGGAGGAGGAGGAAATCGCGTAACTATTGATCTCTAGATTTAAGCGTTGTATTTCTATTTAATTTCTTATTTTTTCTTGTCTTATTAAATTGTGTAAGTATATAATTTTTGCTGTGCTTTTTTACAATTCTTGCAGCAGATGGTTGAACAGGATTTTTAAATATTCTGTAAGAATCCATTTCATTAGATGTCTGTAGACCAACAACTTTTACTTTATGATCCTTCAACTCTTTCATCCGATTATTCTTGAAATCTATTTTATAATGATTAAAATGGATTTCGTCAAGTTCCGGATAAATTGTTTTCCCTTCTCCTAATGCTGTATGAACTTCTAAACTATCTGTTTTTTGAATATTGTAAATATACTTGTTAGAATGTTCTCTAGGCAAAATAGTTTTAGCAGTTTTTGTTACAGTTGTAATCAATTTATGAATATTATTAAATCTTGATTCAAAAAGTAGTTGACCCATTTTAACGCAAAAAACATTCTTATCAAGATCTGCAAGATATTCTGTGATTGTTTCTGTTTTAGGAACAATAAATTCGTCAATATCAATGCTGGCGCACCATTTAATATCAGTCTTCTTTAATCTTTCCAAACAATCATTATGTGCAGCAACTTGTCCATAGATTACTAATCCATCTTTATCTTTGGGCGACCATTCAATAAAAGTTACAGGATATTTTTCCTTAATCTTTTTCATGATTATTTTGACATCTCGATTAGTTAGATTTATAAGACTATTGTAATTAATTCCATATCTATTAATTTTACCTGCAACCATATGCTTCTTAGGACCATCTAATTTAGATTTTGCTTGCACTTTTGAATTATCATACAGATAAAAATTAGTGAATCCTAACTGCATGTGATAATCAATCCATTCTTCTAAGAAAAGAATATTTTCCTTTGCTATAAAAACAGCATGAATGGCACATTTCATTCCCTAACTATGAAATATAAAATTTGAAGATAATCTTAGTAATTTATACATTAATGCCTTTTCTTCGGGAACGTAATTCTGAGGCTAATATTCTTACAGATGTACTAAATTCTTTCTGGTTTGAAGGATTTGTTGTTGGCTTTGGTGTTGGACTTCTTGCAGGTGTACTAATTCGTCGTAAAAATTGATTCTTTTATTTTCCGATATTTTTTGTTAGAAATGCCTCAGTCTATTAGCGGTGGTGCCTTGCCTTGGCAGCGTCTTGCAGTAATAAATCATCATGAGCGTGATGACCGGATTACTTTTGAAGAGGAATCCCATGTATATAGTGTTGATGGTGTTCCTCTTCAAATCTCAGTAACTTCTCTTGTAGGAAATCTTCATAAGCATTTTGATGCAGATGAAATTATTCGAAAGATGCGAAAGAATGCGCAGAAGTTTGCAATTGGTCCATATTATGGAAAGACTGATGATGAAATTAAGGCTGGATGGGATAAGAATCGTGATGAAGCATCAGGTGCTGGAACACGGATTCACTTAGATATTGAACACTATTATAACTCGGATCCAATCGGAAATCTTGCAGGAGATCAGTATGAGGCTCTGCCATCAAAGGAATGGGAGTACTTTCTTGAGTATCAGCGGAAGCATGGATCTAAGTTCACTCCTTTTCGTACTGAATGGCTAGTTTGGGATATCTCCTTGAATCTTGCAGGATCAATTGATATGGTGTATCGGCGACCTGATGGAGATCTGGCTATTTATGATTGGAAGCGGACCAAGGAACTTAAGTTGCGGAATGATTTTGATAATATGCTCGGACCTTGTTCTCATCTGCCCGATGTTAATTATTGGCATTATGCAATTCAGTTGAATGTCTATCGGCGGATCTTGCAGACATGTTATGGGGAGAAAGTAACTGCTCTTGCTCTAGTTGTTCTTCATCCAAATAATCCCACATATCAGGTTGTTAAACTGCCTATGTTGGATGATATAATTGATGAAATCTTTGAGGCACGGCGGCGGGCTGTTGCTCAAGGTGGAGGTGCTGTTCTATGCTTTGATTAACTTTCTTGTTCTTTTACCTTTTTCTTTATCCTTTACCTTTTTCACGGATTTTGTTCTGTTGGTCTTAATTGAGCAGGTGCTTCTACTTCTACAGGTGCTTCTTGAGGCACTTCTACTTCTGTAGGTAGTTCTACAGGTGCTTCTACAGGTGCTTCTACTACTTCTGCTTCTGCAGGTAATTCTACAGGTGCTTCTACAGGTGCTTCTACAGGTGCTTCTGCAGGTAATTCTACAGGTGCTTCTAAAGGTGCTTCTGCAGGTAATTCTACCTCTCCTGCAGGTTCTGCAGGTGCTACAGGCGCTTCAAGAGGTACTTCTATCTCTCCTGCAGGTGCTACAGGTGCATTCACAGTTCCTGCAAGAGATGCTGGTTCAAATCCTTCTGTACTTGGTTGTAAGTCAATCAATTCATCAGGTTTTTGTTCTACTTCACCAACAGGTTCAAATCCTTCACCTGCTTCTCTTAATTCTCTTTCTTTTTCTTCTACAAATTCTTCTTTGAATTCAGAAGGTGCTGGAACCGCTAAAGGTATAGCGGGTGCTACAGGTGCCGAAGAAGAAAGAACTGCTGCAGCAATAGGTAGAGCAGCAACAGGTAGAATAGATGTCTTGACGGAATCTGAAGAAGATAAAGGCGTTAAATTTTCAAATTTGTCAATTATAGTTCCTTCAATTTCTGCCTTATCTAATAACTTCTTTAAACTATCCGGTGCTGTAAAACGATCATGTCTGCTTATCTTCTGCGTCTTATCAAAGACTATGTTATTATTCCAAATGATTAGTAACTTGCCCTTTAACAGATTCGGAACTTCCGGTTTTATTGCCATTTCTAGCAGAGGTTCGCCATTCATCGCTGTTGAAACTTTGACTAAAGGTAAACGAGTTATTGCTGAGATTGCAAAAAAATCCTGTGGCGACTGATTGAAATCTGTCGGTGATCCCTTCATTGTTAGATATCTCTTAATCTCAGCCTTAACCATATCAAAGTCCATCGGCTTTCTAAATGATTCACTAAAGACCTTCACTAATCCTAGCATAAGTCTGCTATCTTCCAGTTCCGGTGATACTTCCAAAATAGAATAGACTGAATTCCATCCCTTAGGCAAACTCTGTTGCAGTGATTCCTTCTCCGTCGATGTCATTTGATCAATGATTGCTTTTGCATCCGCTTCCTTAGTAATTCCTAGTACTGCACGTAGAACTTCTAGTGAAGCCGGCTCCTCTTCAATAAAACGATATCCATGCGTATACTTTGTCTTTTGTATCTTACTTAATCCTAAATCTTGCAAACCACGAACATGTTCACGTCCTTCTGTTGTGATAATTTCAGTCTCAGTTTGTATTGTTCCTTTTAAGGGTCTTACAGAACTTACCTTTCCTGTGCTCAATTCCTTGAAAAGATAAGGATTTCTTAGAACTTCATCCACCAATCTAGCAGTAAAGATACGCTCGGGATTAGGGAACTTATCCGATTTGGGTGCATGCAGATAACATTTGCCTTCTTCCGATGACCATGAACACATAGTTCCACACTGATCCTTAGATGTTGCCGCGGAACAGTCTTTTCTAATTCTTGGTAAATCAATCAATCTATCTACATAAGGTGTTTCCTTCACAAAACGATGGACAACCGGTCCCAATAGAATTTCAGCCCTCTTCTGTCTTTCCCATAAAGGAAGATTAAAAGGCGGTGTTCTTAAAATTTGTAAATTTGCTAACACTTTTTCACCTTCTTCTTCTTTCGTAAAATGATGTGACAAAATTAGTCTCAGATACTGATATGCCTCATTTAAGAATGAATCCGCTGTCAAAAAATCTAAGGTCAAATCTGTTGGAGTTGTAACAGGAAAAAGTGCTTCATCAAAAGACCAAGGAAAGGGGAAATCAGGACTAATAGCACTAGAATTTAAACCAAGTGAATCATTTGTTCCTTCTATAGGGACTACTGCACCAGATTCTAGACGAACGGCGACAAAAAGATTTGCTGTTGTAGAATTTGCTAAAACTTCAACCGGTTTAAGACCCTCAATTGCTGAGAATCCATTCTCATTATAATATGCAAGAAGTTCTTGCAGAGGTGGTGCAGGTAATGCCTTACTTTCATAGATACGCGGATACTGGTGAACACGGGAACCATCATCACGAGCAGGAACAAAGACTTGGATTCCTGTATGAGATTTATACACAAAACCTACAAATCTGTTGCCACGTTCTCTTACAACAAAAGTTGGTCTAACTTCTTCTCTTAGAATTCTTGCAATTGATGGTACTGTCGCCGCATCTGTCTTTGCAGGAAGCCATGAATACGGAGGTGTCTCCTTTCTTTCACATCCCTGCTCCTTAATTGACCGTATCCAGTTCATTAGAGAAACACGTGTTACAGGTGACAACTTTGTAATCAAATCCTTATCATCAAATCCAACAATTCCTTGATTTTCACCCGTATACAGAACCAAGGGCTCCCAATAATGATACTTAGGATCGTGAATGATAAAAACAGGGATTGGCGCTTCTTTCATGTTAGGAATTCCGAAATGAGGACACTGAACCTGCCATTCTTCCTCATCATTGTAACGCTCAATTCTGAAAACGATAACACCTCTTTTCAAGAAAACACCATTCATCATTAGCAAATGCTCGAAATAGCGCATATCCTTAACTGTATTTGGATCTTTCACATAACTCATGAAGTTCTCATATGCATAATATAATCTGACTATATTTGGTCTGCCAGAAGGTGCCTCATATCCATATTTTGTAATAAAGTTCTGGAAACCAGTGCCACGCGGTTCCAAAGGTAAATCCGGTCTAGCAAACTCATGCACGAGTGTTCCATAGTTTGCATCTTCAAATGCATGAACAAAGGCAGTTGTTTCCATCTTTTCAATCACCGCATTGATATTAAATGTCCCCATCAAGAATCCCAACATACTTAGGAAACGGTCGCCCGGTTTCAAGTCATTATTCTGGAGACCAAAGCGGACAAAGGCAATCTGATCACGTGTTAACATTTGCTGAGGACCATCCTTCTTAATTGCCTTAGATGAATCTTGTCCAAATAGATCATCAATCTGTTTAGGAACAACACCCAGTTCATTGGGACCTAGAGGATACTTTCCAGCAGATTTAATATATTTACCCTGCATCTTGAGTAAGATATCTTCTATTTTATTGGGTGGAGGTGCTGCTCTGGTGACTGATGCAAGAGCCTTTTCTTCAGCCAATTCTTCTTTCACACCTTCGGGTAACTTTGATGCATCATCCGCTGCCACCGCATCTGTGACTGATGCATATGGTCTTGTTTTATCTACTAGACGCGATTCCTTTGGTAACTTACCGCAGCAGGGTAGGGGAAAACCTTCCGGATGTTTTGACTCTGTTTGGAATCCGATGAAACGTTTGTATCCCTTATCTGTAACACGAACAAGAACTGTTTCACCTTGAGCCGGCGACTTGCCCTTAATCTCAGTTCCACCGCAGAAAGGACACTGTTTATTTGCTTCATATTCACTTTCAATTAAAGGTAAATCATCGCGGATGCACCAGTATTTTGAGCAGATATACCAATTCTTCTTTGCATGAGAACCTGTTTGAAGAGTTGTCCACACAGGTCTTCTAGGATTGAACTTTGTATCATAAAGCCAATCAGGAGTTACTGTAGGATAGTCAACAGAAAGTTTCCATGTCTTAGGTTTTGGTCCTTCAATAAATGTTATTTTGTCCTTATAAATTTCCTTGACTCGTTTGTATTGCGAAGGAGACAATGAATGAGGCATATCACCGTTACTTGTTTGACAGGCGCTGCTATATCCCTTTGATTTTCCAGCACGCTTATCTTGGTATCCGAACAGATCAATATCTAATTGCTTGAGTTTGCTAATATAGAACTTTGATACATCACCGAGAACTTCCTTGAGTTGTGATGCTTGGGCTTCCACCTTTGCAGGAGCAACTTCAGATCGTGATGCTAAATCTTCAGGTGTCAATTCTTTTGCTACCTTTTCTGAAACTGTACCAATTGCTCCTTCCCCTTCAGACTGCGTCAAGACCCCTTCTTCTTCTTCTCCTTCTTCAACTCCTAGCAGATTAAAATAGTTGAGTCCCTCATCTGCGGTGGATGCGACTGCTGTAGGCGCACGTGTATAATCGGCACCCTCAGGCTTAGATTCCTTATTCTCCTTTTCAATTATTTTTATAGATATTTCTGTCCCAGCGGCTTTTACAATCTCATCTGCCGTTGGCTTCTCAATTAACATGATTGCTAGAGATGTAAGAATACGGCTAAAACTTGTCTGCTCTTGCACATTTGCAATTTCAATCTCATAAGATGGATGATTATTCTGAATACTAACAATTACACCATCGTGATATAAGGGAACTGCTTCTTCACCCTTTCCTTGAGCAACTGCTTGATATTCGCCCTTTCTCTGCAGCCATAAGGTAAAATCTGCAACAGCCTGTTCCTTAGATCTAGCAAATCGTTTCATGATACGATCTGTAAAAAGATCAACAGTCTCCTTATTCTGGTAATCAGTATCTGCGACTTCTAGCACAACATTACGTGAAATATACTTTAAGATTTCATTCTCGGATTCATAATTGGATACGGCTCTGTACCTTAGTTTAAAAGTCTTCGGATCATCCGGTTCAACTTCAAATATATGACTATATTGTTTTGCTCTTTCCTTGAGATCTTGCATAGATGGTTTATTAGAATTAATGTCGGGATGCTCCCATACAAACTTTCCGTGAAGATGCTTAATCTTAGATAATTCCTTTTCAAAGGGATTCCTCTCCAAGAACACAGCCAGACTTGATAGACCTTCTTCTACTAAAGTTCCCGGATAGAGAACATCTTTTCTGTTAGACTCAAGGCGAACAAGATTACTGTTATCCTTGAAGAAATACAGGTCAAATGCACTTCCAACAGGAATACGTGTACCACGAATTAAGATCTTTCCAATCACAATTTCATCTTTGGTTTCTGGAATTTCTTTTATCCAATGGGATAAAACTTCCGGCGGAAGATAAACATTCTTTAGATAGCGCATTATAGGTTCTTGTCCACCACGTTCTGAGAAGTAGCGGAGATAAGGAAGAGCAGAAGAAAGACCTAATTCGTAGAATAAGATTTCTAATGACTCGGGTTTAGGAGTGATTTTTGGAATGACTAAGTGGAGAGATTCAATACCTCTGCAAGAAACCAGACCAAGTTCAGCGGCATTTTTTTCTAGGAGTTGTTGAAGACGATCTAATTGTTGTTGTCTATCAGTAATATACTCAACACATGTTTGATAAACTTCATCTTCCGAAGGATCATTTGAAATTCCCTCTTCAATTTCAGTCATTTCATTGAGCCACGGAAAGTAGAGACGAACAAATCCATCAAATTCTGTGCGTGTAAGATTATCGTAATCAATAATTTGGTTGAGACGCCAAATGTGAATGACTAGATTATCCGGTTTGTTTGCTGCAATGGAATCTTCAAGAGTAATGAAAAGATTCATTCGGGGAGAGATTGATCGGCGATTACCTTCAGAATCAACAAGTTCCGAATTAGGTTTCTTGCCGAGAGAATACGGATCATCAAGGATTGCTGGTAATCCAGAATCTGCGCCCCAATAAAATTCTATAGGGATATACTTTCCATCTTTTTCCCATGCCATAAAAATAAATTTGGGTTTGTAAGAATTTGCACCTCCAACGTTTTTATCTATCCACAACATGCGTTTGATATCGGCTATGCTCGTGAATGGATAGATATTCTGGTAATCTGATTCAGATTCTAAAGAAAAGGCATCTTGTCTTGCAGGAGTCGTAGAGGTTGCAGGGAAGTGTTCCGTAAATTGTAGCGTTTGTGTTACGTTAGCAGCATTAGCAGCATTAGTATCTGCATCAGCATCACCATAACTTTGAATAAAACTATTTACATACTTCATTCCAAGTTCTTGAAGGCTCATTCCTATCGTAGGCTATTAATTTTAAGAATTTTTTACTGCGACTTTGCTTTTGCATCAATTGAATTTTCTTTGTACTTCGGTTGATCTGTAATACTTATGCCACAGTATTCTACAGGATGTTCTGCAAAATCCTGATATTCATAAATACCTAATTCTTCTGCCTGCTTTAGAATCCAGGCAAAGTTATTCCAGAAAAGCGGCGTATGACCTATTTCTCGTGTTCCAATATGTCCGAGTTCATGTAGTGTAACAAATGTAAGAACATTTGCTGAAACTAAGTCCTGTGTCTTATTTTTTTGTCTCAAGCATACATACATCTTTTCACCCTTATTAAGTGTGTAACTAGTGAAAGTGGAATCAGGTGTTGATTCACTAAAACGTATCGGTGCTGCATCAAAGTTTTTAAGAATATCTAAAGCAATTTGATTTTGTGAATTAGTCTGCTTAAAATGCTTCATGAGTAAGAGTGTTCTGCGGCGAACCTCTGCCAGTCTATCAGCCGCTTCTTTTCTATCAGGAAGGTTTCTTACAAGATACTTTTCATGATCAAGGTCAGATTCAACAAAGATCATATCATAAAAATGCTTTTTTACGTAATATCCAGCAAGAGCCGAGCCTGATATAGCCATAAGGAAAAACGTTAAATTTGCTGACATAGACGACATTCTAAAAAGGATTAGGGAACAAATTAAGAACTTTTAGTTTTTAATTTGAATTATAATTGTATTCTTTGCTAGATTATGAGCCAATCTCTAACGGCTTACGGTTGATGTCCGGCTCAATCGTGGACTGATTCCAGGGTCCAACCTGCTGCTGCGGGTTCGCCGGCTCAGAGCGGAGATCGTGGGACGCATTACGGAGGGACTGACCGATCGTGTCAACACCAATCTGGTAGCCCGCATTCAAGAAGTTCTTATCCATGATGGAACCCGGAGCCATCGGGTTAGCCTGTACCCACTGAGAGTTGGGATCATTCGGCAGGAGTTCAGATGCACGAAGTTGCTTCTTAGGGTAGCAGTTCTGCGGGGCTTCTGTGGATGCAAAACCTGACGCAGCCGGTGACATGCCAGACACTGATGCAAGATTGTCTACCGCGTAGTTCTGTTGCGTATTCTGCTGCATTTGCTGAGGTCCATTCATATTAGGAACAACCTGTGTTGACGCACCCAGATGAGGCATATCTGCAAAATGATCCATGCCGTATGCGCCGCGTTGGGATCTTAGGAGTCCACCAAAGGTAGGATCAAGGAAATAAACTAGTGCTACACCGAGTGCAACAATTACAACTGCCAAAAGTAAATCACGAGTGTCCATTGCTTCTACTAATAACAGAGGGGAGATTTTGTTATAAACCGCGGATTTTGTAAAGCCAGGATTAAGAATCCTCTATTTCACTTTCACCTCCTTCCGTCTCATCATCATCCGTTAAATCATAGTCAGAGAATGTTGATTCATTATCTTCAAGATTAAAGTTCTCATAGAAAAATCGGAGTTCACGCTGAGCCATCTTCTTTGCTACATGTGCCTTTAGGCGTGCTTCCTTGACTCTTTCTTTCGCCGCAAATTTCCTGTCAAGATAATCGCGGTCTTCATGATTAGTTAGATGAACCGGGGAAGTATCCACATCAATATTAATTTCACGGCTGTCATCCATTTCCTCTAGTTCATCTTCACCCGATACACTCCAGGGCATGGAGATCTTAGGTGCCTCATTCCAAACAGACGCTACAAACCGGGGAACAATTCCGGTGGCAGAAATATAAACCGCAGACAAACTTTGAGAACCTGTTAGATTCTTCTTTGTATCAGGAGACTTTGCTAGATTAGTCAAATCCCATCCAGTCATTAATTTTGCTAGGACACTCTTTGTTGGAGGCGATGAGAACCAGGAGGAACGCTTTTCATACAGCATCTGCAAAACCTGACTTTGTAGATCCTTGATAGTCTTTGTTAGATCCTCTTGGTTTGACCATTTACCATCTTCCCATTGCGTAACAAACGGCGCTTTTTGTGTTACTCTAACTAAAAAACCACCTTGGCTCTTCTCAGGGTCGCTGAGCTTGATTTCCATCTTGCGATACAAAAAGTTTTTTGCCTACGTCACTTAACGCGGTTTTCTTTGTGCGAAAAAGTCGCCTCTTCTTAATAATGGCGGGCACTGATGATAAGAATATGTATAAAACTGCCTTTGGTTCAATGGGAAATAGTGTCATAACAAGTCTCTGGGATTACATTCAACAGCCTGAAAATAAAGCGCGTATTGTTGATGTTCTAGATCCGCTTATTCAGCATATAATTAAGTCTATTTTTCCTTATGTAGCGTTCTCTGCTGCTCTATTTGTTTTACTTCTTGTTATTGCAATTCTAACACTACTTGTGACTTTGAGGGCTTCGGGATATAATCCGGTTCCTAGCATATCAATCCCTACTGATTTCTTATCATCTATCTCTTTTGCAAATCCTATTATTAATGCAAGCGCCTCTGCCGCATCTGTTGCATCTACTGTTGCTGCAGCAGTCGAGACCGTTGAAGGTTGCGTTAGCGAATAATACAAAACTTATCTGCTGGAATAAGATGTCAGGGCAAATAGTACTACCTCAACCCCCCTTACCTCAACCAACACCTCAACAACTCTTGCAACAAGCAGTACGAGCATGGGTTCATTTTGATAATCTATCAAGTAATTTTAGTAAGCAAGCAACAAATGCTAGAACCCAGAAGCAAATTCATGAAAAAGAAATACAGAATATACTTGGTGCAATGAAACAGCAACATGCCGTACTAGAAGTGAATGGCGCTAGACTACAATTCCAGCAGAAGGAATCAAAGTCTAATCTGTCCTGGTCATGGTTGCAAGACCAATTACGTGCTTGGTTCTCATCACCTGAGGCTCGTAATTCCCAAAATAAAGCAGATGATCTCTTTAAATTTCTTCAAAGTAAACGGACCATCAAGATTGCTGAAACTTTGGAGAAAATTTAGTTAGACCACTTGCAACCTCAGTGGCGGGGATGCAGCCACATAAACAATTCTGTAAGAATACTAATTATAAGAATTAGTGTGTAATGAGTGAATCATTTGAAAGATTCTGGTTTTCAAGGGATTGTGATGGATATACACCCGATATTGTGCTTTCCAGCATTATAAATCTGCTGATTAAAAACTATTCTGAAAAAAAATTTTCATTTGCTCATTCCCCTTCAGAGTTAAAAAAACGTATTGTAAAATATTTTTATCTATCTTTTACGATACGTTACGACCGAAGTAAAAGAATTCAAGGACCTTTATCATATGCTAGAGTTCCGTCTGATTGGACAGATAAAGAAGAATATGAATGGCAGCAGGCATATTGGTATAATTTTGATTCTCAATTTTGGGAAAAGATTTTTGGAAAGGAGGCTTCTTGGGAAAATCCTGTTTATAAGTGGCGGTATGAACTACCTTCAATCTTTCAAACGTATACTATCCGTTCAAGAGATAAATTAATTGTTTTGGAAGATCCTTATGATGTGGAAGATGATTGGAGTTATGAACCGGATAATTAATATCTCTATGAACTCCAGTTTCCTTTGTTCCACGGTAGAACAATCATAGTATCTAATTGATCGCGGAACTTCTGTACCTTACGATCAAAGTCAATTTCCTCCGGCGTAGGAGGAAGTGCAGCACCAGATTCTGATAAAAGTTCATCAGTTGCCTTTTTATCAGGACGAACACCATAGCAGTTCACACCAAAGCGAAGATCAGGGTTATCAAAGAATCCGCCATTTACACCAGGCTTGCCACATGCCTGCTTGTATGCTAGCGGTCCATGCTGTAACTTTTCATATGTCTCCTTCTGCGTGGGGTAGACAGCCATTTGTCCTTTCACCCAGCCATAATTGCACCAATCTGCACCGGACTTGTGCGCCTCCTGCACCTGCTCAAATGTTGCTAATTCAGCGCCCAATGCCTTACAGACAGGAACCGCATCCTCAAACTTATAGATATTACGACTTACATTAAACACCTCAGCCCTCTGCGGGAAGATTGAATTACGGATATTATAAGCGGAAGTTGGTGATGCCTCTTTAGCGCCGGGAATGCCACCAGGTAATTCACTCGGAGTTAGACTCGGATTCGGATGCGCTAGAGTCGGCTTGATTGATCCATCCTCATTTTCCTGCACAGGAGGTAAAGAAGGGGAAGAAGTCTTGACGGAGTCTGAGGAAGAACCATCAGCATTAGGTAGAGAAGCAGTTGCACCCATACTAGGTGATCCACTTCCTGTTAAATCTAATCCAACACTTCCTTCCTTCTTCTGGCTGATCATATCAACAAGAGTCGTGTAAGAAGCAGATACTTCATAGCCAATGTAATGCCAGTATAAATAGATTAAAACTACAAAAACAAGAGTTAAAAGAGCATAAAAAAGATTAGAAGAAAAGAAACTCCAGACAGAAGAGGTCGCACCTGCAATTCCAGTATTCTGGGAACGAGATAAGTTCATTGATGTAACTCCTGTATTCATCCTATTTTAAGATCACTTTCCTTTTTGGGGAGATTCGTCATTTTGCTGTTCTAGCAGAATTACATAAGTATCGCCATTATTGACGTGCTCTGAAGGCATTTCCCCTACACCATCATCATCATAACGAATCCACTGTTTCTGATTAGTATCATCCCGAGATGAAGCATAATAATGACCTCCTTGCATGATGCCACGATGATCAATTACTGAGATTGTCTTATAGACTGTATTCGTCTTGTCCTTGTTACCAATAAACCAGTTATCCAGATCAAGCATATCAAGATTAAAGTCAATCTTCGCACGAACCTTCTGTCCCATATTTGTGAAGCGATTAATGATCAGAATCAGATTCTTAGGAAGAATTGAAAGACGAATTGTGTGATTTGCTGCCTGCTTGTTTCCACAAGATTCGCAGTGATAATCATCGATTGTTTCATCCTTGAAGTATTCACCTAGACACTGCATAAGTGTTGGCGCTGGTGAACCAGGAACTGTTCCATTCAGGATAGGAATACTAAGAGAATTCCATGACTCAAAGTTCTCTGAATGATACTGACACTTCTTGCAGGTAATTGCGCTCATCTTCTGTCCATGGAAAACCTTTGCTACGACTGACCATTGCTTCTTATAGTGCTTAGTCCACTGCGTATAACTAGTGTGAAGACGCTTCTCCTCGGGTGTTACAGGCACGCCAGTCACTGCCATTTCAACAGTGTGTGCTAGACCCTCATGAAGACAGTCAACTAGGAAGAGTAGGGCTTCACCTGCATCACACTGACGATACTTTACTGCTAGATCATCATAACCAACCTTAGATGCAATATCTGTTAGAATTGTGTAGAACTTACCAGGAGAAATGCGTGTTCCCTTCTGTAGATCTTCACGCCAAATACTCTTGATTAGAGCAGAAATCGGCTCAACCATTGGAGCATATTTACTCTGATTTACACCCTTTTCCCAGTCTGAACTCTGAAAGTAGGCACGTAGTGACTTACTCTGACGGAGAAGTTGAAGTGCTGAGTTTAGAAAGCACGTATTACCAAGATTGACAAGACCAATCTGACCCTTCTTTGCAAGAGTCTTTTCGTCGGACATTTTTCTTCTAGCCTTTTTTCTTTGTTGATTTTTTGTTCAATTTTTTGGGTCAACATCTTGCGTGTTGAAAAAAGAAGACAATTTTTAAGTTGTCAGTAATGCTTAAAAAAACCAATGTTAAGAAGAGTAAATGAACCGGCGGAGACCATATGAACTAAATCTGTTAAATGATCTGCATGAAATCGTACCAGAGTTTCTGTATGATACTGAAATTGCTACATCACCCACTCTTCGTTTTTTCCAGCAGCGTCTTTCCCATATGTATCCTGAATTTCATAGACAGCGTGGCTACTACTTGCGGGAACAAGCAGATAGTCGCAGAACAGCGCTAAGAGCAGCAAATATTCGTCCTTCACGTATGCCCAATCCTGTTATTACTCCATCAGCATCTGCTTCATTACATAGAGCGGTTCCCATAACACATACTCCTACAACTTTCACGCCACCTACAGCATTTATGCCACCTACAGTTCCCTTGCAGACTGCTCCTGTAATCCAAACTTGGGAATCTCTACAGAATTCTTCATATGAAAATCTTATTCGCAGCCTTCTTCTTTCAATTGTGAATGATAATAATGTTCCCGCTGCCTCCGATGAGGAAGATGAAGTTGTCACACCACCTGTTGCGGCACAGAGACAAAGACCAATTCGTCATATTTTGCGAACCGCTCGTGGTGGAATAAATATTACAATTCCTGGAGATTTAGATGGTGGTTGGTGGGATCCTGTTTCTGTAAGACCTTCTGCCACTCTTTACAATAGAAATACTGAAGTTCTTGATGCTTCTGGTGTATCCCTAGAAACAAATTGTTCAATCTGCCAGAGTCATGTGCTAGAAGATTTGAGTGGTTCAGCCCTAGGAAACACCTGGAGACGGATAAGGCAATGCGGGCATATGTTTCATACTTCCTGCATTGATCGATGGTTTTCCCAGAATATCCATTGCCCTCTTTGCAGAACAGATATCCGAACTTTGATTTCTTCATCCACTTCTGTAGAAAGTGCTGTTTCAACTGGAACACTTGTACTAGATTAGGACTTTTCAACATAGAATATTGTATTTAGAAGAAGCCAAGATGTTGGTGTTGCTTTCTTCTTGCGTTCGGCATCCAAATAAATGTCTCGGATTTGATTCTCAGGTCCCCGGTATTTATTAATATTTTCTAGCATGGATCCTACTGTATCAAAAGGGGAAGCATCAAATGAAATTACGGGTACAGTTCCGCTTTGCGGACCAATCCGACCTCCCTCTCCAAGGTCGGGTTTATTTATCTGATAAAGGGTCACTAGCATTTCTATTTTATTGGGATAGAATAGAAATATGGAAGCGCAAGAAGATGCTTATTTCGAGCAGTGGTATAATATTGTTAGCACGGATCCGGATGGAGTCATGGTTTCACTAAATAAACTTTTTAGAATGTTACTTGATAAATACAAGGATGGTAATCTAGCAAATGCAATTCATCAACGATTTATTAATATTCCAGCTGTAAGAGCATTAATTGAAGCTATACCAAATCCTTCTAATGTTGCTGCTGCACAAAAGTCTGCTTTAAAGGCTGCTAAGATGGAAGAAGTAAGAGTTAAACTTACTGAGGCACAGAGACTAGTTGCAGAAGCTGCTCCAATTATGGGTGGAAAACGCGAACAGATGAAAGCTGCAAAAAGAGCTGAGATTGAAGCTCAAAAAGCTGCTGCAAAAGCTTCTAAAAATTCTGCAAAAGCTCAAAGAGAACTCAAAGCCCAGCTTAAAGCACAAGCGTTAGCTGCAAAACAGGCTGCAGCTCAAGCTCTTGCTGCCCATCAGGCCATGCAGGCTCAAGTGGAAGCCCAGCCTGCAGCAGTTCCGTCAGATGCCATTGCCCAAGCATATATTGCTGCAGTTGAAGCTCAGCAATATGCAGATGATGCTAGTCAACAGGCTAGTCAAGCATCTTTAGATTTAGATCTTGGTGCTTTGAATCTTGGTGCAAATGCTGAAGTTCCGAGTTATAGTGCAGGATTTGGTAGATTTGGTGGAGGTGCTGGTGGTGGTGGCGGTGGTGGCGGTGGTGGCGGTGGTGGCGGTGGCGGAGGTGGTGGAGGTGGTGGAGGTGGAGGTGCTGGAGGTGCCGGTGGTGGAATGAATAATGAAAGACAAAGAAAGTCAAGAAAGTCTAGAAAGTCAAGAAAGTCGCGTAAAAATACCCGCAGATAAATAGGATGGCTAATAATATACCTGGCTGGGGAGGTCAACCAGCAAAAAAAAGTAAGACTTCCAAAAATAAGTCTAAAAGAGTTGGACCTAAACAGGCTAGCCTAAAAAAAGGACCAACTGCAAATAATAAATTTAGAAGTCTTGCTGTCAGAAGAAATGCAACTCTCCGAAATAGACTAAATAAAGTAAGAGGATTAACTAGATCAAATAAAAGTGGTAATTTAAGAGCATTTGCTGCGGCTGCTGCAAATAATGAGAATGAAAACAAGAATGAGAACGAGAATGAAAATGGAAATGAGAATGAGAACAATAACGGAAATGGGAATGGAAATGGTGTAGGATTAAACCTAGGCGGAGGTGAAGGCGAAGGCGGAGGTGAAGGCGAAGGCGGAGGTGAAGGACTTTTTGAGCCTCAACCAATTGCTAGACCAAAGCCTGTTAGAGCATATCCTCCTCCTGTGGCTCCAGCTCCTGCAGGAAGACCAAGAGGTATGGGATTTAATATGGCAAATTTAAGAGGAGCATTACCACCTCTAAATTTAGGTCCCGCCGCCGCTGGACCCGCAGCCGCTGGAGGTGCACCAGTTAGACGTTCTATTAGAAATAATAATAATGAATCACGTCGTAGAAAGACTCGTACTAATTAGGACACTTTGCTTTATTATGTCCCGATTTCTTGCATTTAGAACACTTTCTTTCAGATTTAACCTCTTCAAGTTCAACTTTAGGAGTTTCTGTCTTTTCGGTTTTTACTGAAGTTGTTGATTTAGGTGTAGAAAGTTGAGTTGGCTTTGTGGAAGATCCAAAGAGTGCAGCAATTGTCAGTTGACCTCCCTGTGTATTCTTCCAATCTCTCAGTAGATCTCCAAATAGAAGTCTCTCCGCTACTGCCTGTCGCTTCTTTACCATCTTTTCCTCTGTCAAACCAGCAGGAAGATCATGTGCTTTGAATCCCGGTAACTTCTCCAAAACTAGAGCAAAGACTTGAGCAATCGGCTTTGAAATCTGACACTCAATGTAATACGCATAATCCGGAGTCAATTTGTTTGCCCTAATGAAAGCCGGTGTCTCAATACGCTCTCCCTGTAGAGTTGGAGTCTTCTGTCCCTTTGGTGTTGCAACATAGACATATCCAATACGCTCAGATGATGTCGGCTTATTTCCCGGATCACGCGCAGCAATACGATCTGCTAGAACCTTATGCGCAATGCGCTCCGGATTAGCATATTCTGCCCTCAGTGACTTAGTAATTGTCAACTTAGTCATTCCAAACTTTCCATCAATTAATTCCTTCGCAACATTCTTCACAAAGTGAAAGGCGCCAATTACATCATGCTTCTGCAAGATCCTATCAATAACACCTCCATAAATTACCTTCACGATAGGAGCATTGTCACGTCGCTTCATCACAATACCCATGCTCGTCATTGAAGGTTTCTCCAAATCATCCTCATACTTGTTTCCAACATATCGCTTCTTTGATAGAAGACAGAACGGCCACATAATCTTATCATACTCAAAGTCATGCGGTGCTTTCAATGACTGTGTGCACACTTGACCAGACTCAATTGCAAGATCTTTCACAGGCTGTAGCGCCTCCTTGCCCTTGGCAGGAACTTGAAAATTAATAAATACTGAATCTGTATCTCCATACACATAAGTTGCGTTACAACGAGTTTCCTTTTCAGCCAAATCAGACTTTGGCTTTCCCGCCTTGACCCACTTATTGTATCCATGATTGTTATCAACGAAATATGAGGATTCTAGCATCTGCTGTCCCTTCTGTGCCGTCCTCAAATCCCTGTAAGAAAGTGATTGGAGATATTCTTCACCTGCTGGCGTAATTGCTTGTAGATGAGCAGCAGAACCCTTCATCTGCTTTCTTTCATTCGATGCAGTCTTCATTTCTGCAATGATCTCTGCTTTCCAACCAGCCGGAGGAACAGTAGGAATATATAGTTCTTCCACAACTGACTTTGCATACATAAGTTGCTTACGTCCATAGGCTGTTGTTGATGCTGCTAGAACCACATGACCAACCTTGAAAACTTTGGAACCTAGTTGACCATAAAGTGAATTGGCTGTAATCTTATAGGCATTCTGTTGGCAGTCTAGCAGTGACTTCTTAAAATCATCCTTCTCTGTCTCAATCAGTTTACGCGTTGATTTACGAGCAGCAAGAAGTTTCATAAGAATCTTGGGAATTGTTCCCTTCTGTCCATTTGGTAACTGAACATATCTTGCAATTCGCAAACCCGCCTTAATCTTCTTTGGATGCTTGCGGTCATCCAACGGATCATTCTTCAAGATATCAAATTCAATATTCACATACGTTAGATTCGGCAAGTTATCATATTTGTCAGATCCTTCCTTAAATATAACAGAACCATCTGGCAGGAAATCTTTAACCCATACTAGTGTATCATGACTAATATTTTCACTAATAATTGTTGAAGGATAAAGTGAAGCAAAATCCAAGGTTGCAATTGGATCATCAAGATAGATACCTGTCTTGGGCGGTAGAACAATTGCACCTTCATAGGAATCCTCTTCTTCTTCTTTCTCTACGTCAGAATCATCATCTTCGTTTCCTAGTTCAACCACTTCATCAAATCCCTGCGTAGGTAAAACCTTAATAAGTCTTCCTTCTGCCTTACACTCCTTGAAGATTAGTGATTCAATCTTGATGCCTTGACCCCGCATATAGATATAACCTGTTGGAACACAACAGACATCTGCCATAGCTTGACCTGTTCTCAGAACTTCTAGTTTGTTGAATAGATCCATAACCAGATCGCAATCCTGCAAGCAGTACTTTGCTACAATCGCTCTGTCACTACTTGATCCCTTGTGGAGACGAAAGATATCCTGTGGTGAAACATCATCTTTTACCATACACCAAAACTTGGGGAAACCATTCTCCTTGATCTCATCCACAGTCTGTTCGGATCGTAGCAGAATCTCCTTATCCGTCAAACCAATAACTTCCATCTTGCTCGAAAGTTTATCATTCTCTGAATCTAGGATTACGACCCAACGCCCTACACGAAGTCCCTTAGTTGACTTGCTAATAATCTTGATATTTTGATCTTGCTGTTCCAAACCCTTTAAATCTCCTGCCATAAAATGACTAGAGACTGAATCAAGTGAATAGGACTGTAGATTGTAGTTTCGGC
>Ga0114958_10000818_pt1 | contig 25983 bp, 36 predicted proteins | sample C_130208_EF_Meta_FD_89577 | JGI IMG/M metagenome (GOLD analysis project Ga0114958, IMG submission 89577) | Freshwater microbial communities from Lake Croche, Canada to study carbon cycling - C_130208_EF_MetaG | ecosystem: Environmental > Aquatic > Freshwater > Lake | place: Lake Croche, Canada... | reverse complement strand
TTTTTATTCTGGTTTTAATTTACGTATTAGGTTTTTAAAATGACAACAATGACTGAGTTAAAGCAAGAGGTTGATAGTCTTAAAAAAGATTTACTAGACATTAAAAAAGATACCTCTGAACTTTTATCTGCATGGCAAGATGCTAAGGGTGCTTTAAAAGCTTTAGCTTGGATTGGTGGAGCAGCTAGATGGATGGTGGCTGTTGCTGGGGCTTGTACATTATTTTATTTCTTTTTAACAGGTAAGAAATGATTATAGAAGACATCATTACTAATGTAGAAGGTAAGGTTAGCCATTCTAAGTTATGGTGTAACATTGCATACCTTGCAGGTACTGTTAAGTTTATTATGATACCAAATCCATCTGCAGATATTTGGGCTGTATACTTAGGTGTAGTAGGTGGTGCAGCTATACTGTCTAAATTTATATCAATGAAATACAATGGGAATACACAATGAGTACATCAGGTGTAACAAACTTAGTAGTCACTCGTGACCAGATTATTAATGCAGCTTTACAAGATTTATCTGTATTAGAAGAGGGAGCAACACCCTCAGCTACTGCTGTTTCTAAAGCTTCTTTTGCTTTAAACCTTATTATTAAAAGTTGGCAAGCTGTTGGTATTAAACTATGGACTATAGATAACCTTACAATACCTCTAGTTGCTTCACAAACGCTCTATACCATCGGAACAGATAGTTCTAATAGCATCATATCAGATAGACCTTTAAAAGTGGTTCAAGGCTTTCTACGTAACGTTTCTGTTACACCTAACGTAGACATTCCTATGCAAGCTCTTTCTCGTCAAGAGTATAACATGTTAGGTAGTAAAACATCACCTGGACTTATTAATAGTTATTTTTATAACCCTAAAGCTACTTATGGTGAGCTTAACGTATACCTTACTCCTGATAGTAGTACAGCTACTAACTACGACCTTATCATTGTAGTACAACGTCCTTTAATGACTATGGTAACTGCTACTGATAACTTTGACTTTCCTAGTGAGTGGTTCCTAGCTCTTAAGTGGGCTTTGATGGCAGAGTTATCTAGCACGTATGATAAAACATTACAAGAGCGTGCATACATTGATGCTAAGGCTAAGTTTTTTAAAGATGAAGTAGAAGACTGGGATGTAGAAAATGCATCAGTGTACTTTGTACCTGATATCCGCATGGGTATGAATAAAGGATTTAGATAGTGCCTAAAGCAGACATTCCATTAGCTGTACCATTAAACTTTAGGACAGATGATGTTGCTAAAGATGCTAAGATGGTTAACTGTTACAAAGAAACTGTAGCAGGAAAAGTTTATGCTGTTAAAAGACCTGGTAAACAATCTTACACAGTGACCCCAGCACTTCCTGCTGTAGGTCAAGGTTTACATGTATATAATAATAATATGTATGCTGTTACTAATGGTACATTGTATTCTGTTACAGGGGGTACACGTACTTCAATTATAACTGGATTAAATACTACTAATACTGTTAGTTGGGTTAATACAGAAGCTACAAGTAGTCCACATCCTTATATGGTAGTACATGATAAGGTTAATGGCTATTATTTGGATGCTGCTGGTAATAATGCTTTAATTAGTAAAATGATTGGTGCTGTTAGTTTAGTACAAGGTGGTGGTGGTTACTCTGACTCAGGTACATTTACTATATCAGGTTCTGGAGGTGGAGCTGGGGCTAGTGGTACCTTTGTAGGTCAATATGGTTCTATTACTAATTTAACATTAACTAATAGAGGTACAGGTTATTCTGGTACCCTTACTGTAAACTTTAGTAGTACTAATGCTGTTGTTACAGGAAGTATAGCTACTACAACTTTAACAGTTACAGCAGTTACATCTGGTGTTATTAGAGCAGGACAAGGTATTACTGGTACAGGTGTTACAACTAATACTCAAATTGTAGGACAACTTACCGCTACTAATACAGCTGCAGCTACTACAACAATTTCAGCTGGTGGTGCTATTAACACCAACCAAATGAATGTAACATCTCTTACTGGTATTTTACCTGGACAGTTTGTAAGTGGAACAGGTCTCCCTGTTAATACATTTGTATCATCTATATCAGGTGGTATTATTACATTAACTAATAACTTTACTGCACAAGGCTCTGGTACATATAATTTTAGAACAGCAGGGCAACAAGGTACCTATCAAGTTACTATATCACAAACAGTAGCTAGTACAACTATAACTGCCTCTGTAGGCACTCCTGCTGTAGCTAATGCAGCTTTGAATGCATTTCCAGCAAACCCTATAAGTGGTTTGGTGTATTTAGATGGATATGTATTTGCTATGGATAGCACAGCTACTGTTTGGCAAAGTGATTTAGAAGACCCAACTTCTTGGGGTGCTATTAACTTTATAACTGTTTTAGGTGAACCAGACCAAGGTGTTGGTATTGCTAAACACTATAACTACCTTGTAGCATTTAAACAATGGACTACTGAGTTCTTATATGATAATGCTAACCCAGTAGGTTCTATTCTTCTTACTAACGTAGCAGCTCGTATTGAGCTTGGTTGTGCTACAGGAGATAGTATACAACAGTTAGAAGAAACTGTTATTTGGATGTCTTCTACTAAAGAAGGTGGTAGAGGTGTAGCAATGTTAGATGGGCTTAAAGCACATAACATTAGTACTAAACCTGTAGAAACATTCCTTAATGCTAGTGACTTGTCTGGTGTGTACTCTTGGGTATATAAAATATCAGGACATACATTTTATGGTTTAGTGTTAACAGACCAAAATGTTACACTTGTATATGACTTGAATGAAAAAGAATGGCACTTGTGGACAACCAATAAACAATACATTGGTGGTGGTGAAAACTACTTTGAGTGTTCTTTTGTAACACCATTCCCTGTTAATAGTAATAATTATTATGTATTAGATGCTGTTAATGGTTTAATGTTTACTCTTAGCCCTAATTACTACGTGGACCCTTTTGGTCCTATTACAATGCGTATAGTTACACAATCATCTAACTTAGATACATTTGAAAGAAAGACTAATAGTCAAATAACTATTTTAGGTGATGTTATTAATGATGTTATTAGTCTTAGACATTCTGATGATGATTATAATACTTGGTCTAATTATAGAGATTTAAATCTTGCTTTAGATAAACCTGCTTTGTATAACCTTGGTAGCTTTAAACGTAGAGCTTATGAGTTTTTATATACTGGGTCTTATCCTTTACGTTTAGAATCAGCTCAAGTACTTGTTAATGGGCAGTTAGGTCAAGATGGTTGAGTTTATGGTTTTAGCTGCACCCAGGTCAGGAACAACTTGGACAGCCAACTGGCTTACTACAGATACAACTTTATGTTTACATGAACCTATGTGGACTAAGCATTACAATGAGTTAGATGCTATACAAAGTAAAAGAGTTGTAGGAGTATCTTGTACAGGGTTATATAGATTTCCAGAGTGGGTTAACAAACACCCTGCTCGTAAGGTTATACTACATAGACCTTATGAAGACATTGTAAAGTCTTCTCAAGATGAATCTTTATGTAATCCTAAATATACAGAAATGCTTAATGCTATTAAAGGTATGCATGTACATTGGGAAGACATATTTAATAACCCTAAACCTATATATGAGTTTCTTTTACAAAAAGAGTTTGATGAAGAACGTCATAATGAACTTAAACTAATGCAAGTTAATTCAGCACAAGATAAAATAAAAATGAATCCAGAGCACCTTAGAAAACTTATTCTAGAACTAAAGGCTAACTTATGTTAAAATATTTAAACCCACTATGGTTTGTTGGCTTTTGCCAATTAAACTTTTTTGATTCTGTTTTTTCTGCTGTAGGAGATGTTTTTGATACAGCAGTAGATATTATAGAACCTATTGCAAAAGTAGCATCTTTTATTCCAGGTCCTTGGCAAATGCCAGCTATGGCTTTTAATGCTATAGACTCTTTAGCTCAGGGTAATGTTTTAGGTGCTATTGGTAGTGCTGTTGGTGCAAGTGGTGTAGGTGGGGCAGGTAGCTTATTTAGTGATGCAGCTCCTTCAGTTGTTTATGATGCTAGTGGTATGGCTATTGATGCAGCATCTGTGGCTGATGGTTCTGTAGAGTTATTAGGTGGTATGGCTTATGATGCTTCTGGTAATGTTTTAGGTTCAGCTGTAGATGTTGCTGGTCAAGTAGTTCAGCAGGGTGCTGGCTCTATGAGTAGTATTATGAGTGGTGCTAAGACATTAGGTAACATTGCTAAAGTAGGTAGTAATTTATATAATGCCTATCAAGGCTTTAATACACAAACTCCAGGTCAAGCTCAAAGCAGTGCTGACCCTTATGCTCAGTACAGAGCAGCTAATGCAGCACAGTTAAATCAACTTGTAGCTAATCCTAGTTCTATTACTTCTGGAGCTGGTTATCAACAAGGCCTTAACCAGGCACTTACTGGTACACAAAGACAACTTGCTCAAACAGGACAAAGTATGTCTGGTATGGGTAACTATAATATGGCTCTTACTTCTGGTGATTATTTTAATACCCAGTTTCAGAATCAATATAGTAGATTAGCTCAACTATCTGGTGCTACGCAAAATCCATCTGTAGGACAAGACGCTAATGCTGCACAACAAAAATTACAAGCAGCTAGTACTGCTAATGCAGAACGTTCTCTTGTAGCTGGTATTGGTGGTATACAAGATTTAATGAAAAGTTACTGGGGATAATATATGGCTACTGAATTTGTAGATTTTGTTGGTGAAGAAGCTGAAAGACAGAAATCTGTTACACAAGCTGAACGTGGTAAGTTTGAATTAGAAGCTGAAAAGAAAGCTTATGCTGATAGACAACAAGAGTCTAAAGGTGTAGCTGATATTCTAGCTAAATCTATGCAACCTCAAGAACAATTAACACCTCGTAAAGAAGAGGCTGGTCCTGGTGGTTATGACCCTGTATCTGAAACTACAGGTGAAGACCGTGAGAGAGCTGTTAACTTTAAAAATGAAATGGCTGCTAATCAACAGCAAGCTCAAACTTATCAACAACAAGCTAAACAGTTACAAGCTCTTATGCTTAACTCTGCTAAGAACAATAATCCAGAAATGGCTTTAAAGTTTAGAGCTGAATTAGATAGCTTAAGTAATAAGGCTATGAAGAGCCAAACAGATGGTTTAATTTTAAAAGGTAAACAAGCTGAGTTTTATGGACAAATGGCTCAAGGTTATTTAACTGCTCCTACTGATGAAAACTGGTATAATCTTTTAAAAGAAGTATCTACTCAAGATAATGAAAAAGCTACTAAGCTAATGTCTGTACCTCGTAATCAAAGAGAAGCTGTTGCTAATGCTATGATTAATACAGGTCGTACAGTTAAACAAACTACAGACATGCAGTTAAAAGCACAAGGTATGAAAATTAAAGAAGATACCTTAAAAGAAACAGAACGTTATCATAATAATACTTTAGCTACACGTAACCGTGCTTTAGCTGATGCTCGTACTTATAAGAGTGCTAGTTTAGACTTCCAAAGAAGTAAACAAACTGCAGCTGATAAAGAAAAACACATTGGTGATGTTAATAAAGTTGTAGGTGCACAACAACGCTATGTTAATACTCTAGAGTCTGAAAATAAAAATTTAGAATCTCAAATGTCTAAACTAGATAAGAGTTTAGCTCCTGAAGAAGATGTAGCAGCAGCTAAGGCTGTTATACAACGTAAACTAGAGGCTAATCAAACAGAACTAGATAATGCTAAGAATGAACTACAAACTTATAGCCAAGACTTACGAGATGCCACTTATGGTACTGATAAAAAAGAAGAAGCTAAACCTGCTGCAAAACCTGCAGGTAAGGCAGTAACAATTACTTCTAAAGCTGAATATGATAAACTAGCTAATGGTGCAAAATATATCTGGAATGGGGTAGAACATACTAAAGGTAGTAAATAATGGCTGAGTGGACTCCTCCAGAAGTACAAAGTACACAGAAGACTTGGATACCTCCAGAAGCAGCTGGTGCTTGGGCTCCTCCTGAAGCTAAAACTGCAACTCCTAAACCTAAAGAAACTACATCTGCTTTAGAAGCTTTTGGTGCTCATATGCTTGAGTCCATTCCTTCTTCTGTAGCTGCTGTAGGTACTATGGCTGCAGTTGAAACTGGTTTAGCTGTAGCTACTGGTGGTGTATCTATTCCTGTACAAATTATAGGAACTGCTCTTGCTGGTATTGGTGCTGGTTATGGCACTGAAAAACTTACACAGGCCTTGCTACCTGAAAAAACTAAAAAATATTTAGCTAAGACAGAAAAAGAGCATCCTTATGCTTCTTTTGGTGGTGAACTAGCCTCATTCCCTCTTGCAGGTGGTTTGTCTAAACCTGGCTCTATTAAGAAGGCAGCTGCTCTAGCTACTGTAGGTGGTGGTTTAGAAACTGCTAAAGAAGCTGCTTTTGATGAGAAGATAGACCCTGTTAAGATTCTTATATCTGCAGCTGCTATGCCTGTACTTGGTGGTAAACCTACTAAGCTTACTCGCATGGTATTCCCTGAGTCTATGAATAAAAAAATAGCAGATGCTCTTACTACAGTACGTAAGGTAGAGTCTGAAACTAATCCTGTTACATCTCAAGGTCTAGAATCTGTACACAAAGGTAAGGGCGCTACAGAAGCTACTGCTGATACTCTAGATGCTATTCGTGCTAATGACCACATTGTAGATACAACTGTAGAAAAACTTAATGAAGCTGTTCCTGATGAGAAGCTTCGTAAACAAATGACTGTGTCTACTGAAGTACCTTTAACTGGTAAACAAGGTGACTTGTTACTTGGTGATGAAGACAAACTTAGAACTCTACAAAGTATGAAAGATGTTACAGACATTTATACTTGGGCTTTATCTGGTGGTAAAGTTACACGAGGTGCTGCTAGAGAATTAAAGCCTAATACTGAAAAATTTTGGGCTAACTATCTAAAGAAAAATCCAGATGCTGCAAGCCATCCTGGTGGTCAGTATGGTCACTTAGAAGAAAAACTAAAGGGTTTAGAGGCTGCTATAGAACATAGACGTTCTCTTGGTGCTAAAGAGGGTGAGCATGTAGGTTCTGAAGAAGTGGCCATTGAAGTTAAAAAAGAAATGGATGCCCATATAGAAGAGGTTGGTAATAGGGCTGTAGAACTTGGTCTTATGGAACGTTTAATAAAAAACTATATTCCTCACGTTATTGACTGGTCTAAGTTTGAAGGTACTAAAGAAGAGAAGATAGCCTTACAAGCTGCTTTAGAAGGTGAGTCTACTACTGGTAAAAAACTTGTTAGAGACTATACTCAACATCGTAAATATAGAACTATACGAGACTTAGAAGCTGTAGTTAAGGATGAGCTTCGTAGAAAAGGTATGAAAGATACTAACCTACCTTTACGTGGTATTAAAGTAGAGCGTGATTATGGTAAAATCTATGCTGCTTATATGAAAGCTATGGGTAAGGCTGTTATGGAAAAACAGCTTATAGACCATCTAGAAAATTTAAATTTAGAAGGTAAACCTATTCTATCTAAAGACCCTTTAATGGTACAACAAGAGAAGTACCAACCATTTACTTCTGAAGAGTCTAGCCCTTTGAAAGGGTATTTTGTACATCCTGAATATGTTCCATTATTAGAGCATATGTGGAGACAAAAAGACCCTGGTATGATTGTAAGTGCTTTAGCTAACCTAACTAATAAAGTTAAGATGATAAACACTGTAGGTAGTTTGTTCCATGCAAACAACCTTACTATGGCTAGGTTCTTAATGGCTCCTAAAGAGACTATGCAGTCAATGATGCCTGGTACTCCTGGTGTTGTACAAGCTTATAAAGATTTTATGGGTATGGGTGGTCCTCATGCTAAGTTAACTGAAATGCTTATGAAACAAGGGTTAGAGGTAACATCTGAAGACCCTCATGTAGCCGCAGGTATGCTTACTAAAATAGGACAAGTGACTGATAAAGTTTTAGGTACAACTATAGCAGAAAAAGGTGCTGACTTTGTAGATAGAAATACTCTACATCGTATGAATCAAATTACTTGGGATTATGCTCATACAGGTGGTAAGCTTCTTATATCACATCAATTATTTCATAACATTAAAGCTAAGAATCCACACTTACCTGATGAACAGATAGCTAAAGAAGTAGCTAAGCATGTTAATGACTCTTTAGGTGGACAGAACTGGTTACGTATTGCAGACCAAGTTAACAACAACTTTTTACGTAGCATTGCTATGAAAGCATATAGTAAGCCTGGTAGACAAGTAATGCAAATGCTTATGTTTGCACCTGACTGGACTATCTCTGCTATTCGTTCTGGTACAGCTGCTTTACCTAAGAGTATGGATATTAAAGGCGGTGTTAAAGGTATTATTAATGCTACAACTAGGGAAGACCTAGCTAGACGTTATGTTATACATACTGCTATTCTATGGACAACTTTGTTGAATGGTCTTAACTATGCTTTCTCTGGACATGCTATTTGGGATAACAAAAAAGATAAGACTCGTGTAGAACTAGGTGATGGTACATCTGTACAGTTAGCTAAACATGCTATGGAGTTTTATGAGTGGATAGGTGACTTCTCTAAAACAGCTGGTAACAAGATGTCTATCTTACCTAAAGCTGCTGTTATTGCTACTACTGGTAAAGCTTACCCTAGTCCAGATGCTCCTATGATTAAAGACAATACATCTGCAGGTCGTATTGCTGCTGTGTTACAACAAGCATTACCATTCTCTGTGTCAGCTATGCTTAATGCTCCTCCAGGTGAAGCTGCTAAGCGTGCTATATTAGGTGTATTAGGTGTTACTATTTATGGTCAAACAGATGCACAGCATTCTTCTAGAGAAGTTAAAAGAGAACGTGCTATAAAACGTGAAGAAGCTAAAAAGAAGAAATTTAAAGAACAACGAGAGGCTGCTAAGAAATGAACGTACTTTTAATAGACCCAGCAGGAGCCTTTACTGACTTTGCTATGAAGTGTATGTTAGCAGGTCATTATGTAAAACAGTGGCAACGTGAAGTACGTGGACACGTCTCTGAGATTGGTAAGGGTTTTATACCTAGAGTAGCTAACTGGGAACAGCACATGAAGTGGGCTGATATTATTGTATTGTCTGACAATGCATATGAAATGCACAAGTTAGAGAAGTACCATAAAGAAGGGTACCCTATTATTGGTGCTAATAACACTGGTTCTGATTTAGAACTAGACCGTAGTTTTGGTATGAATATTTTAGAGAAAGCAGGTTTAGATGTTATTCCTTCTACAAGTTTTAATGACTACAACTCTGCTATTGAGCATGTTAAAGCACACCCAGTACGTTATGTCTCTAAGCCGTCTGGAGACGTTGACAAAGCACTAAGCTATGTTTCTAAAAACCCTGCTGACATGATATTTATGTTAGAGCGTTGGAAGAGTAAAGGTAAGAACAAGCAACCATTTATTCTACAAGAGTTCTCTAGTGGTATTGAAATAGCTGTTGGTGGGTGGTTTGGACCACATGGTTTTAATAAACTTAAGTGTGAAAACTTTGAGTTTAAGAAACTTATGCCATCTAACTACGGAGTTAATACTGGTGAGATGGGTACTGTGCTTAAGTATGTTAAACAATCTAAATTGTTTGATGATACACTAGGTAAACTAGAAGACTATCTATCGTATATTAACTATGTTGGTTATGTAGACCTTGCTTTTATTATTGATGATAGTAGTGGTAAACCACGTCCCCTAGAATGGACTACAAGACCTGGATGGCCTTTATTTAATATACAAGCTAGTCTACATGTGGGAGACCCTGTAGAGTGGATGGTAGACCTTATTGAAGGTGTAGATACATTACGTGCTAGTTATAAACATGCGGTAGGTGTACTTGCTGCTATTCCAGACTTTCCTTTTACTAAGTCTACTGGTAGAGACCCTAGTGGGTTCCCTGTATATGGATATGAAAAGGTAGCCGATGATGTACACTTGTGTGAAGTTAAACTAGGGAAGGCCCCTATATTTGAAGATGGTGCTATTGTTGAAAGAGAGATGTACGTTACTGCTGGCGATTACGTTCTTGTTACTACTGGAACCGCAACTAATGTTAAGGAAGCTGCAAAGAAAGCGTACAAGGTAATGGACTCTATTGAGATACCTAACTCCATTATTGTACGTGATGACATTGGTGAACGTTTAGAAAAAGAATTACCTAAGCTACACAAGCTAGGTTATGCTACAGACTTTAAGTATAGTGAGGAAGATTAATGGCATTAACATTACCACCAATACCACAGACACCTGTAGGCAATACATTTGAGTGGAGAGAATGGTTCTTTGCTTTGTACTCTAAGTTTCAAAACAATGGTTCTGGTATTAGTTTTAATAGTTTAGACTTCTCTAACAGTAATATAGATAACATAGTAACCAGAGACCATAACACTCTTAATAACATTCAAGGTGGAGATAGTCTAAATAGATATCATCTTACTGTTAATGAATATGCTACAGTACAAAATTTATCTACAGGTATATCTGTTACTATTACAACTGCTGCTCTTACTACAGGTGGTACACAAGGTAGTATGACATTTACTAATGGTATTTTAACAGCACAAACACAGGCTACATAATGAATATATCTAAAGAAGGTTTAGAACTTATAAAGAAGTTTGAAGGGTACAGTGCAGTACCTTATAAAGACATAGCAGGTTTTGCTACTATAGGGTTTGGACATAAGATTGTACAAGGTGAAGTGTTTGGTACTATAGGTTCTATGGAAGCTACTGCTCTGTTAAAGAAAGATGTACAGTGGGCTGTTACAGCTATTAACTCTGCAGTAGAGGTAGCATTATCACAAAACCAATTTGATGCTCTTGTATCTTTTACATACAACGTAGGAGCTCATGCTTTTGCTACATCTACTCTATTAAGAAAACTTAATGAGCAACTGTATGGTGAAGCATCTAACGAGTTTCTAAAATGGTGTAATGCAGGTGGTAAAAGAAGTGAAGGTTTGTTTAGACGTAGACAGAATGAAAGAGAATACTTTCTAACAGGTAAAACTTTGTAGGTGGTTAAGCCGACAACAGAGGATATAGCAAGTAACGAGTTTTTCGGCTTTCTGCGTTACATGTAATAGCTATCGAATTTGCACCTACTATTTTAATGATTATACTGATTACAATTTAGTTACATTGTGTTATAATATATGTACAGTATAATATTGTACTGAGCTATAGGAGATACATCATGTGGACTAAACCAGCTGCTACTGAAATGCGTTTTGGCTTTGAAGTAACAATGTACGTTATGAATAAGTAAAAAAAAGACCCACTCTAACTAATCTAAGGAGAAAAGGCTGGCTGGCCACCCGTAAATTAGCTAGAATGAGTACAAATCCTCATAGAGGTATCTATAGAGCTCTGTAAGCAATTACAGGGCTCTTTTGATATGGTAGCTTAGGCTACTCTATTATAATGCGTTATGAAGCGATTACAGAAGACGTTTCATGTCCAAGTTCTAATAATTTTAATACTTCAGCTTCGTTGTTAGCAATGTGATGAGATTCTACTGGTTGAAGACCTCGTTCACCTACATCTAGTTTTGTAATAGATGCTACGTAACCATTTTCTAATTTACGAATTACTGCTTGTGTAAAATTTGCCATAATACTATCTCCTATCTAGTTAAATGAAAATGCTACTCTAAAAATAAGTAGGTCAAATACGATATAAGAATCTTTATCTAACTCAACCCACTCTACACCAACTGCCATACCTGTAATAAAACTTAATGATATATACATTATACCTCACATACACCAGAAACGCAAGCTAATTCTTTATAACTTGTTAAGGTGTCCTCTGTTTCTAAAAAATTACCCCAGTTAATTTCTGGGAACTTAGATACTGCCTCATCATATACTTCTTTACTACAGGGTTGATAAGGAGCTTGACGATAGCTATGGTCTGAGTATGGTAAGAAACTTACACCACCAATTTCATTAAAGTTCTTATACACCCAAGCACCAACTTCTAACCACTCATGCTCTCTTACATATACAGTAATAGAACAGTTATGTTCAGCCCAATGTTTATTAAACAATAGGTAATGTTCTAACTGGTCTATCGCTGTCATATCCTCTCTTAAGACCGCCCCTTGCGGTGCTTGTTGCGGGAAGCTAAAGACTCTAACGCTATCTGGTTTAGTAACATCTGGTTCGCAAGGTACTCCCTGACTTTCGAGGAAGGCTGCAAGCGGGTCTTTTGCATCTGCTCGTACAGTTCTAATATAGTACTGACTGTACCTAGGATGAATCCCACTACTGCTATCCACCAACTGGGAGACTGTGCCACTTGGTTTAATAGTAGTAATAGCCACAGAAGGGTTAATCCCAAGTTTGTCAGCCCACTTTTTATTAGTGACAACTGCATAATGTTTTAGCTCCTCTAATGAACTTGATAACTCTTTATTAGAATGGTCTGATAGATATTTATTATCCATAATACCAGTTAGTGATACACCTAGAAGTCGTTCCTCCTCAGCATTGTTTTTCCATACAGGTCTAACATACCTGAAGTTAGTAAGCGTAGACTGGAATGTTCCAATGATTGTAGCAACTCTAACTTTGTCCTTAAGTGTATCAACGGTATCGTTAGCTCGCACAATAACCTCTGACAAGTTACATAGTCCTGCAGACCTAAGAATGATTTCACCACATGGATTTGTTCCATAGTCAAATCCAACTGTGTCTCTACGTCCTGTACTAGCTGCTTTGTTTGTAGCTGATACTCGGTTAAAGACTCCACGTTCTCCTGACTTAGATTCATATAGTGCTTCCCATTCTTTCATAAAGATACCCATATCAGGTTTCTCTGTGTATGCTACTGAGTTATTAGCTAACCCTCGTTGTCCGTCTTGTTCCCACCATGCTCCCGATTTAGCAATACGTAAACGCTCATCAGTAAGATTGCTAAGAGAAATAAGAGCAGAACGTCGCACACCACCAACCACAACAATATCAGCAACTTTACAAACAACATCATGGACCTCCAAACTGTTTAGTTTACGTCCTGCTGCGTTTCTAAATTTATTAATAGTGAACTCAAATAAGTCGACAAGCGGCTGTGGGCCTGAGCTACGTCCACCAAAAGTTTTGAGCCTAGCACCCGCTGGTCGTAACTTGCTGACGTCGTACTTTGGAACCACTCCGCTATAGAGGAGAGATATAAGTTCTCGGTAAGCTGCTGCCCATCCAATTCTTGAATCTTTAACTGTAATTGTTGTTTCGGTGTCATGGAACTCCTCTGCAATGGTAGGTAGTTTAGTAATGAACTGACGCTCCACAGAAAACCCTACACCTGTACCTACCATAAGTACATATAAGATTTCATCAAAAGCTCTAGGATTATCAATAGCAATGTATGAACAGTTATAACCTGCTAATTCATCTTTAGATAAAGCTTTACCAGCTGTCATTAGTGTACGCATAGAAGGCATAACATCCATATTAAGAATAGCCTTACGTACATCTTCTGCTGGGTATACATCACCAAAACGTTCTACCCAAAAAGAGATGTAACGGTCTACAGTTTCTTCCCAGGTTTCTCTACGGTTTTCATCTTCAATCCAGCGAGCATAACGGCTTGCATGGATATAACGATTATAATCTTTTAACTCAGTTGCCATAAGTGTCTTCATTCCATTTAATAATTGATTCTAGTTGTGCTCTCATACCATTACAAATAACATCATTAGCTAATTTGTTTTGGAAGAGTTCTTCAATGTTAATTCCACTGGAGGCATTGGAGGTTTCAATAACGGTTTTGGTATCTGTGGGCAAACTTGCCTTAAAGATGTTTGATTCATTCCACAACTTGATACCATCAGTAGTAACGGTACAAGGAGTAGTAGTAAGTTTTGTTTCACGAATCTTTTCTCCTAGAGTAATGTAGCTCTTTTGTAAAGAGTCTAAGTTAGTTTGTAGTGTTACAATAGTATTACTGTCTATTTCTTTTTGTTTCTCTACTTGTTGTAACAACACCTTAGTTTGTTGAACTTCTATAGCTGTATGGTATAGATGACTAACATATAAACCACCAGCAAAAGCAGCGACTGCAACAATAGGTAACGCATTTAATTTTATAAAGTCCAGATTAATCAAAGAAGTCATCCTCCATTTGTGGTGAAATTTTATCGTACATCTCTTCAATAGTATCTGAAAAAGCTTCTACTAATTGATAAGAGTCAATAGCTAATATTTCTAAAATAGATTGTTCATCCATACGTTCTGCCATCCTTTCTTTAAGTTCTTCAAGTGTTAATGCCATGAACTACACCCTCTCCGCCAGAAAACATAATAATAATACTATTATAATAAAATCCATCATGCTATGTTCACATATCTGCGGCCTGGTGTAGACTCTGCTTTAGTTGAACGGAACCAATTACCACAACCATTACAACGCATACGTTGATACTTGTTAGTATGTGTGTAAGAGAAACCACGTTTCTGTAAATGTGTACCACCACAATTAGGACATACTTCTTTATTGTCTTGATAGAGACCAGCGTTTACATGGTTCTTAATCCAAGGCAAGAGTCTATTGTATACTTGTTCTAGAATGACTACGTCATTAACATTATACTCTTTCATCATAGCCCAGGCTTCTTCATCCTTTTGTATACACTTAACCCACAACTCATGTCCAATGTGTTTTACTTTCTTACCAACACCTAGAGCTTGTGTTACATAGTCTAGCTTGTTAGATGGAAAGCGAAACTGTTTCTTAACAACTTGTAGTAAATCTATTTGTCTATAAGGACTAGGTGGTGCAAAGTTGTGTACAACAAACTCTCTGTTGAGAGTAGGGATATCAAACTTAACACCATTATAAGATATAACAGCATCAGCTTGTTCTAATAATTCATGTATACCAGCAAGCATTTCTATATCGGTGTGGTCTTGTTTAGAAGAGAAGTAAACTTTCTCCTCTCCTAACCATTTAGCAGCCCAACATAATGTATAACCACTCTCCATGATTTGATTGATAGCAACGTTCTGTTGCCACAAACCCCATACGTGAGCTAGGTTAGGTGCTGTTTCAATATCTAATAAAAGTATTTTCATGCTTTAAACATGTCCTCTTTATCTAGACTGTTGAGTAAGTCAATGTCATACTCTGATTGTGTCTTGTTAAGTTCAATATATTCTTTATCAATTAAATAGTCTAAAGCAAGGTTAACTAAAAATTGTACCTCATCTGAAGTCATACTAATATCAAAGTCGTGTGTACCACCTTCATCAATCTTAATATTGTGTAGACGCATTCTTTCTCTCTTTCTTTTCATTAGCTGTTTTAGTTAAATGACATGGTTTACATAATACTTGTAGATTCTCTTTATCACAGAAGAGTCTAGCTATAAAGCTATCCCAAGATACAAAACCTATCTTAGGGTCTACTACAGGTTCTATGTGGTCTACCTGCACTTCCTTGGTAGGAAACTCATGTTTACATAAGTTACATGTATAGTGAGCACTCATCCTACCTGTCTTACTGTTTACCTTTTTACCCCAGAAAGCTTCTTTTAACACCTCATACTTAGGAGGGTACCTTCGGAACCCCCCTCGTATAGTAGATGTAATAAAACTACGAAGCCTTCCTTCCGTCCAGTTCTTTTTTGAGTTCATTGTAGTGGTCAATCCAATCGTCTTCTAGTGTACGTTTCATGTACAAACATCTACCATTCATAAGCATACGTTCGTCGTCGTTATACATCTTCTTAACTCTATCAAACAACTCAAACTCAAACTTACAACCTTTAAGGTAAGACTCAGCCTTTACAGGACCAATACCATCTATACCTATAATGTTATCAGCTTTATCACCAACAAGAAACTGAGTATAAAACTTAACTAAACCTTGCCAAGGAGTAATAGTTTGAAACTCTTTCTTTACAAAGTTATAATGTTTACCAGGCACTTGTAATAAGTCTTTATCAATTGTACAGATTATAGAACTGTCTGTTTGATTGATTGCCATAGCGTCATCAGCTTCCATACCATTTACAATTTCTGCAGACCACTTAGATACTAGATGGTTACGTAAATCTTGTAGATGTTTTGGTTTAGGTTTGTCAGACCTATTAGCTTTATATGTTTTATTAATAGTATATCGAAAGTTATCTTTACCTGTTAAGTAGACTTTATGTGATGTAGCTTCTGTGACGTTTAGACAATCTTGTATCATCTCATCTACACGCCACTTAGCTATACCAACTTCTTCTTCTTCAGTAGAGAACCCTACTCGATAACAGAATATATCTCCATCAAGTAAGGCTAACATTATAGTGGAATGTCGTCGTCAAAGTCATCAAAGTTTGCTACGTCAGTATCTAAACCAAATACATATGCTTCGTACTCTTTAGCTAAAGCAATAACAGCTTTACCTGTAGGTGTAGGTTTACCACCAATAGCTAGAGTAGCAACAGCAGTAGACAAAGAAGACTGACGAATAATAAACACTTGACGCTTAGCACGTTCTTCAGGTGTTTCCCAGTTACCACCACCTCCCGCAGCTTTAGGAGCTGCTGTCGCTGTAGGAGAACTCTTAGCAGCTGGTGCTGAAGATTTAGGTACTGTACCAACTGCACCTACAGCAATCCAGTTGTTGTATGGTTTACCATCTTTACCTGTAGTTTGTTCTGTTGTAACTTCTACAACGTCACCATTAGCATACTCTTGAATGTCTACAAAGGTTTTAGCAGTTTTACCAAACGATACAATGTTGCGGTTGTTTGTACGACCCATCTCGTCTTTATAAATAACTTCTAAAGACTGCCATGTACCTTTTGATTCTGGAGATGATACGTTTACAATAGTAATAATCATGTGTTTCCTTTCTCAGTGTGTATATATATTATACCATTAATATTAAGGTGTTGCAACATATTTCTGCATATTTTTCCAATCTTTACCGAACTCCACTTCGGCTTTCATAGGTAGGTTAAATGGTACTCCGAATAGTTTTTCAAAGTTCTTAGGTACTGCTTCAAATACATCTAGAATAAGATTTGATAGCATATCTGTATGCTCATCAGGAGCATCTAGAATAATAGAATCGTGTACAGTGTTAACAAGTTTTACTTCTGGTATATTTAATTTCTTTAGACGATTATGCAATACAACCCTGGCAATAGCCATGATGTCTGCTCCCAAGCCTTGCACTGGGTAATTAAGAATAGTTGTTCTAGGCCATACCATTTCTCCTCGTTGTTGTTTTGGCTCATAATAGTATACTCTTCCTGTTGGTAACGTTATACAGCTTTTTGTAGTAGCTTCTTGCATTAGATTTGTATGCCATTTACGTAAACCACTATACTTTTCATAGAACTGGTCAATGATGTTTTGCCAATACTTTTCAGAACGGCTCACGGATACAAAGTCTGGGTCGTTGGCATACGAGTAAGCGGAGCCCCCATAAATCAGACGGAACACAAAAGTTTTTGCTATTAAACGTGAAGGCAAACCTAAGCGAAGTTGATTGTCCGTATGTTGGTCTACTTCTGCCCAAATCTCCTTGTGTGCTGTCATGTCCTGGCTTAGGAAGGCTGCTGCCCTCCACTCCAGTGCATTTGCATCGCCTTGTATCAGCATTTTCTTGCCTTTCAATATCTAAGTTTTTATAGTAACCCATCATAGTACCTCGTATAGAATAAGTTTTTAATTTGCCCGTCAAAGTTTTGCATATTAGGACGTGAACTAGATAGTCTACCTGTTCTTGCTACACATTGGTTTAGTTGACCATGTAATGTATTTACTTCCCAGTCATGTTCTTCACGTAGGTTTGGTAAACCTTGGTAGTATGTACCCCTACGTTTTTCCAATTCAGCACGTTCTAGTAGCATTTCTATAAGGTGTTTAGCACTTTTACTAGGTTTAAGAGATTTAAGTGTTTGTTCATTAGTAGCATAGAAGCCTTCTTTCTTTAACTCACTACCTTTTAGTGGCTGTACAAGTTGAGGGAATGTATGATAGTAGTCTATCCAACCTAGTTTTTCCTCACCTTTTCTAGCACCGCCTTTGTATACTCCGATAACTTCTTTCCTAGGGAAATTAAGAACTCCCCCATACAACAGACTAGATAAGTGGTCCCCAGAATTAAAGTTGAAACCGTCAATATTAACATAATTAAGGAGGTCTTCATCAATTGTTTTGATTTGACTTTCAAGTTCCATAGCAAGGACAAGACACTCGCTTTCATCAAACTTAATTCCATTAGCTTCTATCTCCTCTAGAACCATAAGGTCCATGTTGTGTAACGCTATAAGGTTTTGTAGGGCAGCAGGAGCTGCAGCAACAGCTTCCTTCTGCTTATGATATACTTGTTGTGTAAGACGCAAGTCTTGTTCTAAATATGCTTCTAACACATCTTGTGGTACGTCAGGAGTATCTATACCGTTATCCCAATACTCTGTAGCTACAACGTCTAGCTTTTGTTCTAGACCATAGTGCATAGCAACTGCATTGAGGCTAGGGTATGGAAACTGTTGGTTGGTTAGTATAAAGTGTACAAGCTGACAGTCCCATACTTTACAAGAGCTAAAGTCAATACCATAACGACGTAGCCAGTGTAAGTCAAACTTAATGTTAAACCCTACAAGAAGAACGTTTTTACAAGCCACATCCAAGCTAGTAAGTTTATTACGATAAGGACTCCCATTATATTCAATATCATAAAGGCTGGTAGCATTTCTTGAATCAAGAACTCCCACATACTGCAAAGTGTTTTTACCACTGAACGGGTCTCCTTTTTGAAAGATAGTTGTTTCAACGTCGATGATAAGTTCATCCAACACAATCTCCTTTAGCAGGTTCAAACTCATGTCGTTTATAATCTACATAGTTACGTAGTCTAAATTCTAAATCAAATGAGTCTAAGTCATCTAAGATAGCTTGTATATCATTTAAAATTTCTAATGCGTCATCCATTATGCATCCTTTGAGTTGTCTGGGTATTCGTTAAGAGGTTCTGGTGCTACATATTTCTTTTTAGGATTGTCAATCATATCTTGTATAACTTCCATGTTCATTAACTCTTGTTCAGTAAACTTTAATTTATTTTTACTAAAGATTTTATCATAGTTATCAGAGTAAGCTTTACTGTTGTCCTTTGACTGAATCTTATCTCCTGTAATGTCATTCCGTGCTACCATATCTACTCCTATACTCTAACCAAAATAATAAACACCCACACCCTAAACCTAACAAGAAACTGCTAGTATAACATAAAATATAATTAAGTATCACCATAACGTCCTATCTCTGGTCTAATAATACATTGGAATTGTCCATGCCTCTCCGCTGGTAGCGTATCAGCATCACCCTGTAATTTGTTTTTACTGATGTTAAGATAACGCATGTAATTCATACCGTCATCATTACTTTTACCAAGACCTAGAATCCAGTCAGCTTCTGCTTGTTTAGATGTCTTAGCATTAGCTACGTGCCCCATGTGTAACCATTTAACGCCCTCACCTTGCCCATCGGCTTGGCTGACAGCAATTACAGGAGCATAGGTCTTAGCTAACTCACGAGCCCATTGATAGCACGCTCCAAGTGCTAAGTCGTTACGGTCTCCGTCAAACCCTTTTACTTTATCCATCTGGTCAAAGATAATGAGAGATGGTTTCATCTGCTTACAGATACGTTCTACATCATGTTTGTGTATAGAAGCATTGTCTATAAGTTTTATATTACGTTTACTACGTTCCCAGAACCGTTGTTTGTTACCTGTTAAGTCAGAGTATAGTTGTGTTTGGTCAAGACCTAACGATGCTTGTATACATCTAAGCATAACCTTTTGTCCCTGTTCTTCGTTATTAAACCACAGTATTGGATTCTCTGTTTGAGTAGCCATGAATGTGACTTCTGAAGCGAGGAAGGTAGTCTTGCCTGTCTCAGGTCTAGCAAAGATGAAACCAAAGTCACCACGTCGTAGACTACCTAAACTGCGGTTGAGGCAATTGAGACGCCAGCGTAAGCCAGGAGTAGCAATTTGTTCTTTATATAACTCTTCAAGGTCATCAGATACAAAGTCTATCTCTTCCTCAATAGGTTGTTCGAAGTCAATATCACTAACATGGTCCATGACCTCAGAGAAGTCTTTACGACCTTCAGATACTTCTAAAGCAAGTTCTGCTAGTTTACGTGCTTGAGCCATCTCACGTTGTTTACGTAATAGAGGTTCTACATCCTTACCTTCTACAGACACATTACTGAATCGTTCGAAGATAACTTTATACTGTTCCTTCTCGGAACCTTTTAAGAACGGATATTGTGTAAACAAACATATTTCTAAATCTTGTGGAGTAAACTTTGTTTCGTCATATGAATCCATTAATACTTTTATACAATCATATAACTTAGTAAGAGTAATATTAGTTATATTAGTATACTTATAATATTTATTATATATATTTCTATCTAATAAATAATATAATAATATAAATTCTAGCATAGTTTTTCCTTTATGTCAACTTCATTATAGCATTTAGGGTCTAGGTCACTAAACACCACTCTAACAGAGTCAAAGTATGGGCTTGCTTTATTAGCTTCTCCAAGCATCTCTTTGCTTTTATCCTTATCAAGCCATATAAAAAGATTTTTGTAGAGTCTAGATAGCTTTATTAGAAGTTCTAGGGGTATTACAGCATTGTGAATAGCGACAGCGTCGCATACACGTGAAACTTTTATAGCACTGATAGCATCTTCTACAATAACACATGATGATAGTAGTCGCTCTGACGAGCTCCTAAATATAACTTCATTGCCTTTAATAGAACCTTTGGTCTTATACTTAGGACCTACACCATTAAAGTTTCTACCGTTATGAAACATCACACCATTAAATACACAATAGCCTGTATCATCCCAGAAGAAGTTATCTTGTATCTCTTGATTAGATAAACCATATTGTTTAAGCCATTTGATACCACGTACATCAAACACATTACTAGGGTTGAACCTGTCAGTTCTAATAGGTGTATTTTTTCTGTCTATGTATTTGTCTACGATGTTAGCTGGTTTATAAAAGCCACAAGCATAGCACCACTCATGCCCATCAGAGTAGATAGCTAGATTGTTACCAGACTTATCCCCTCCTTTACTAGCACAGCGAGGGCACCTTGTAGACTTAACTAAACTAGACATAGAACCCCTTAGTCATAATGTAAACCGTCATTACCATTAGCACCAACAATGTCTGTTCTATCTTCATCCCAGTCATCAGGACTTGGTTCACTTTCTAAGTCAGGACGTTCTACTACTAATACATCATTTGCAATTTCATAGAAGCAAGTATTACACATATCAATATACTCACCTGTCTCTGCATGTTTACGGGTACTCTCGTAATCGTTTAAGTTTTTATTACATGCCACGCAACGCATTAAGTTCTCCTAGATAGTTAGTGAAGGTCTGTGCATATAGTTCAAGAGTAGTTCCTACTAGTCCTGGTGCGGTGTTGACTTCGAAAACAAATGCTCGATTATCTCGCTCCCGATACCCAATATCAACAGCCCCAAAATCAAGTCCCAGATGATTAACAGCATCAATAGAAGCGGATTTGATAAGCTCTGGTATATGAACATCTGCCCTAGCATAAATAAAGCCATTAGAGAAATTACGTATCCCAGTGCTAGGGCCTTGGTAGTCCAGTCGTTTCTTTTTCTGTTGAACATCTATAACACTCCCTTTAAATACATGAACTCGAAACTCATACTTGTGTTTAGTAGCTACAGTATATAGCGGTGCATCTACTAAATCATACGAGCCCTTAGCTATAATGATACCACTTCCTGAGTGACCTGTCAAGCTTGTGCGACAATAAATTGCAGATTCACGTTCACCACCATTAGAACTTGTATACAATAGTTGGTCAGCTTCATAACGAGTTGTACACCATAAAGGTAAGTGTTGAAACCCTGCAGCTTTTAATGTTTTAAACGTTTTAAGTTTGTTACAAGCTAATGCAATGGCACTATGTTTATTGAGGTCATGCTCCGCATGCAAGATAGCAGACGGTCTAGAGTTACCCCAGTTAATAATAACATCACGACGTCTAGCATCGTATGTAGGACGAACACGTCTAACATGTAGAGCATTAGCTAGGGCTTTGCCAGAGGCTGAGCCTAGTTTATATGGAAAGACTTTAAAACGCATAGCCTAGGTCCTTTCTGCGTTGAGATAATTTTTTTACTTTGCGAATGACTAGCCAGTTAGGATGGGTTGTGTCAAGTTGGTCACCTGTAAAGCATTCAGGATACCACCAGAAGCGATTATCAAGTTGATAGATTGTTCCGTCATCTAAATTAGAACTGTCTGTAATAGTATACATTTTTCCATCATTAACATAGCGTTCCATTTCATCAGAGTTAAATGTGCATTGACGGGAGCCTTGCACCCATCCTTGTTTAATATATACATCATCACCAATATTAAAATGCATAGCCTTTTCCTTTACGAACTTGTTCCATTCTTTTAATCTTTCTAATTACACTTGCATATTTTAAATCATGGGCTGTTAAGTTAAAATCAAATTTAGGTTTGTACATAGTGATATGGCCAAAGTTTACCCAATATGTATCAGTGTATCCATCACCATCATCGTCGTAACAATCTACTTCAACAAGAACAGACTCATCATCTGCATCAATGTCTAATACAGTTAGTACGTCAGCATTGTCATATGCTTCTTCTAATGGAAATTCCATCCAGTCCCATGTAGAGGTAATCTTAATTTTATCGCCAATAGAATACATAATTAATCCCAATCATAACGGTTAAGATAAGAGTAATGAGGTAGAGCAGGTACTGTAGCTTCTTGAATAGTATCATCTTCTAGAATATCTAAGTAAGAAAGAGGAACATATTTAACCCATTCACCATCGAATGTTTCTACTTCACATAGACCATATTTGCTATGAGTTATAATGTTGACAACGTCACCAGCTTTGATGTGTTTAAATGGTTTGTTAAACTGTGCATCTTTGCCTACATGTTCGTCATTGTAGTCATCATATAGGTCATAGCCATAGTTTTTGGGCACGTAGGTTGTTTTTGGATAACCTGAGCTAGCACCAGTATATGTATATGGTTTTGGTTCTTCCCACGAGTGATTAGAGTACCACACATTGTCATTGTAGTTACCAGATGCTTCATTGTAAATAGTCATGTTACTATCTTTGTCCATAAATACAAGTTTGCTGAAGCCAATGTATGACTCAACTAATGGTTGAATTTGTGGCGAGTGAATGATAGTAGTGCCAAATGATTTGACCATAGGTCGTAATACTTTCTCATTGAAGTCACGTGTATCGCTTTTGTTAACGTTACCACCGTGTTTACTAATGATACCATTATGAATGAAACCTACTTCACTGGTAACATAGAATGGATGACAGTTAGATACTTCAACTGCACCATGTGTTTTGATACGGAAGTGAATAGCACACGCTTTATGTTCGTGTGGTTTGTATGCATTATAGAATTCGTCAAAGGTAAAGAAGCCTTTGCGGATTTTAACTTTACTACCTGTAGCATACATGAAGCCAGCACCATCAGGGTTGGCAGTGAAACAACGTTGTAAAGTTTCTTTGCTGATAATAGAACCAGCTGGTTTAGAAATAGCGATACACATATTACAGTCCTTTAATGAATTTAGAAAGATGAGGCCAAGCTTTTGCATTACTGAATACATAGTCAGCGAACCAATACCAAGTAGGAACTTCCTTGAGTGACTTAGCTCGTGATTGACATGGGCTACAATAATGTGTAACTGCTTCACAGAATTCTAACCGCATTATAAACTCGTCATAAGAACGAGTTGATGCAAAGATACGAAACTCAACAGTTTCTTTGTTGCGTAAGTTTAAAGCATTGTAACGTTCACCACCCCCTTCATTGCGGAATGCAAACGTAATTGAGCGAGTTTGTTGACCAGCAAATCTATCTGACCAACGACCAGCAACTTTTTCTAGATAGGATTTGTTGTCAGGGTTGTTCATAAACTCTGTCATCTTACCTACAGTTAGAACAGATAATGGACTACGACTAACGTGGACATGCATACCAACTGTGTCATGTTCATGTAAGTTAGTATTGTCCCTGACACCAGCAAAGAATGCTTTCCATTCGTCTTTGTGAATATCTAATGTAGCAGCTGTAGATACAATCTCAAAGCCATTACGAATAGAACCGTCACGTTTAAAGATGCAATGATTACCTAAAGTCTTGGCAGTAAATATAAGGTCGTCATCTAGATTGGTGTTAGTAGATTCGAACTCAATTTCTACACCAAGAAACAAAGGGTCTTTGTATAATGCTTTACTATATTTGCCAGCCTTGAACTTAAGAAAGGATGGTGCACGGTCACTGTAGCCACGTATTTGAACTAACTCAGGGTCAATACCTAAACATGTTTGACACTGACCAGCAAATAGTTTTGGTGCATGAGTGTTACATACTTTACATAATTTAAACTTACGTTGAGCTACAACTTGTGGATAGGATTCACCGTTGACAACAACCGTAGGAATGTCTGGTGAGAACCAACCATAGTCAACATGTTTAACATAACCAAAATCATGTAAGTCAATGTGTCGAGGTGAATATCTTACTTCGGCATTTAGTTCAACCATACATGTGCTAATATGATAGTAAAAAGATTCTGTTACATAGTTTTTAAATTTATGAGGTCGAATTGATAAGGCAATTGTGGAACTAGATTCATCTTCATACATTAAAGTGTTGATTAAGTAATCAGTGAATGGATATTCATTGCCACTAGCATGCCTTGCTTTTGCTTGATTAATCCATTTGTGTTTGATTTTGCCATTTTTGAACTTGAGGTCAAAGGTATGATAATTGTAAATAAAATCTACAATAGCACATAATGGTTTACGCCAGTCCTGCGAATAGTTCATATTATATTCTGCATTGAATATGCGAACTAAGTCATTACCTTCGTTTTGCCAGCTGTGCTGATAGATTAAATTACCGTCATGGTTAATACATAGTCTGTCATCATCATTAATATAGAACTGGAAGTTACCTAGTGTAGTGTTATCACGGCCTAGCTGAACTACCTTGTCTAATTTGTTGATAATCATAATAAGCTCCTTAAGCTATTAGTTCATAGGTTGCTACATTACTTGGTTTATGTGTTTCAGTTATGATGTTATAGCCATCTTGACGAAGTTCGTGGACGATAGCAGCTAATCGCAGAATTTTCATGTCAGTAATAGCATGAATATTGCTGAGTTTACGGTTAGATTGAAGATGAGATAATACACGTTCTTTTTGTGTCATAATAGCCTCCTATAGCCAGATTAAAAATATTAATATTAATGCAAAACATACACTTCCTACAACTTCATCCCAAGGAAACTTGGGTTGTTTAAAATTACCATAGCGATATGGGTCAGTGCGATGATAATAATAATGCTTAGGGTCGAATTGGTTCATTGTTACGCTCCATTTTAGATAGCAGTTTAACTTGCCACACTAAAGCTTTTTTATTAGTTTGCAAGTCACTAAACTTAGGAAACCTATGATATACTTTATAGAATTTAAAAGCATAAATTTCTTGTAAAGCATCCATGTTTAAATAATTTAAATCATAACTCATACAAAATTCCTTTAAGATAAATCGCTTCATTGCCTAGTGGCTTTAGTCGCCCTCCCACATTTAGGAGATATAACTAAGAGCAGGCTTTTGATTTTTAGAAGCTAGAAGGGCTCGAAGCCCTTTTAGATTCTAGTTGTGGTTAACATAAAAAAAGGGAGGAACCTAACGGCTCCTCCCAAGTATTACCTCGTAGTTATGCTACAAGTTTGTATTTCTTAAGAACTGATGCAACGTCAAGCGACGTAGCAGTTTGCGTTGCTGTAGATGTCTTATCCTTAGGAGTGTAAGGACGCCATG
>Ga0114958_10000814_pt1 | contig 25997 bp, 22 predicted proteins | sample C_130208_EF_Meta_FD_89577 | JGI IMG/M metagenome (GOLD analysis project Ga0114958, IMG submission 89577) | Freshwater microbial communities from Lake Croche, Canada to study carbon cycling - C_130208_EF_MetaG | ecosystem: Environmental > Aquatic > Freshwater > Lake | place: Lake Croche, Canada... | reverse complement strand
GTGTGCAGATCGTCTTTCAGGATCCTTACCGTTCATTAAACCCACGCCGCACAGTGGGCGACTCGATTATTGAAGGGCCCATGAATTATGGCGCGACGCGTCGCGAGGCGTGGTTGCGTGCCAGTGAGTTAATGGAGCTGGTGCGGCTAGAGCCCACGATGCTCGAGCGGTTTCCGCATGAGTTTTCAGGTGGTCAGCGCCAACGAATTTGTATTGCAAGGTCGCTTGCAATGAAACCCGAGATTTTGATTGCTGATGAAGCGGTGTCGGCCTTGGATGTTTCAGTGCAAGCGCAAGTACTTGGCTTGCTAGATGAAGTGCGTGAGCAATTGAATTTGGCGATGTTATTTATTACACATGACTTGCGCGTTGCGGCGCAGGTTTGTGACCGGATCGCAGTGATGTCAAAAGGTGAGATCGTTGAAACGGGCCGAACCGCTGATGTTTTTTTAGCGCCTCAGCACAGTTACACGCAAACATTGTTCGCCGCGGCGCCCGGGCGCGACTGGTTATTTGAAGCGGGTCACGCCAGACTCAAGAAGAAAGACGGCATTCTCTAAGCCCTCACCCGAAATGATGGCGCCTCATCCATACAATATTGACGCATCACAAAGACAACAATGAATGATTTAAAAAATAAAGTGGTGCTGATTACCGGTGCGAGTTCAGGCATTGGGGCAGCAGCAGCCGTGGCGTTTGGTCGCTATGGCGCTAGGGTGGCGGTACATTACCGTTCGCAGCGCGACGCAGCCTTATCGGTGGTGGCGCAGATTCAAGCGGCAGGCTCAAGCGCCGAGGCCTTTGGCTGCGATGTGATGGATCCCGTTCAGCTGGCCCAATTGGTGCAGGCCGTGCATGCGCGCTTCGGCCGCATCGACGTGCTGATTAACAATGTGGGTGGCATGATGCGCCGTATCGCTTTGTCTGAGGCGAGTGATGCGGCGATCGATGAAGTCTTTCACTTTAATGCCCGTTCAATGATGGTGCTGTGTCGTGAAGTGATCCCGCATATGCGGGCGCAAGGCGGTGGCAGCATCATCAACATCACGTCGCAGGCGGCCAATACCGGCGGCACGCGTGGCGCCGGCTTGTACGCGGCTTCAAAGTCTTACATCACCACCTACACCAAGGGCTTAGCGCGTGAGGTGGTTCGTGAAGGGATACGCGTCAACGCCATGGCTCCCGGTGTGATTGATACACCCATTCACGCGTCTCATGCCAGCAGCTCGGTGACGGGCAAAGAAGATTTACAAGCGAAATTAAAAAAATCGATACCGATGGGGCGCTTAGGACGTCCTGAAGAGTGCGCCGGTGTCCTACTATTTTTGGCCAGCGAAGAGCTCTCGAGCTATGTCACCGGTCAAACCATCGGCGTCAATGGCGGCAGCACAATGGCATAGCCAACACTTCAAAACTTTGTATTGCGCTGAACCGACCAGCGTGCAGACAGCGCCCCGAGCACGGCGACTGAGGTCACAGCGATGGCTAGCATCCAGGGCGCGGGCAATGACAAGGCAAATTCAGCGTCATAACTACGCGCTAGGCTGGCGAGCGCATCATTGAGCGGGATCAGTGCGAGGCGCGCGATGCCAATCCCAATGAGTGCCGCCAGGCTGCAGGTGATCGAACCCAAATACAAAAAAGGTCGACGCACAAAAGATTCAGTAGCTCCCACCAAGCGGGCGACGCCGATTTCTTCGCGTTGCGATAAGGCCTGCATCCGTACGGTATTAAATACTGTTGCCAACACCACCAGCGCCACGCTTAACGCTAACAGCAGCAAGCCAATACGCCCAAATCTGAGTAGAGCCTCAAGGCGCTGTACCCATGCGGTATCGAGCTGTACGAGGTCAACACCGGGCCACTTGCGCCAGACCTGTGCAAGTTTGTCGGCTCGCTCTGCCAGTTGATCGCTTGGCGTGAGGCTGACAACGACGGCATCAGGCAAGGGATTGCCGGGCAACACCTTTAGGGCTTGTTCCCACGCCGGATTATTACGTAACTCTTTGATTGCTCGATCTTTTGTGACGATCCGCACCCCCGCTACTTGCTCGGCGTACTCTTTACGAATACGCGTGGCGAGTTGCTCGGCGGCGGTGCTGGGCGCTTCTGTCTTTAAAAATACGGTTAGTTCTGGTGTCACCGACACCTGACGCGCAACCGGCTGCATCGAAACCAAGAGCGAGGCGCCTAACAAAGGAAGCGAAAGCGCTAACGCAATCACCATTAAATTTGTTAGTGACGAAATAGGTGCTGCTGCGAGTCGTCGAAGCGTGACGGCGAGTGCATAGCGGTGTTGGCGTAACAGGCTTTTCATCGCAACGTTTCGCTTCGTCCTGAACCAACACGCGACTGTTGATCTTTGAGTTTAGTGCTATCGATGGCGAAAGTATGTGCACGCTGTCCGGTAGAGTCGGCAAACTTGCCGGGCTCGATTTTGAAAGCTCGTGTGGCGTATTCGGCCATTAAGGCGTCGTCATGCGAGGCGATGACGGTGGTGACCCCAACGCGATTAAAGTCTTTGAACACTGACATAATCCGTCGGGCGGTGTCGATGTCTAAACTTGCAGTGGGCTCGTCGGCGATCAAAATGGCTGGGCGATTGACGATAGCTCGCGCGATCGCAAGTCGCTGTTGTTCGCCGCCCGAGAGCTCGATTGGGCGTGTATTTTCTTTTGACGAGAGCCCTACTTTTTCAAGTGCAGCTCTGGCGCGTGCACGGGCTAGGCTCGGGGCCAGCCCAGTGACGGCGAGCGGTAGCAACACGTTATCGATGGCACTGCGGTCAAACAGCAGGTGAGTATCCTGCAGGATGACGCCGACTGCCCGCCTCAGATAAGGCCGCGCGCGTGCTGAGAGTTGATCAAGGCGGTGTCCGTGCACTTGAATTGAGCCGCGGCTAGGGGGTTCTAAACCCCCAATAAGTTTCAGTAACGTAGACTTGCCAGCCCCTGAGGGGCCAGCAACGTACACAAATTCGCCTGCCGAGACCTTGAAGGTCAGGTCAGCCAAAATAGGACGGCCTTGGCCGTACGACTTGAAAACATGCTGAAATTCAATCATGAGTTATCTCATTTAGACCCTAATAATAACTCTGCCAATGCGTTCTGGGATTGACGTCAAGGGATTTCCCCCCTACAGTGCCCCTAGGTGCGCGGTTACTAATTGTGGCTTGCGAACATCGGTCGTCGCAGTGTGTCCGTCAGGCCACTGTTTCCTCTTAGTTGTTACTCGGAGATTTGCCCATGAAATTTCTTAAATTAGCTGCCCTAGGCGCAGCACTTCTTGCTGCCAGCACTGTTGCTCAGGCTGGCACCACTTTTGAGAGCGTCAAAAAGAAGGGGTTTGTGCAATGCGGCACCAACACCGGCTTAGCTGGTTTTAGCGCACCCGATAGCAAAGGCGTTTGGTCTGGCCTGGATATTGATATGTGCAAGGCCTTTGCCGCCACAATGTTTGGAGACCCAACAAAGTTTAAAGTGACACCACTTACTGCTCAGCAGCGCTTTACGGCGCTGCAGTCTGGCGAGGTGGATGTTCTGGTGCGTAACACCACGCAAACCATGACGCGCGATACGTCGCTGGGCTTGATCGGGGTCGCTGTCAATTTTTATGACAGTCAGGGCATTATGGTACGTAAAGACAGCGGCATTAAAAGCGCGAAAGAGCTGAATGGCGCGACTGTCTGTGTGCAGCCTGGTACGACAACAGAGCTCAACTTGGCAGACTGGTTTCGGGCGAATAAGCTGTCGTTTAAGCCCGTAGTGATCGAAAAGCTTGACGAAGTGGTCGGTGCGTTCGTGTCAGGGCGCTGTGATGCTTACACCACTGACAAGTCTGGCTTGGCGTCTTCGCGTGCGTCGCAAGAAAAACCGGATTTATATGTGATCTTGCCAGAAAACTTTTCAAAAGAGCCTCTGGGGCCGCTGGTTCGCCAAGGTGATGAGCAATGGCTCAACGTCATTCGCTGGAGCTTTAATGCGATGGTCGAGGCCGAAGAGTATGGCGTGACCCAAGCTAATCTTGAGGAAATGCTCAAAAGCACCAACCCAAATATCCAGCGTATTTTAGGCGTGACACCGGGCATGGGTAAAAACCTGGGCGTCGATGAAAAATGGGGCTACAACATCATTAAGGCTGTTGGTAATTATGGTGAAAGTTTCGAGCGCAACATCGGTAAAAATACACCCTTGATGCTTGAGCGTGGCCTAAATCAGCAGTGGACGAAGGGCGGCATTATGTACGCCTGGCCAATTCGTTAAGCGTATTGTTGATTAATTAATGCGCGGCAGGCTGTTGTCTGTCGCGCATTAATGCGAATGATGAACCTAAAAAACACTGTCGCGGCGCCTGCGCCAAAAAAGAATTTTTCCTGGAACAATCCAGCCACACGCGCAATCGTGTACCAAGTGCTGGCCGTCGCGTTGGTCGGGGGCGTGGGTTGGTACATGGTGCACAACACCTTGCACAATCTTTCGGTACGAAACATCACCACGGGGTTTGATTTTTTGACCCGTGAAGCCGGCTTCGCAATTGGTGAAGGCTTAATTACGTTTACCCCTGCAGATACCTATCAGCGGGCCATCACAGTGGGCGTGCTCAATACTTTACGCGTGGCACTTTGCGGTATTTTGTTTGCCACGATTCTTGGTACCATTATTGGGATCGCTAGGCTCTCAAAAAACTGGCTGGTACGTACCGTTGCGAGTGTGTACGTGGAAGTCATGCGTAACATTCCGTTATTGCTCCAGTTATTTTTTTGGTACGTGATTATTATTGAGACGATGCCGGGGCCACGCAAGGCCTTCCATCCGCTAGCAGGTGTCTTTATATCGAACCGCGGCATACAGATCCCCTCCGTTCACGGTGAAGGGTTGACTTGGTTGCTTGTGGGTTTATTGCTGGCGGTTTTGCTTTCGCTGACGCTTCGTGTTTGGGCCCGACGGCGTCAAGACCAAACGGGCAAGATCTTTGCGCTGGGGCGCTCAACGTTGGTCTTGTTGCTCGTCACACCGGCGCTGGCTTGGTGGTTAAGCGGTACTCAGATGTCCCTCGACGTTCCTGAACTCAAAGGGTTTAACTTTGCGGGTGGTTTGACTTTGTCTCCTGAGTTTGCCGCGCTCTTATTTGGTTTGGTGATTTACACCTCGGCGTTTATTGCCGAAGTAGTGCGCTCAGGTATTCAGTCGGTTGACCGAGGCCAATGGGAGGCCGCTGGTGCCTTGGGTATTAAAAATAGCCTGGTACTTCGCTTAGTCGTGCTACCGCAAGCCCTGCGCGTGATCATCCCGCCCATGACGAGTCAGTACCTGAACATCACCAAAAACAGTTCATTAGCCGTGGCAATTGGTTACCCTGATTTGGTTTCGGTGATCAACACTACCTTGAATCAGACGGGCCAAGCCATTGAAGGCATTTTGATGATCATGGCCGCTTACTTAACCGTTAGCCTGTCAATTTCGTTCTTTATGAATTGGTATAACAAACGTATCGCGTTGGTAGAAAGATAATATGAGTGTTGACCCCAACGCCGTGAATTCGTCTTCGGGCCCCGGATTGTTATCGCGGGTACCGGTTTTGCACTGGCTGCGTACGCAATTGTTTTCGTCGCCACTCAACACCTTACTGACGTTGCTGACGCTTTGGTTGTTGTTGGCTACCGTGCCCGCGATAATAGATTGGGTTTTTTTGAAGTCGACTATCACCGCCACCAGTGCGCAAGAGTGCCGTAAAGTGACCGGTGCCTGCTGGGCTGTCATTGTTGAAAAGCATCGCTTAATTCTGTTTGGCGTCTACCCTTATGAAGAGCAGTGGCGCCCGTTGCTGGCAACCTTGTTGTTGCTTGGGGTGATCATCTTGAGTGGTATTCGTCGGTTCTGGAACCTGTCGCTTTTAGTGTTTTGGTTGATCGCCTTGACAGGTGCTGCGGTATTGATGTGGGGTGGCGTCTTTGGTTTGACCCATGTCGAAAATAGTCGGTGGGGAGGCTTGCCGCTCACGCTAATGCTCTCAACGTTTGGCATTGCCTTCGCGTTTCCGTTGGGGATTGCGCTGGCTCTGGGTCGTCGCTCAAATATGCCAGCCATCAAAACAATTTGCATCGTCTATATCGAGTTAATTCGCGGCGTACCTTTGATTAGCCTATTGTTTATGTCGGCTGTCATGCTGCCCTTATTTTTGCCTGAAGGGCTGACGATTGATAAGTTGTTGCGTGCGCAGGTTGCCATTATTTTATTTGCAGCAGCCTACATGGCTGAAACCATTCGGGGCGGCTTACAGGCGATCCCGAAGGGGCAGTTTGAGGGGGCCGATTCGCTTGGGTTGACTTATTGGCAGCAAACTCGCTTGATCGTTTTGCCTCAAGCGCTCAAGATCGTGATACCACCACTTGTTGGCTTGTTTATTGCATTGTTTAAAGATACTTCGCTGGTCGTGATCATCGGTATTTTTGACCTGACTCAGGCCGCCAAGGCGGCGCTCGTTGATCAGTCGTGGCGTGGCTTCAGTATTGAAATCTATGTTTTTATTTCAGCAATCTATTTTGTATTTTGCTATTCGATGTCTAAATATAGTCAGTCCCTAGAAAAGCGCCTGGCAACAGAGCATCAGCGCTAATGGGTTATTTTCAGATATCAGGCGCGTCTTAATTTCGGAGATCATGTATGGCAAATGCCATCATTAGCATGCAAGACGTCAACAAGTGGTACGGTAAGTTTCACGTGTTGCGCAACATCAATTTAGAAGTCGCCTCGGGCGAACGCATTGTGATCTGCGGGCCGTCCGGTTCGGGTAAATCGACATTGATCCGTTGCATCAATCGGCTTGAAGAGCACCAAAAAGGGCGTATTGCCGTAGAGGGCACCGAGATTACTAATGATATCCGCCATGTTGAGGCGATTCGTCGTGACGTTGGCATGGTGTTTCAGCATTTTAATTTGTTTCCGCATTTGACCGTGCTTCAAAACCTGACTCTGGGGCCAATCTGGGTTTTAAAGACACCCAAGGCCGAGGCCGAGGCCCGGGCAATGAAATACCTTGAGCGGGTGCGTATCGCCGAGCAGGCAAGCAAGTTTCCGGGGCAGTTGTCTGGCGGGCAACAACAGCGCGTGGCGATTGCCCGTTCGCTGTGTATGGATCCCAAAGTGATGCTGTTTGACGAACCGACTTCGGCGCTTGATCCTGAAATGGTGAAAGAGGTACTCGAGGTGATGGTGAAATTGGCTGAAGATACTGGCATGACCATGCTCGTCGTCACACACGAGATGGGTTTTGCTCGCAAGGTGGCTGATCGTGTGATCTTTATGGACGAGGGCGAAATCATTGAGCAAAATACCCCAGACGCATTTTTTGATCACCCGCAAAACGAACGAACCAAGCTATTTTTGAGTCAAATCATTCATTGAGCAAAAGCGGTTGGTGTCCTCTGGGTGCTAAGGCGACATTGTTCAATTTAGCGATACGAACGTCGGTATGACTGCAACGATCAGACAGGTCGCAATACGCAAGCGCCAAGGCCGTTTCCAAGTGGGGGCGAGGCATTTCAAGAGAGACAACGATGGTTAACTTTAGCTCTACCGCTCAGGTAAGTTCATACGGCTTAATCAGGGTGACACGCGCTGCGCGACCGTTGTTTGCCGCATTGCTGGTGTGCCTGTTAAGTTTGCTCTCAACAGAGTCTCAGTCCCAAAGCACCACGTTAGCAAGTGACGCGTCAGCGGCGGCCTTTCCAACCAAGCCGTTGCGCTTTGTCGTGCCGTACCCACCCGGTGGTCCGCTTGATGTGATGGCGCGTGTCTTGGCAGAGAAAGTAAAAACGAGCTTAGGCCAGCCAGTGGTGGTTGAAAACAAGCCAGGTGCGGGCGGCAACATTGGCGCTGATTTAATCGCGAAAGCGCAGGCAGATGGGTACTCTTTGGTGATGGGAGCTGTCGCCACCCACGCCATTAACCCTTGGCTGTTTACTTCGATTCCGTACGACTCGGTTAAAGACTTTGCACCGGTCGCGCTTGTGGCCTCTGTTCCCAATGTGTTGTTGGTCAATATTGATTTTGCCCAAAAAAATAACATCCAAACAGTACAGGATTTGGTCGCGTATGCAAGTAAAACCCCGGGTCAATTGAACTACGGCTCAGGAGGCTCAGGCAGCGCAGGTCATCTGGCTGGGGCGTTGTTTAGTGCGCGTGCGAAGATCGAGATGGTACATATTCCGTATCAGGGGGCGGCGCCTGCGCAATTAGCGCTGCTGTCAGGGCAATCTGCCTTGATGTTTGATAACTTAGCTGCAGCGGCCAACTTGATTCGTGATAAAAAAGTTAAAGCCCTTGCTGTGACAACCCGGGTTCGCTCGGGCTTATTACCAGAGTTGCCCACCATGCAAGACGCGGGCGTTGAGGCGTTTGACATAGGTACCTGGTTTGGCGTGTTTACCACTGCAGGCACACCCACGGCAGTGATTGAAAAACTGCACTCGGCGTTTTTGACCGCTTTGGCTGAGCCTGATATCAAAGAACGCTTAAAAACGATGGGTTCTGACGCGGCAGTTTTATCGGTTGAGCAAATTGCTGCCTTTGTAGCTGCCGAGCGCCTTAAATATCAAGAACTGGTGAAACTCTCGGGTGCCACAAACTAGCGACCAAGAACTGGTGAAACTATTTCACTAACCCGGTTGATTTTGGCGCAAGCTTGAGCCTGCATCTGGCGGCAATCGCCAAAACGAAACACTTGGCAAGGCGCACAGCACGCCGATCACTAAAAATCCTACAACAACATCTGCTGCGATCAACTCGTTTGAGCCTCGCCACAGCATGCTCAAGTGCAGTGCCTCGGCGGCGACCCCTACCCCGAGGCTGATCCCCAGTTGTTGACCCATTGCTGCAAAACTGCTGGCTCGGCTCATACTGGTCTGAGAGATGTCCGCATACGCGAGCGTATTAATCGCTGTGAACTGTAATGATCTAAAAAACCCACCGAATAACAATACGCCAATCATGACGACTGCGGGCGTAGAGGCGGTAAAAAAGGCACAAGCGGCAAGGCTTGCGCCAGTAAAGACCGCATTGACGGTTAGAACGCGTCGATAGCCCCAGCGGTCAAGAATACGTGGGGCCGCTATCTTCATGGCCATCGCTCCGACGGCGCCAGCGAACGTAATCAGGCCCGCCGAGAGCGCACTGAGCCCAAAACCGATCTGCAGCATTAAGGCTAACAAGTAGGGGACTGCACCGACCCCGAAGCGACAAAGATTACCTGCGACCGTTGAGACCCTGAATGTATGAATTTTTAATAAAGATAAATCTAAAATTGGATTTGGATGACGCCGCGAGTGCCAGTAATACAGTGCGCCCGAAACAAAACCCGTTGCAATCAGCGCGCCCGACACCGCGATAGAAGGCCCACCTTGTCCTAAGGATTCAAAGCCTCCGACCAAGGTTGCCATGCACAGGGCGCTTAGAAAAAATCCCAACCAGTCAAGGGGGTGAGCTTGGTTGTCTCGAGGTAATTCGCGTACGAAGCGCAAAATCATCCAAATGCCCACCGCGCCGATGGGAAGGTTAATGAGAAAGATCCAGTGCCACGAGGCATAGGTCACTAAAAAACCGCCGAGCGGGGGGCCGGCCATGGGCCCAATCAAGGCTGGCATTGACAGAAAGGCCATGGCCTTGAGCAGTTCATGTTTGGGAATCGTGCGTAAAAGAATGATGCGCCCAACGGGTACCATCATTGCCCCTCCAATGCCTTGAACAATGCGTGAGATGACAAGCTGTGTGAGAGAAGTTGAAAGTGCGCAGGTCAGAGAGCTCAGCGTAAATAAGGTGATAGCGGCGATAAAGACGCGTCTGGCTCCGTAGCGATCGGCGGCCCAGCCACTGATGGGTACAAAGACGGCAACGGCAAGCAGATACGACGTGATCGCAATATTCAGGCGTACGGGGTCGGCACCCAAATCAGCCGCCATTGTGGGTAGAGCCGTGGTGACCACGGTCGAGTCAAGCATCTGCATGAGCAAAGCGCAACCCACGATAAAAGGCAGCATGCGCTCGGGTTTGGCCGTATTTTTTGGAGGTGGTGAGGCGGGTTGTGGGCGGTGTAGCCCAGCGGGGGCAGTCGACATTGGGGCAATCTTAGGGAGTCAGGGCGCTAATCATCATGGATCAGGCTCTACAGTACACTAAGCGCCAGTCTAATTATTTATAAAAACGCCATGGCCGAGAACTACACCTCAGAAATCACTCAATTTCTTAAGGCTTATAAAGCCTCGCACGCTGATGTTGAACAACGTCAGCGCGACGGGCGCGCGCGCTTGTGGGACAAGCCGCAAGACCCTGAACTGGCTGAAGGGTTTAAACAGGCGCGAGTCCGTCAAGATCCTTACGTGTATCAAAATAAGTAAATTTCATGGCTTCGACTCAAGTTTCAGGCGCCAGCCTGAAGGCGCTTGTAACGCCTTCGGTCGATACGACTCCTGATGTCATCGATGCGGTGGCGCTGGCTCGTCTGTATGGCGAGCCCTTGTTTTCGTTGCCCACCGACCTGTATATTCCGCCTGACGCGCTTGAGGTGTTTCTTGAAACGTTTCAAGGCCCGCTCGATCTGTTGCTTTATTTGATACGCAAGCAAAACTTCAATGTGCTTGATATTCCGATGGCTGAAGTGACACGGCAGTATCTGTCGTATGTCGATCAAATTCGCATGCACAACCTCGAACTTGCGGCAGAATATCTCTTGATGGCCGCGATGCTGATTGAAATCAAAGCTCGCATGTTGTTGCCGGTCAAAAAGTCTGATTCAGGGCAAGAGGCAGAAGATCCGCGGGCCGAACTTGTGCGTCGTTTGCTTGAGTACGAGCAAATTAAACTCGCGGCTCAAAAACTAGACGCCTTACCTCAGTTGGGACGTGACTTTCAGCGTTCGCAAGCCTTTGCCGACTTACGTGTTGAGCGTGCCTTGCCCGAGGTAAGTGTCGAAGATTTACGGCAGGCCTGGGTTGATATCTTGAAGCGCGCGAAGTTAAACGCCCACCATCACATCACCCGCGAGCAACTGTCAGTTCGAGACCATATGACGCACATTCTGCGCCGCCTCAATGGCGTGCGTTTTATCGAATTTGGCGCGCTTTTCATGGAACGCATTTCTGAGGGTGCGCCGACCGCTGTCGTCGTGGTGCACTTTTTGGCGTTACTTGAGTTGGCGCGCGAAACCTTACTAGAAATCACTCAAGCTGAACCCTACGCCCCGATTTATGTGCGTTTGGCCTACACAAGCGCGGCAGTTTAGATCGCTCTTGGCCGAGAAACGGAGACAAAAAAATTGAAGGTTGTTCATACTATCCAAGAATTGCGTGACCAATTGCGTGGGCAGTTGCGCGTGGCGTTTGTGCCCACCATGGGTAACTTGCACGAGGGTCATTTGGCGTTGATGAAACTCGCCCGACAACATGGTGACCCTGTCGTGGCAAGTATTTTTGTCAATCGCTTGCAGTTTGCCCCAGGCGAAGATTTTGAAAGATACCCACGTACGCTGCAAGACGACATTAAAAAGCTGCAGCGTGATCGCGATGTCTATGTGTTGTTCGCACCCGATGAGCGCGAGCTGTACCCCGAACCTCAAAACTACCGCGTTCAACCCCCCCAAGAGCTGGGTGACATTCTTGAGGGTGAGTATCGTCCTGGATTTTTTGGTGGCGTGAGCACCGTGGTCTTAAAGCTTTTTTCTTGTGTGCAGCCCGGCGTTGCGGTCTTTGGCAAAAAAGATTATCAACAGTTGATGGTCGTGCGCAACATGTGCCGCCAATTTCAACTGCCTGTTGAGGTGTTGGCCCACGAAACGGTCCGTGCTGAAGATGGCTTGGCCTTGTCTTCGCGTAATGTCTATCTTCAACCGCACGAACGTGCTGAAGCGCCCCAGCTTTATGCCGCGCTGCAGTCCGTACAGCGGCGATTAAAGGCGGGCGAGCTCGATACGACCAAGCTCGGACACGAGGCTGCCGGCGCCTTGCAGGAGCGCGGTTGGGAGGTCGACTACATTGCGGTTCGCCGTCAGCGCGATCTCAATAAGCCAACGCCCGAAGATCTTGCGGCGGCAGAGCCCTTAGTGGTGTTGGCCGCCGCCAAGTTAGGCGCAACCCGCTTAATCGACAATCTCGAGCTCTAAGCGCTGTTGAGGATACCTAGGGTTAATCCGCCTGTCAGATTTGACAGCTATCCTAGCTTGGGTGGGCATGGCAGACTGCGCTTCGTGTTGACACGGAGGCAGTATGAAATATTCAGAAAACAGAGCAGGTGCTGGCTGGAAAGTGCTGACCGCACGCGAACGTGACGTCATTCATCCGGTCGCTGAAGGCAAGTCTAACAAGTTAATCGCGAGTGAGCTTGGCATCTCGATGCGTACTGTCGAGGCGCATCGTGCTCGTATCTTTCATAAGATGGGTGTGCGTAACGCCGTGCAGTTGGCCCGAACAGTTTGCATTAGCCCCGAGCCAACCCATTCTTGCGAGCCGGCTACTGGCGCGCCTAATGACCTTGGTTGGATTTCAGAGCAGGTCGATTAGGTTTTTGCAGTCACAATCGGTTGCACGGCCTCGTGTACACCTTAGGGGCAGTTAGGTGCTGGCTTACCCTTTAATTCGTCGATTGGATCAAGATCAGGTTGACGCGAAAGGTTGTAAGTGAGGTTCGCTGTGCTACCGTTCATCGAAATAAGACGCAGCACATCGCCCGAGGTCATGGCGAGCTCGGCACGCACATTGCCTTGGTTATTGAGCAAAACCACCCGAGGAACAGCTTGAGACGACGCTCGCCAGCAACCTTGATCGGTTTGTACGGTATTGTTTTTGCTGCTTTGCTCTAAGTAAGCGGCGCGGGCGCGCCAGCGGCCGTTAGGCGCCAAAGTAACGGTGACGCGCTGTGCTGCACATTTCATTTCTGGATGAAAACAAGGCAAAGTACCCGCAAAGCTTTGTGGCTCGGGGATCAGCGTAGCTTGCAAGCTCTCGGCTGGCGCGGCTGCGGTGCCCGAAGCTGTGCCGGTGCCCGAACCCGCGTTAACCGGGGGGGCATCAGCGGGTGCGTTGGTGTTGTCGTAGGTTGCAGTGGCAGGCGCGCCAGCGCTTGCGTTGGCTGCTGAGACTTGCCCAGACGCGGCTGGGCGCGGCGCTGCTGCTACTGAGCTTGCGGCCGCCGGTGCCGGTACGGCCACTGGGCGGGTCGCAACGCCTGGTTGCTGCAGACCAATTTGAATTTGGCTAGGGGCGCGCAATGTCTGATTGTTATAGATGCCATCGCCTTGGGCGATCGCGTCGGTGGTCGTGTTGGCTACAGGTGGGTTGTAATACCCAGCCTGTTGCATTTGCGCACAGCCGGTGAGCCCCACCGCTAATAAAGCGATCAGGTAAGGCCGAAATTTTGATACGTGCGGAGCGACCCGCCCTGTGCTTTGAAACATCATCGAGACTTCCTAATTCAAGAGACTTTAAGGATTCTATGCATTCTACGCATTTGGCAACGTCCATGCACACTAACTTCGTACCAAATCAGCATGTTTGAAAGATTGATGACTGCTTTGGTGATCGGCTTGTTACTTGGGGGGCTCGGCGCGTTGCTGTTGGTGCCTGTGGCGCGAATAGTTTCTAGTCGTCTGCTTGCGCAGTATCCGGTGGCTCATGGGCCGCATTCAGGCTTGCCTGAGTGTCAGATGTTGATCAAGAATGATTTAGACTGGCTGCTGGCTGGCGGCCTGTGCGTATGCTCTGTGCTTGCGGTGCTGAACTGGGGTGTGAACTGGCACGCTTGGGCCGCAGTCATTTACTGCGTGACTCTGCAGGTGTTGGCGCGGATTGATGCGCAGACCCGACTTTTACCCGATACGCTGACACTGCCACTTTTGTGGGCGGGCTTACTGTTTCACTGGTCCGGTGGTTGGGTGGCGTTAGACGACGCGGTGGCAGGAGCCGCAGTCGGTTATGGGGCACTGTGGCTAATTTGGGCGGCGCACCGCGGATGCAGCGGCCGCGATGGCATCGGTTTTGGCGACTTAAAGCTAGCGGCCGCAAATGGGGCTTGGCTGGGGCTCGAGGCCCTGCCCTGGGCTCTTTTGGTGGCGTCTCTGGCGGGCTGCGTAGCAGCCGTGCTGGTGAGGGTGAGAGGGCGTTTGGGGCGCTTCGAGGCGGTGGCGTTTGGCCCATATTTAGCAATCGGAGGTATCCTCGTGCTATTTTCTACACAAAATAGCGTGTCATGGCTCTCAATTGAGTGCCTCTGGGCCTTGTTCGTAGGGTAATTATGTCGACATCAACGTTTAAATTGGGCCTGACTGGTGGCATCGGTTCGGGTAAAACCAAAGTTGCCAACTTCCTTGCCGGGTGGGGAGCATCAGTGATTGACACCGATTTGATTGCCCACAGCCTGACCGCTTCTGGTGGACAAGCCATCGACCCGATTCAACAGGCCTTTGGCGCTGAAGTTATTGAGCCTTCTGGCGCACTCAACCGGGCTCGCATGCGAGACCTAGTGTTTGCTGATCCAGCCCTGCGGGTGAAGCTTGAAGCTATTTTGCACCCCTTAATCGCCGAGGCTGTGCGTCTAGAAGCTGAACGTGCTCAAGGGCTTTATATTGTATTTGTGGTGCCTTTGCTCGTTGAATCGGGCCGTTGGCGCCAGCAAATTGACCGCTTATGCGTGGTGGACTGCGATCAGGCCACTCAAATCGAGCGGGTACAGTCCCGTAGCGGCATTGCGCTCACAACCATTCAAAAAATACTGGCGGCTCAGGCAAGCCGCGAGCAACGCCTGGCTGTGGCCGACGATGTGATTGACAACTCAAAGACGGTTTCGCTAGAAGCCCTTGAGAAACAAGTATTGGTGTTACATCAAGGCTGGTGTAATCTTGCACAAGTCGCGTTAAACCTCGGCCCTTAAAAGGGTCACGATTCATCTAAGCTCGTGCGCATATTGTGATTTTGTTTGAATATCCCTTCAATGAACGTGTTCGGGCGCTGCTGCGCCTTGAGTCGTTATTTGATCGAATGATATTTTTTGCGGGGTTAAGTGATGCCCGTCAGCATCAAGTAGCGCTTTCGGCGTTGTTTGACTTGTTAGATGCCACCGAGCGCACAGACATCAAGGGTAGCGTGTTGCAAGACCTCGAACGCCAACGCATGGTGTTGGTTGGCTTGAAGGATCACCCTGGCGTTGATGCTAAAACGTTGACAACAATGTTGGCTGAGATTGAAAAGGCCTCAGCGAATCTCAATTCGAGTGGCCGTACCGGTCAAACCTTGCGCGAAAACGAATGGCTAACGAGCCTGCGCGGTCGTCTGGTAGTGCCAGGCGGTGGCACCCAGGTCGACATGCCCTCGTTTCATGCCTGGCAAAGCTTGCCCAGTGCCCAGCGCCAGGCCGACTTACAACGCTGGATCTCAACCCTGATGCCCGTGCATATCGGCATTTCTATTGTTTTGCGACTGTTGCGCGAATCGGGCGAGGCAGTCAAAGCGGTGGCGCCCCAGGGTGCCTATCAACAAATGTTAGCGGGTAAAACTTATCAGCTTCTGCGCGTCTGGGTGGATGACTCTGCGGGTGTATTTCCTGAAATCAGCGCGAACAAGTACATGGTCTGGATTCGTTATTCAGCCCAGAACGGTGATCAGCGACCGCAGGCTGTTCTACAAGACGTCGCCTTCAAAATGACCCTTTGCGCCCTCTAGGGTAGTCTGGAAACTCTAATGCTTGAAAGCTTGTCAAGGCGCCCTTTAATCAGGTCGCCGTTCGTTTGGATCGGTATTGCAGTCTTAGTGGTATTCGCAGTGTGGTGGTTGATCCCTGAAGCTGTTACGACTGCCAAGAAGGGACCGCCAGCGGGCTTTATGCCGCCAGTGCCGGTCAAGACAGACGTTGCGCGGGTGCAGGACCTCGATATTTACTTACGCGGGCTCGGCACGGTGACGGCGTTCAACACAGTCACCGTGCGCAGTCGCGTGCAAGGCGAGTTGATCGAGGTCTTGTTCAAAGAGGGCGAGCAAGTCAAAGAAGATCAGTTGCTGGCAAAGATCGACCCTCGGTCGTTTGAAGTGGCCCTTGAACAGGCGCTTGGTCTGCAACAACAAGACGAAGCCCAGTACCAAAACGCCAAGCGTGATTTGCAGCGCTACCAAACGTTACGCAAACAAGATTCGATTGCCCCTCAAATGCTTGATACCCAGCTGGCGCTTGTCAATAAGTTTGAAGGGCAACTTAAAAGCGACTTAGCTGCTGTCAATAACGCGCGACTGCAGCTCGACTACACCCGCATCACTGCGCCGATTGCGGGCCGCCTGGGTTTGCGACGTGTTGATGCGGGCAATTTGATCAACGCCAATGATCCGCTTGGGTTGGTGGTCATCACTCAAACGCAGCCAATTGCCGTGTTGTTTACATTGGCTGAAAGTGATTTGCCTGCAGTGCGCGGGCCCTTGCTTGCCGGGCAAACTCTGTCGGTTGAGGCGTACGACCGTGCTGATCAGGTACGACTGGCCCAGGGCGAGTTGATGACGATCGATAATCAAATCGATGTCACAACCGGTACCGTCAAGCTCAAGGCGCGGTTCAATAACGACACAGACGCCTTATTTCCAAACCAGTTCGTGAACGTACGGATGAAGGTCAATACCGTGAAGGGTCCGTTAACCATCCCGACGGGAGCACTACAGCAGGGCAATCAAGGTGCTTTTGTGTATGTAATTTTGCCGGACGATACCGTGGCGCTGCGAATGGTAAAAACCGGTGCACGCAGCGGCGATCGTGTGGCAATTCTCGAAGGCGTGCAAGTCGATGAGCGAGTGGTTCTTGAGGGCACTGATCGGTTGCGCGCGGGTGCAAAAGTGCGGGTCACCGGTGCCCCCGAGGGTGGCCGTGCGCCAGGAGCGAGCGGGCGCACGCCTGCGGCCACGCCCAATACTCCAAGTGCTGGTCGGGGTACCACTCCGGTACCGCCTCGCCCGTGAACCTGTCGCGCCCGTTTATCCTCAGGCCCGTCGCCACGACGCTGACGATGGTGGCCTTACTTCTGTCTGGGCTGATTGCTTATCGTTGGTTGCCGGTTTCGTCTTTACCCGAAGTCGACTATCCCACCATCCAAACGGCGACCTACTATCCCGGTGCCAGCCCCGACGTCATGGCCGCGCTGGTGACCTCACCGCTTGAGCGACAGTTTGGGCAGATGCCAGGCTTAAGGCAGATGTCGTCAAGTAGCGCGGCCGGTACTTCAGTGATTACGCTGCAATTTGCCCTGTCTTTGCCGCTCGATGTGGCCGAGCAGCAGGTGCAGGCGGCGATCAACGCGGCAAGCAATTTATTGCCACGTGATTTGCCAGCGCCGCCGGTCTATAACAAGGTCAACCCGGCAGACGCCGCAGTGCTGACCTTGGCGGTCACTTCGCCTACCGTACCTCTGCCTCAAATCAGAGATTTAGTCGACACGCGGATGGCGCAGAAGATCTCCCAGGTGGCGGGAGTAGGTCTTGTGACGGTAGCAGGTGGGCAGCGGCCTTCGATGCGTATCCAGGCTAATCCACAAGCGCTGGCGGCTTACGGGTTGACGCTTGCTGATGTGCGTTTGGCTGTGGTGGGTGCCAACGTTAATCAGCCTAAGGGGACGCTTGATGGGGTCGTGCGATCGACCACGATCAATGCCAATGATCAGCTAAAAAATCCTCTTGAGTATATGAATCTTCTGGTGGCGTACAACAACGGAGCGCCGTTGCGGCTTTCGGATGTTGCGACGGTTGTTTACGAGGCAGAAGACGCGCGTCTCGCCGCATGGGCTGATACAGAGCCTGCAATTTTGCTCAACGTACAGCGCCAACCGGGTGCAAACGTCATTGAGGTGGTTGATCGCATACAACAGCTCTTGCCTCAGTTACGCGTGGCGTTGCCCGCTAACCTTGACGTCAAGGTCATGTCGGATCGAACTCAAACGATTCGCGAGTCAGTGAGAGATGTACAAACCGAACTTTTGTTGGCCATTGGTCTGGTCGTTTTAGTGACTTTTGTCTTTTTGCGCACCTTGACTGCGACTTTAATCCCAAGCATTGTGGTGCCACTGTCTTTGGTTGGCACGTTTGGCGTGATGTATTTGATCGGTTTTAGTATTAATAACCTGACGTTGATGGCCCTAACGATTGCGACTGGTTTTGTAGTTGACGACGCGATTGTGATGATTGAAAACATCGCCCGTTACCTCGAGCGGGGTGAAACGCCGATGCAAGCCGCGCTCAAAGGCGCCTCGCAAATTGGTTTTACCCTGGTGTCTTTGACGGTGTCTCTTATCGCTGTATTGATACCTTTGCTCTTCATGACCGAGGTTGTTGGGCGGCTCTTCAGGGAGTTTGCTGTCACGCTTGCGGTCGCGATTTTGCTGTCTTTAGTCATTTCGCTGACCCTGACGCCCATGATGTGCGCACGATTTTTACATGTGGGTGACCATCAAAGTGGTGGCGCGATCGCGCGCTATATCAGTCAGAAAATTGACGCGTTGATTGCTGGTTACGGTCGCTTGTTACAGATCGTGCTCAATCATCAAACGCTCACCCTGTTCGTCGCGCTTGGTACGTTTTTATTAACGGCGGCGCTATACCTGGCAATTCCAAAAGGGTTTTTCCCGGTGCAAGATACTGGGCTGATCCAAATCGTGACGCAGGCGCCTCAAAATCTTGCGTTTGCCTCGATGGCTAAACGTCAACAAGACGCCGTCAAGGCTGTTCTCGAAGACCCAGATGTCGCAACCGTGGCGTCCTTTGTCGGTGTTGATGCGGTCAACGAGACGGTCAATACCGGTCGACTACAAGTGGCCTTACGCCCACACGCACAGAGACATGATCAGGCCTCGGTCATCATTCAACGTCTACAAAACCGGTTGGCCGCGGTCACTGAGTTGCAATTCTTCTTGCAGCCAGTGCAAGACTTAACGGTTGAAGATCGCGTGAGTCGTACGCAATATCAGCTGACCCTTGAAAGCGTCGATCCAGCTCTGCTGGCGCGGTGGGTGCCCCTTTTGGTCGATGAGCTGCGTAAGCAAAGGCCACTGGTCGATGTGATCGATGATATGCAGAACGAGGGGCTCAACACCTTTATTCAGATCGACCGCGATGCGGCGGCGCGTGTGGGGGTCTCAGCGGCGGCGATTGATGACGCGTTATACGATGCGTTTGGACAGCGTCAGATTTCAACGATATTTACCCAGTCAAATCAGTACCGTGTCGTGCTTGAGACGGCACCGCAGTTTCGGCGCGATCCGTCAGCCTTCGGCTCAATTTATGTCAAGACGGCTGACGGTAAGCCCATTGCCTTAACGAGTCTAGTCACCGTGACCGAGGGGCGTTCTGCCTTGGTGTTAAATCGGCTTGATCAGTTTCCGTCGGTGACGATTTCGTTTAACTTAGCACCGGGGGCCTCTTTGTCAGATGCGGTGGCTGCGGTCACGCAGTCTCAGTTGGACATCGCAATGCCTATTGGTATTCAGGCTCGGTTTCAAGGGGCCGCGCGTGCGTTCGAGGCCTCACTCTCAAGCACTTTGTTGTTGATACTGGCCGCTGTCATCACGATGTACATTGTGCTGGGGGTGTTATACGAGAGCTTTATTCATCCGATCACCATTTTATCGACCTTGCCCTCGGCTGCGATTGGCGCGCTCTTGGCCTTGACTCTGACGGGACGCGATCTGGATATGATCGGTATTATCGGCATCATTCTGTTGATTGGTATTGTGAAAAAAAATGCCATCATGATGATTGACTTTGCACTCGAGGCTGAGCGCAAGGATAAGATGTCGGCCCGAGAGGCGATTGAACAAGCGGCGCTTCTGCGGTTTCGACCTATTTTGATGACAACCCTTGCTGCGCTGTTTGGTGCCGTACCGTTGATGCTCTCTGCCGGCACCGGGGCTGAACTTCGCCAGCCTCTTGGCTTGGTGATGGTGGGTGGTCTGCTCGTGAGTCAAGTGTTGACGCTATTTACGACGCCAGTGATCTATTTGTTTTTTGATCGTATGTTTGTCGGTCGTCGCCCCGCTGTAAACGCAAGCGAACGCGCGCCATGAGTTTGTCAGGCCCCTTTATCGTACGCCCGGTTGCCACGATATTGATTTGGCTCGGGGTGGTGTTAGCGGGCTTACTTGCGCACAGTCTGCTGCCGATTGCGCCCTTACCGCAGATTGAGTTTCCGGTGATTGGTGTTCGGGCGCAAATGCCCGGCGCCAGCCCAGAAGTGATGGCAGCTACGGTGGCCACGCCTCTTGAGCGGTCGCTTGGTACGATTGCCGGCGTATCTGAAATGACGTCGCGCAGTACGACGGGCCAAACCCGGATTACCTTGCAGTTTGATTTGAGTCGCGACATCAACAGCGCAGCAACAGATGTGCAGGGCGCAATTAATGCCGCACGTGCGATGATGCCAAGCGGGTTGCGCAGCAATCCGTCGTACAACAAAGCGAATCCAGCTTCCGCACCGATTATGACGCTGGCCTTGACCTCTGACTCTTTGTCGCAGGGGCAGTTGTATGACATTGCCTCGACAACCGTGCAGCAAAAGCTCGCCCAAGTCGAAGGCGTGGGCGAAGTGCAAATTGGCGGAAGTACTCTGCCGGCAGTACGTATTGATTTAGATCCCGATGCACTGGCACAGGCTGGAGTATCGCTTGAAACTGTTCGTACTGCGATCGCTGCAGCAAACTCTACCCGACCTAAAGGCGTCCTTGAAAACGACGTGTATCGCTGGCAGATTATGGCCAACGATCAACTCTGGAAAGCGGCAGAGTATCGACCTCTCATTGTTGCCTGGCGCAACGGAGCGCCAGTGCGCTTGTCAGATGTGGCTCAAGTCGCAGACTCAGTTGAGGATACTTTTAATGTAGGTTATTTCAATACCCAGCAAGCCGTTTTGGTGCTGGTGCGTAGCCAGGCAAAAGCCAATATCATCAAGACGGTCGATCAAATTCGGGCAGATTTGCCGGTATTGGTCGCGATGTTACCCGCAGACGTCACCCTGGCGGTCGCGCAAGATCGCACGCCGAGTATTCGGGCTTCTGTTCTTGAGGCTGAAAAAACACTGCTCATTGCGATCGGTTTAGTGATGATGGTGGTGCTGGTATTTTTGCGCAATTTACGCGCCGCCTTTATTCCGACGATTGCCGTACCTGTTTCTTTAATCGGCACCTTCGGCGTCATGTACCTGTGTGACTACTCGTTAAACACGATGTCGTTGATGGCACTGATTGTTGCGACGGGTTTTGTGGTCGATGACGCGATCGTTGTTGTTGAAAACATTATGCGTCACGTCGAGCGTGGTGAGTCGATTCAGCGTGCGGCCTTGCGTGGCACAAAAGAAGTTGGTTTTACGGTCTTGTCGATGAGCATCTCATTGATCGCGGTATTCATCCCGATCCTGTTAATGGGCGGGTTGCCTGGCCGTTTGTTTCGAGAGTTTGCGGTAACCCTGTCTGCCGCCATATTAATTTCAATGTTGGTCTCGCTCACGCTTACTCCGATGATGGCTGCACATCTGCTCAAGCGGCCTAGTGAGCATCGAGATCTTACGAGTCGGCCCAACATTTTGTCGCGCTGTTTTCAAGGCATGGTTGACTGGTTCGTCAAAGGGTATGGGACGTCATTGCACTGGGCGTTACGTCATGGCCGCTTGATGATGTTGCTGTTGGCGACGACGGTTGGTTTGAACGTCTATTTGTATAACGTGGTTCCAAAAGGCTTTTTCCCTCAGCAAGATACCGGAATGATGCTCGGGTTTTTTGCAACCGACGACGGAACCTCGTTTGATTCGATGAAGCCAAAGCTTGATCGGTTCAGACAGGTGCTGTTGCGCGATCCGGCAATTAGCACGGTAACTGCTTACGCCAGCGGTCGAGGTGGAAGCAATAGTAGTTTTTTGGCCGTGCAGCTTAAGCCTTTTGCTGAGCGAAAAATTTCAATCAAAGATGTCATCACACGGCTTCGTCCGCAACTCGGCGGTATCCCCGGCGCCCGATTATTTCTGATGGCGCAACAAGACATTAGGGTGGGCGGACGTCAAAGTAATTCAGCTTTTCAATACACGCTCATGGCCAACGAGCTTGAAGATTTAAAAGAATGGATGCCTAAGGTGCAACAGGCGTTAGCAGGCCTGCCAGAGTTGGTTGACGTGGATACCGATGTCGAAGACCGTGGCAGACAAGTCTCGTTGCTGATTGATCGAGAGGCGGCCCAACGCTTGGGTGTGCCCATGGCGAGTATCTCTGCGGTATTGAATAATTCGTTTAGTCAGCGGCAGATTTCAGTCATGTATGGAGAACTCAATCAATACCGCGTTGTGATGGGGGTGGCTCCGCGCCACGCACAGGATCCAGAGTCGTTGCGCGATGTGTACGTATTGAGTCAAACAGGGCAGCGCGTGCCCTTGATGGCGGTGGCAAAATTTGAGGTGAATAACGCGCCGTTAAGTGTTCGACATCAGGGCCTGTCGGCGGCTGACACGATTTCTTTTGATGTGGCACCCGGAGTATCACTGGGGCAGGCCAATGCCGCAATTGACCAGGCGATTGCGGGTATTAATTTGCCAAGTGAAAAGATTCAGGCTGGGTTTCAAGGCACTGCAAAAGCCTTGCAGAGCGCGCTCGCCAATCAACCTTGGTTGATTCTTGGGGCTCTCATCACCATGTATATCGTATTGGGTATTCTTTACGAGAGCACGATCCATCCTCTCACCATTTTGTCGACGCTGCCCTCAGCTGGGATTGGAGCCTTACTGGCATTGTTGTTGATGCAAACCGAGTTCACACTCATCGCCTTAATTGGTGTTTTTTTGCTGATCGGAATTGTCAAAAAGAACGCGATCATGATGGTTGATTTTGCCATTGAGGCGCAGCGTAAGCTGGGCTTATCCCCCAAAGAGGCGATCCATCAAGCCTGTATGACCCGTTTTAGACCAATTTTGATGACGACCTGCGCTGCAATTTTTGGTGCCATGCCCTTGGTGTTTGCCTCGGGCGCTGGGGTAGAAATGCGCCAACCCTTGGGCATTACGATTCTGGGTGGACTGTTGGTCAGTCAGTTGCTAACGTTGTACACCACGCCTGTGGTTTACTTGTATCTTGATCGATTTCGGCTGTGGCTATTGACCAAACCATGGTCTGGTTCAAAACCTGTAGTGTTGCCTGATGGCGCTTAAACATGATTGACTGCTTTCGTATCCCTGGGTGCTGGTATGTGCTTCGCTCTGTGCGAGCTCTGTTGTTGCTTTGCACGCTCAGCCTGTTAGCCTCTTGTATGTTGGGCCCCGATTACGCGCGTCCCGCGTTTGACGTTGGGGTCCAATTTAAAGAGACCCCTGGCTGGAAGCCCGCTCAGCCACAACTTGCTGCGGTACCGAGCGGTGCCTGGTGGCTGATGTATGACGACGTCACGCTCACTCAATTGATGCAAGAGCTCAATGTCGCCAACCAAAATATTGCGCAGGCCGAGGCGCGGTTTAGACAAGCGGTTGCCTTGACGCAGGGGTCGCGTGCGCCCTTGTTGCCCTCTGTATCGGCGACAGGCGGCACGACGCGTTCGGGGGGCTCAGCTACAGGCCCTGGTGGCGTGGTCAACAGCACGTCAATTAGTACTTACAGTGCAAACGCGCTGGCGAGCTGGCAAATTGATATCTGGGGCAGTGTGCGTCGAAATATCGAATCGACCGATGCGACAGAGCTAGCGCTTGCGGCAGAGGTCACGGGGGCGAGGTTGACAGCGCAGACCGCGATGGCGTTGAGCTACACACAGGTGCGAGTGTTAGACGAGCAAAAAAGGCTACTGCAAGCAACAGTGGTGTCTTACGAGCGCGCTTTGGCGTTAACTGAAAATCGTTACAACGCCGGTATTTCAGGGCAAGCAGACGTTGCGGTGGCCCGCACGCAACTTGAGAGCACCCGCGCGCAGTTGATTGACCTTGAACAGCAGCGGGCGATCGCAGAAAATGCCGTACCCGTATTGCTGGGTCGCGCGCCCTCAAGCTTTTCGATCGCGGTGCAGCCCGTGTCGCTTGTGCCACCCAAGGTTCCAGTTGGTTTACCTTCTGAGTTGCTTGAGCGCCGTCCTGATATTTCGGCGGCTGAGCGCCGTGCTGCCTCTGCTAATGCTTTGATCGGGGTGGCAACGGCTGCGTGGTTTCCAAGCTTGACACTCAATGCCAATACGGGTTTTCGCAGCAATGACTTTACGCAATGGTTCAGCGCACCGGCACAGTTCTGGTCGCTTGGACCCCAATTGGCTGCTTTAATTTTTGACGGTGGTGCGCGGCAAGCGCAGATTGCTCAGGCTCAGGCACAGTTTGATTTGCAGACTGCGATCTACCGGCAAACCGTGTTGAACGCTTTACAAGAAGTTGAAAACGCCATGATTCAGATGCGCGTCTTTGAGCAAGAAGACGTGGTGCAGCGACGTGCCGTAGAGGCCGCTCGGTTGTCGCTCAGACTCGCCCGAAATCAATACGACCAAGGGCTGATTGATTATTTGAGTGTTGCAGTGCTTGAAACGACAGCCTTGAACAACGAACGCACTTACATCACGCTAGTGGGCAATCGCTTTGCTGCTAGCCTGCGCCTAATTGCGGCCCTTGGCGGTGGTTGGTCGGCGCAAGAGCTTAAACGCGTCGACGATTCAGGTAATCCAAGCGCGAATCCCAGCAAAACCGTGCCCACCAACCGCGCGGACTAGCGCTAGGGTTTCGGTGGATTGACCACCTAGCGCATAGACCGGGAGCCCCGCTTGCGCATTGAGCTCGGCAAAGCCGGCCCAGCCCATTCCCGCTACGCCCGGATGAGAGGGTGTGGGTAAAACGGGGCCCAGTACTGCAAAGTCGGCGTTCAGTGCTCGGGCCTGCTCGAGCTCTGCAAGGTTATGGGTCGACACCCCTAACAATGAGGCTTCAGCAAGGTGGGGTCGAATGGACAGCTGCGCGGCATCGCTTGAGCGCAGATGTACGCCATCGGCGAGCACCCACCATTCGGGTGGATGAATACTGTTGACGAGAACGCGAGCCCCTGCCGCGTGGCAGCGAGCGATCACTGTGACGAGTGCCTGTTGCAAATCAGGGGCCGCGACTCCGCCCGGCCAGTTGGGCTCGCGCCACTGTAATAAGCGCAAGCCAGCAGCTAAATTTTTGTCAAGGCGTAGTAAAAAATCAGCAAGGCGGTCAGGTCTACCCACTGCTGAGATCGCATAGATCTCAGGCAACTGCAACCAGCGTAGTGGTGGGTACGTTGCTGGCAGTAATTGCGGAACTTCGTGCGCCCGCCGCAAATCGACCCAGCGTAGCTCTTGTCCCTCTAAGCCTTTGGGCTCACCTTCCCAGTTGGTGACCCGACAAAAGGCGAGCCGTACCGTGGTGGTGGGGTATTTGTGTACGTAGGTGACCCAGGGCGTTGCGGCGGTGACCTGAATACCCAGCTCTTCGTGAAGTTCGCGTGCAAGCGCCTGCAAGACGGTTTCGCCAGGCTCAAGCTTGCCGCCAGGAAGCTCCCACCAACCTGGCCAGGGCTTGTCTGCAGGGCGGTTACCTAACAGCACCGTGCCATCGGGGCCTAGCAACACCCCAACGGCCACATCAATGATCTTGTCAGGCATAGCGCGCAGACCAGTCGCGCGCAAAGTGCCAGGCGACGCGTCCCGAGCGCGAGCCGCGTTCAAGTGCCCACTGCAGGGCTTCAGTGCGTGCCTCGGCGATACTGGCTTCTGAGCAGCCTAAGGTGCGCAGCCAGTGCGATACGATATCCAGATAATCGTCTTGCTTGAATGGGTAAAACGACAACCAAAGGCCGAAGCGTTCAGACAGCGAAATCTTTTCTTCAACGGTTTCGCTTGGATGGACTTCACCGTCGGCTTGATGCCGAGCTTGTAGATTTTCGCTCATGTATTCAGGCATCAGGTGACGTCGGTTTGAAGTGGCATAGATCAATACATTGGTACCCGCCGACGCGGCCGAGCCGTCAAGCACAGACTT
>Ga0114958_10000813_pt1 | contig 26001 bp, 12 predicted proteins | sample C_130208_EF_Meta_FD_89577 | JGI IMG/M metagenome (GOLD analysis project Ga0114958, IMG submission 89577) | Freshwater microbial communities from Lake Croche, Canada to study carbon cycling - C_130208_EF_MetaG | ecosystem: Environmental > Aquatic > Freshwater > Lake | place: Lake Croche, Canada... | reverse complement strand
TTTATTGCTGTTGACACCCCATTGCATGTAAAACTTTCAGTTACCTGAACATTTCTTATTTCGTCGTTAATACTCACCCTGTCAAATTTCATTCCTATTAAATTTTTTCTAATTGTGTCATTACCTAATATTGCAGAGGCTGTGGCAGTACTAGTGACTAATGGACCTCCTCCGGTAATGGTCACCGAAGGTGTTTCGGTATAACCTTGGCCAGGATTAGTAACCAGTATCTTATAAATTCCACTATTTCTAATATAAGCAACTGCTGTAGCAGTAGATGTAACACCGGACCCGCCGCCGGTTATGGTTATAATAGGTTGTTCAGAATATTTTTTTCCAGGATCGGCAACAATAATATCAACTACATTATATTTGTAATTCTCTTTCCATGTGTTCCAGGGAGACTGATCAATTAGATCACTGGTTAAATTAACAGATTTAAATTGTTCTGTATTTGTATCGTAATATGAAGGAAGATCAAAATCTGTAGATGATAAATTGGCGTTTTCTAAACCACTATACCCAGTAATAAAATTTCTAATTTTTGTGTGATACGGTTTTATTTCATTGATATAATTTTCAAAATATTGATTTCTGTCTAGTTTATAAACAGAACGTTGATCCAATACATCGGTGTTATTCTTAACTGAAACAAAACTGGTCTTAAATGCCCAATCCAATAATTTTTGTTCGGTTAATGCATACTTAACTGCTTTAAAGAAAAATAAATTCCAATTAACTTTTAAATCATTAACAAAGATATTTTCTTTGAGGGCCGTTAAAATATTAAACAGTTCAAGATCCGGTACTTGATCATATAGGGTTTCCGATAAAGGTTTACTATCATATGCATATTTTCCTATATTATAATTCCATATAGAGTCTAAAATTTGAATAGTACCATTTTCACTGTAAACAATATTGTATTGGCCGCTGAAATTTCCCTGCGCTCCATTACTGGTTTTTTCTAAAATAATATAAAAACCTAGTCCACTATTCTTAACCTTAACATAGTCACCGGATTGTACATCAATTAATTGTGGTAACTCAAAAGTTCCACCAATACCATATTTGATTTCTCGATATTGATCAAATGTATCAGAAACCCAATCTACTTGTTTCCAGAATAATCGAGTATCATACAATTGAGTCCTAATTTTGGTCCATGTACGATCTATGTCATAATTAAACACCCATATTGACCATCGATCTTCCTCAACAAGAGCAGTGTGTGGTCTTACTGTCAAGACAGGTGCTTTGACAAAATTATCACCGCTATCGATAATCCTAGCAGAAATAACTCTACCTAGATCATCTATAGTGGTCACAATTTCTGCGCCACTATTATCCGACATGATAGAAACACCTGGGGCGTTTATATACCCCGACCCGGCATCAATAATGCTAACACTTCGTAATTTTCCATTACTAATAGTACAGGTTAATTGAGCCTGCTTGTATTGTAATGTATCAAGTTGATTCGGGAGAGGTTCGTTGTAAAGTACAATATCATAATCAGTTGGTTTATCTTCTGCTTTGGATAAATTTTCAAAATTGTAATTTTCTTCTGTGATTCTGTTTTTCAGTAATACACTGTTAACAAACTCTATGAGATTTCTCAATGCTTCAAACCTGTCTTTAAACAATGTCTGCTGCGGTCTTATCCCGATACCATATCTGTTTCTAAAAGTTAAATTCTCTGCCGGAACTGTTATTCCACGACTATCTCTACCAACTAAACTGTCTATTAGTTTTTTCTCTAATAGAGCAGGAGGCATATTAATTGACGATCCTTCTTCTAACAACACCCATTCAGTATGCCGAGGAATATTTCCTCGATTTTTGTCAATAACAATATTTGCAGAAATTTGATCTCCTACCAACATTGGCAGTACATTAGCAAAAGCCACTGAATTTGCTGATAAAATCTCAACAAATTTTATTCCATTGGCTATGGGATCATTAATAATACTAGCAACTTGAAATCCACTTAATCTTCGGTTTTTATTACCAGGAACAATTACCTTGTTTTTTACCCAGAAATAATAAACATTCTCAAAAGAATTTGTCACATTGTTAAACAATTGTTTAACAGATATAATACTGTTATCAGGATATTTTGGTTGCCCACTAATACCTTTAGTTAACCCTTCGGTTGTATCTGCTGCTGCTGCCCATTCGCTTGGCAACATGTCCGATCTCACCCATTCATAAACATCAATACTAGCACCTGGAAATAATTTACCCCAATTATTCTTTCTAAATATTTCATTTCCTTGCTCATACCAGACATATTTGGCAGTGCTTAAATCCCACCAGAGTTCCCCAACATGTTCATCTAACCAGTTGGTTTCAGTATCATTGTTAGTACCGGCTAATCCGATAGAATATATAGCAGGATCGGCTGCTAACTTGTATGTTAACTCTTGTTCTGCTATACCAGCAATCTTGCCTTTTAACGGATCAATGACATCTAAGTAATCAATCAATTCTTCTTTAAAAGAATCAATTAACGCAACACGTTGAAGAGAATTGCTATCAACTAAAGAATCTTGATTTCTTAATAATTTCCACGAATTAATTGATGTGTCTTTCTTCTTAAACTGGTAAAATTTAGAGATGTCTCTAGGAGTTCTATTCGTCGAAGATGCACCGACAAAAATACTGTTGTTAGTCAAGGCCAACGAAATCCCATATTTGCTATTCGCCAATATTTCAGCGTTGTTTAATTCGTCAGCCAGTATGAAAAAATCTCCTAAATTGCTGTAAACATAGGCCGCACCAGAATCGGGAAAAGCAGAAATAAACTTAGTTTCATTACCATCAAATATAGTTTCTTCGTATTGATGATTAACATTGTCAAAGAACCTGGTTCCTTTGGATTTATTTGTTCCTAAAGAACTAATTGCCAAAGTAGATTCGTCGTCGCTGAATCCCATTGCATAACCAAATTTTAAATCAGTGTTAATTGCCGGATTACTGATAATTTGCCTTAGAACATATTGTTTATTGTCATCGACAGAATAAATTGCAACCCTGCCATACGATTCAATATCAGACCCAGCACCAACTGCAGAAACTGCAATGAATTTCCCCGAAGACGATACTGCTATATCAAACCCAAATTTACCATATTGATCAAAAGGAGATGTTAAATTCTGTGTCCAGGTTAAATTAGAGTTAAAAATCTGCACTACCCCAGTGTCAACAAAATATCCCGGTGCCGAAATTGCAATAACACTTCCGACAGTATCTCCAGCAATCTTATATCCCCACTTGCTTCCTGATTTTAATTTTGTTGTAGAGGTACTAACAACATTTACTCCGGATGGATGATTAGAAATATCAGCATCTTTGTCGACCAAATAAGCATAAACTGTCCCAATTCCAGTAGAGAAATCGTTTCCAGGAGCCCCTACCACTAGCATTGTTGATGTTGTAGCAGGAACTTGATTAATATAGATTGAATGTCCAAACAGGGAATTATTTAAATTTTGACCATTAAATGCTATTGACTGTACCAACACTGTGGCCGTAGAACTTTCTTTAGCCCTAATGCCATCTCTCTTGCCAATTTTTATTAATCCTTCATGTACCGCAGATCTTGCCAGCCCTGTTCCCAAACTCAGTGTAGGAGTTGTACTAACAGACGTTGTGGCTCTTATTGATCTAGCAAAAGGTGCTCCAAAGAAATATAATTCCTTCCCGATATCATAGTTTAATGAATAACCAAACCCCGAATAGGAAGTTGGATCGCAATATGTCTTTCCATAATTCAAAGTATATTCAAACTGTTTAGCAATTGTATCAGTATTTTTATTTTTATAATAAACAGATACAGTGGTCGATCCCGGTGCAGATACTAACACCACTTTGCTATTATGGGTAGCATATATTGCCCGGCCAAAATATTGACCAACTGGTCCATTTAAATGTGAACCAAAGGAAGTCCCTGTACTAAAATTTTTTGTCTTTTGATAGACCGCCCATCGATCGTTATCGTCATTATCAATCCAAGCATTGGCACCTTCTGCTAGGGACAATAAATTAATCTGCTGAGATAATTCTTGGAAATTGCTATAACGGGCTGATTCAAATTTAAAGAGACTACCATAAGATAATAGTGGTTCATTGACAATTCCTGCCAATGTGGAAGCCACAGTAAACTGTGATAACATTGGGACGGCGGTTACAATATAGATACCGTTAACCTGTTCATTAAATCGAACTACAGACACTATATCACCAACTTGTAAATCGTGATGTATATCGGTTACAAATGTAATCTCGGTACCTGGACTGCTGACATATACCCCTGCAATCCTAGCCTCCTGGTCTCGATATCTGTAAACTGACCAATCGCCATTCTCCAAAAATCCTAACCAAATAGTATTTCCATCTTGAAGCAATGAATTATTGGCAATATCCAAAAGGCTATTTTTATTATAGGCTGTAGCAGTAATATCATCAAGACGTACATATCCTGCATGTATTAAATCTAAATTATTATTATCAAAGGTACCATCTACCGAAAAAAATGTAGCAGTAGATTGATAATTGTTCGGAGTTAATAACAGATCAGAAGGAGTAACATAATGCACTAGAGACAATGCATCCTTAGGAGATACATCGGAAAATTTTACAATGTATGGATTCTCGAGATATGTCCCTTCATGTAATGGAAATTCTATCTCATTATAGGTAGTAAATCCACCATAGTGTCCTAATCGAAATGCCCATTCTTCATTGATTTCCACAGAACCCAATTTATTATTTTGACTGGCCTTAGTGAGTCTATCAACAGCATTTTTAGTTCCCTTTTCTCTGATAAACCCTTGATAGAATTTATATTGAGAGATAGAATCTGTAAAAATATTGTTAAGGTAAGTTCTAGGAGTATAACCAATTAAATGCTGTGCTAACTTTTGTTGAGAACTGTCAAAATTATCTATGTCGAGACTGTAAAAATCTTCAAACTGATTAATCCTATAATCAAAATTAGACAATAATTGAGACTCGGGCTTATTTGACAATTTAACCCATTTAGTAAAATCAAAAGTTAGACTACCTGCAGTCTTCTGTTTTGATTCGTAAAAAGAACTATTGTACCTAACCAATTGCCCTGGAAGATATTCTTTATAAGGTTCCCAATCTACAATAGAAACAGAGTCGTAAACAAAACCAGGACTGGTCAAATCTCCATTCCACCCCTTGGTTCTAAATCCGTATAGTTTAATTCTTTTCTGACGATAACCAGATACCGGATCATAGATTATGTCGTTAAACATGGTAGAATTATTAAAAATCATACCATGTTCTTTTTGTACAGAATTTAATCTTGCAAAAAATATCCCTTCCTGAGTGTTCTTGGTTTGTATTACACAATATCCATCTTGTCTAGATATATCGATTCCTTCGACTGGAAAAGTCTGTCCATTGGCATTTTGTAAACTATAATCATAATCCTTAGAATATATATTCTCTACTACAGAGTCTGCATATTGATATTTTAAATAATCGGCAAACGGTGACAGAGTTATTAAATTTCCATCAGCCCAATTTTGGGTACTCCAATACAGGAACTCTTTTCCGGAAAATTTCCAATCCATCACACTGACAAGATCTCCATTGTATTGATCAAATATGAACCCTTGTCTTTCCAACCATTCGCCATAGCCTATCAATACATCATATACTTCTTGTACCGTAGAAAATTCAGAACCATATGGTATCTGCATCGATGTTGTTTCAAATCTAGGGGACAATTCCACCCTGGCTCCGCCCTTGATTGGCTGCTCTAGTAGTAACTGAAATAAATTTTTATCAAAACTAGACTGTGCATTATGACTGGTTTTAACCCGATAGTATTTTCCATTATAAAAAACAACCTGCCCTTGTTTATAAAACTTAGTAGCACGACCAGTGGCTGTGGCAATGTCAATTGATGTTAATCCTGTTGTTTCAACATTTGACACAGGGATCCAATTGACATAAGGTTCAGCACGCCCGCCAACAACGATAGAAGTTGAAGTTACTGTTTTAATTGGACGGAATATTTCAAAATATGGATTAACTCTATCATAACCTTTAAGAACAAACCGACCATTTCTCTTTTGTACTACAACTCCAGATATACCTACAGACTTAATTGGATTACTAACATTTAATATCAATGCGTAGTCCTCTGGTGGTAAAACAGCACCAGGACTTGAAGAATTTGGATTAATAGAGTCAATCTGTATCTGGAGTTTCTCCTTGCTGGCAAACCCTCCTAACTTATAAAACAAATTACTAGTAAGGAAATCAATGTCTTGTGTTAATTTTTCTCTGTAATTTTTATATTTCCAAAATCCGTGTTCTATTACAAAATTTCCAAATCCTGTAATTTGATTATTGTCAACTCCGTCAACCAGCAATTTTCTAGGATCAAGATACAATCCATCATTGGTATATTCTATCTGATTAAGTGAATTAATGTGTATTCTACTTGTATCATACAATCTAGATACATATTCACATGGAAATAATAAGGCGGCTGCAGCATTGAGAGAGAACGGATATAAACTACTATTTCTCCATGCTGTTTCTGCAGGACTATAATCCCCAAACACCCAATTGGCTAGTTGATCAGTTCCTCCAGCAGTGGTGACTAAAAATGTAGAAGGGTCTCGCAAATTACCGGATGTGTCAACTGGAACTATCAAATTAAATCCAGGACGAGCATAGATTGACCCAGGAAAATTTGTTAAACTGCCTAATGTAATTACATTAATTAATGCAGATCTTTTAGCAGGGTCCGTCCAACTGTAATTTAAATCCCATCCTGCTGGCTTTTCAGTATAACCTAACATTTCCCAAGGATGGGTATGAGGGCGATCCGTGTCGTAGAAATAATTAAATAATGCTTTCCAGGTTCCAAATCCAGGATTCTTCAATAGCAGATCAGTTGTTCCTTGGTAATTCCAAGTACGATAATTAGTCGAATCGTAAGAATCGTTAAGGTTTATATCTACGTTATAACTACCGGCCCATTTAATATAATCCGGCCTTAACAAATCATTTATTTCGCTGCGACTGTATTTGGTTCTAAATGCTCCCGGAGAAACCGAATCAATGTTAAAAATATTAGGATTATAATTAGTCTTGATATTATTATAAACTCTTCTTTCGAATTCTAAAATAATATTATCTCTATAATCGTTATAAGCCACCATTTGACTGCCGTCATGTCCCCTAATCATTCTTACTGAGTTACCAGCATAACGATTGTCGTTATAGATTTCAGGCACAAATTTTGGATACAGTCCTAACTTACTCGGAGTAGGTGGTATAAAAGATCCCAGTGTATTACCATATACATGAATTGTAATTTTTGAATTCAGTGCAAGAGGTTTTAAAAATAATACAGAGTCAGCAAATAAATTATAATCCTTCTCAATTGCCAACTGAATTCCGTTAACATACACCAATACCGACTGATAACTAATTTGAGAAATATCAAAACTAGTTCCAATCGAATATTGAACTGTTGCAGTATTAGATACCGTATGCTGTCTTATAGTTTTATCATCTCCGTACCCTAGCATATCCGATGCATAAAACAAAGACTGCTCGGCCTTGGCCTGATTAATTCTTTTTAAAACTTCATTCAGCGATCCTACTGGATCCAATGGATCATTAACATACTCTAAAAATTTTAATAAATTTAATTTAAACTGATTATATTGATCGCCAACAAATTTAATTGAATCAACAACATTATGTTCTTTTTTACCCAAAAACATTTGAGCAAATGCAATTGGGTTATCACTAATAATCAATCTAGATCCGTATCCAGCATAACCATCACGGTCCCGAAGATTGGGTAACACTCCCTGAATTTCCGATAACCTATTCACCATTGTAGAGAAATGATCAGTTAACTCACTAAAAGAAATACTATCTATTAATTCATTAAAGGGATTATTTGTAAGACTCAACGGAGTTTCGTAGTACCCATTAGAATTGGGAACTTGATCGGTAGTTATTTTCAATACTACACTGTCATTAACATTCAGCGTAGAATCCGATTCTACAGAAAGAACATCAGCAACAACTGTTGACGACGAGTTTATCTTTACATTATTAACAAATAACTCAACTAATGTCGGAGTTTGAATTGGCTTGTTAAAACATGTTGCTATTATAGTAGTAGTTGATTCATTGACTGTTTGAGTTTCAATTACCGGAATAGGATAATTTTCTGCCAACGTCCAAACATTAACAAATTTTGGACTAGTCTTGGTATTGATTTTAAGCAAGGTTGATGCTGTCAACTTGTCTGTACTTACATTACCGCTTACAATTGAAAACGTGTCTGATAAAAAGTAATTTTTAAACAAGTATCCGCCAATACCTATTCCATATTGATTTTGTTTTAATGAGATTTTCAATACCGAATCAACAGCACCGGTTCCTATTTCATACCCAAATATCTTATTACCAGTGAAACTGTTATTTGGTTGATCGAAATAACTAGTTTCATTTTTGTCAAATAAATCAAACAACGGTGCTTGATTTATAGTAGTATGTTGTTGTGAATAAACCCAAGTTTTAGAGGAAGTATCATAGTGAAAACTCTTTCCTCCAAAAGTTTTACCATAATTTACCGATACACTGTCTAAATGACCAGGATCAGGATCGTCCACTAATGTTAGATAAATTATCGGCGAAGTATCATTAGAAGGATTGGTATAATTAACACGATATACATTTCCTCTAACGGCATCATTGATATCATTATTAAAAACAACTCGTTGTCCGTGTGTAACTAATACGCCATCAATATAATATCCAACTGCACCCTCGACAGTGTCAAATGCATCTAAGGTAACTTGATCCATTAAATCAATATTTTTAATGCCTTTTTCACCATGATTACACAGTTGAATGTTGGGCTTAAATTCAATAATAGGACGTTTGGCTCGTCTGTCAACGGCATAATCGGCCACAGTTTTATTAATTAATGCAGTGGTTTGAATTACTCCGCGATGAACCCATCTGTTATATCTTGACCAAGAATTTAAATCGCGACTTGCCCTATTGATTGTTACATATTCGGGATTTTCTGCAATAAATGCATCGCTATCAAACGGATAGTCATCAAATTTATCGCTATCAAATCTTTCATTATATATGGTTGCTAATAATCCATTAACTGATAACAGATCAAAATCAATCAAAGAGATAGAACTGCCTACTCCTTCAACAATAAATTGTTTATGAGCATACCCGGCAACCAAAGGGGAGGTAAATTCCAACTTCATTCCGTTGGATAACCGATGTCCGTTTGGCATGGTATATGAAGACTGCCCTATGATAACTCCATCAACATCAAAATTAGGCAAATCTATAACAATACTATCTGGTCCATTTGGCAACCAATAGTATTGGTCAAAGTTTACAAACTTATCCCAATCAATATGAGGATCATAGGAATAATAATTAGTTCTAAATATTCTATCTAGATTATTATTTTTCCCGCCCTCGATGCCAATTTCATTTATTAAATCATCAAACCCTACAACATCGGTGATATTAGAAACTGAATCTTTAAAAACCAAACCTGGTTCTAATTGATAATTGGCTCGCAGTGGTAAACTTTCCTGAATATATAAATCTGTAGCAGGTTTATAATTAGCAGTACTTTTAGACCCAACATATCCGTTGATACGTTCAAGTTGAGGAGGTTCTATTAGTTGATCAATTGTGCTAGATAAAAATTTTAAATTCTTATCGGACCTGAAATATGCAGGTAACAGATTAGACGATTTTTTATTCTGGTCGGCCATTTTACGATCCGGTATTGGTTACTATTGTTGATAACGATTTCAATTGGGATGCTGTTATAGCATCAATAATCTCAATATCAGAAATGGCCGCTCCACTGATTAATATCTCGTTTGATAAACAAGTAACTTCATATAAACTACCAAACGCTACATCTGCTGTAGGAACTATAACAAAATTAGTTATATCCGGTGTCATTATATTCATGATATAAGTTGATAATTCACTAAAACTAAAAGTTTGTCCAAATTCCCAATTTTCTAATGCAAAAAAAGTATTAATGGCTGCTAATATTCTGGTTTTTAAATCGTTATCAGTAGTGTTCCTACTGGAATTTTTAACGGCTTTAAATTTTGCCTGTAATGAAGGAGTGGCTTTGCTGCCAAAAAGTATTTTATATTTTACAGGATGATATATTATCTCATCACTGATGGCTTTAATTGGATTAAGAGCCTCGCTATAGTTTTGTTCAAGGCCTTGACTAGTTGGCGGTAGAGGTTCCGAAGGTATATTTCCCAATAACCAACTTCTAAATTCTGTATCATATCCAGTGGTTAATACAAAAATATCAATGATGTTTGATTTGCTAGGATCAATTCTTCTCTCTTCACCGCTATTATGAATATAATGAAACTTTAAATCCGACCGGCCTTTTCTTACAAAATATTCATCTGTATAAACAAAAGATGCAGTTAGCGTAGACCAATATTTCACCACATCCAAACTGCTGTTAGAAAAGTAAAACAATTGATTATCTATTTTATCGTCATTGATTACGTCTTTTTCTGTTGATACGGTTATGATATCATCACGAGTTAAACTGTATGTTGTCCTGGAAGAATCTCGTTTAAAGTACACAAATTCATCACCAACAATGTCCGCAAAGGAATCAGGATTGGAAATTTTTCCTACACTGTTATAATCGTAGACACTTACTTTTACCCTGTTAGGGTTAATGTATCCGTCTAATTCAATAATTGAATTATCTATCTGCCAGTTATGATCGTATCCAATCGAAGTTGATCCAGTGGTTTTTGTATTAATTGATAAAATATCTATTTTATCTTTTATAACTGTATTTGTAGTATAATCATAATTTATACTGGTTTTATCAACATAAAATGCTGTTTCTTCTTCACTTTCAAAAATATAATTTAACCCTCTATACCGTACCTGATAATATTTTCCCGTCCAAATAAAACACAACAACCAACTTGCATCAAGCCCTTGATCCTCAATGTTATTTTGATTAGTTAAATCGAAAGAATCGACAGTATTGAGATTAGAATTTAAAATAATACCCCATGTTCTATTTTCTGAGTCGATAGTTAATCCAAAGTTTTTCTGTGTAAGACACAGATTAGCCATTTCATTTTCGATTGGGTATCCTAATACATTGACATACCTGGGAATTACCGCAGATGGTATTGCACCGCTTGGTATCCTTGATCCAAAAATAATAGGACCAGTGCCATCATCCAATACAGAGGCTCCATCGAGAATTACTTGATTTACTGTAGACCAAATCGATGTTGATCCATTTGAAGGAACCCCCGATGACGGAATAGTTTTTAAATTATTTTTACTATCAAAATACTTTCCAATTGGAGCAATAAATTTAACTAAGGCACTGGTGCCGATATATCTTAAATTGGTGCTAGAATACAATAATCCCACAGCATAAGATCCATTGGCATTATAAAAATATCCTCTACTTTGACCCGGAGTTTTATTCATTTCTTTCCAAAACAAACCTAAACTACCTAAATCTAATCTAGGATAATTATCAAAATAAAAAGACCTAGTTTCGAGTGAATTGATAATGGGTGCTATCGAGTTCTTAACAACAGATAAGACCTGTCCTTTGCTAGCAAACTCAAATTCAAAATTATGTTCAACGGATTCCTTATATAGTATTCCGTCGTTTGCAAAAATGTTTGTTCTGCTGTATTTCCCAGTAACATCGTTAATATCAAAATATCTACTTAAACCACTGGAAATCCTATTGACACTTTTAATTTTTAATATATCAGAACCAGCATTTAACGGTGCGATATTATAATCTTCACCAGTGATCATTCTATTTTGTGTGTAATAGGTTTGCGGTGCTTTGGTCTGTATATTAATATTTGTTTCTGGACCCGCACTATTACCGACGGTATACTGCAAACTAAGAGTTAATTGCAAAGAATGTATTTGTCCTACGGCATTGGCATATTCCACCGATATTAGTATTCCACTCATCTGATCAGGTTTGATGATATAACTCAGTCCATTACTTTGTCTATAAAATAACCTAAATTCCCCTTTTGGTAAATCGCCAAAAACTCCATCGGCAAAATTTAAATCTATCTGGTCTTCATTACGCGATGTAACCGCATATATGTTTCTCAGATCTTTATTTAAACTGTTGTAAATTACATTATTACCCAACAACGAAGGTACCGGAGTCCATAAAGTTGAATAGGCTCCATTTTTATCTAACTGCCATAACCATACATCGGAATTATTAATGTTTGGAGTATTAACTCCAATTATTTCATTTGGGATCGGAGCATCAATGCTAAAATTGCTTAAACTTAATGCACCTTGTCTAAAGTGTGCAAAAAACCCAGTGTTGGCACTGCCTGATCCTTGATTATCATTTTTATAAATTAAACCAAACGCCTGGGCAGGGCGAGGTGCTTGTTCGTAAATGTAGTCTTTACCTAAGAATGTACTTGAAACAATCTCAAAAGGCATCGGGGTTCCGTTAATAGCCTTGATGAAATTAAAAATAGGAACATCCTGATTGGTACTATTTATTTTGTATTCTTCAGAATTGACACCGTCAATAGTCTTTTTACCAGAAGGATTACCAAAATTACTTGTCATGGTAGAATTCATAATATTGATGAATTGCTGATACCAATTAGGATTAGCCGGGTCATTCCAACCAATTGTGGTATTGGCTAGATTTGTTCCATTAGAATCCAAAACATTATCGGTAGTAGATATTGCAGTAACTTTTAAAAATCCGTGTGCAGGAACATTACGCGAAGGATTATAACTGATTAATTGAGCCAAACGAAGAATACTATCACGACGCTGAGCAGTTTCTAAAAAGTTTTCTCTGGCATTTAGATCAATACGAAAACTTAAATTCTGCCCTAGATAAGCAATAACATCAATTAATGCAATATATTCACTACTATCAATAAAATCATTAAAGTCTTCAGGATAATTTTCCTGAAGATACTGAATCATTGTACGACGAAGGGTTTCAAAATCATAACTCTTGAAGTCAGCATTACGAAAGGATTGGTATATTTTTTTCCAGTCCTCGCTAACTAATAATTGATTGGTAGTCGATGGGATCATTGTAATATTAAATTCTGTATGGTATTTATAGCAAAAATAAACAGGGTATATTATTGGGCTCTAAGACCAAGAGCCTGATCAAACACCAGTTTAAGTGTTGATCTTTCGTCTGTATTTTTCATCTCAAGGGTTACTTCTATCAAATACCCCTGATCATATTCGTTGATTTTAATCTGAATTGGATTGACCCTAGGATCAAAAGTACAGATAGTTGTAACATCTTGTGTCAACAACTCTTTGATTTGAGGTGTAAGTGGCTCCATTATAAGGTCCCATATAATGGTACCAAATGTCGGATTCATTACACGCTCCCCTTTACGAGTATTAAAATGATTAAGTATATCCTGTTTGATCAAATCAAAGTCAAATAACTTTGATCCGTAATTAGCAGGATCGGCAGTGCTAAAACCTTTGTAAAAATGATTCCGTACAGATCTATGTTGAATATTATAGTTGTTAGTGGTAATCTCTAAGTTTTTGTAAGGCATATCGATATTTATTACTATTAAAAACCAGTCTTAATAGGGGTTCCGCTACTGTCAGTTACAAAACCGCCTGATCCGCTGCTAACTACACTGCCTTGTAATTGTGCAAGGAAACACTCATAATAACCTTTTTTCCGAGTATAAATGTCTTTGGTACAGAAACCAACCTTTCTATAAGCAGCCTCAAAGTATCCAGCATCTGTTTGAGGAGTTTTTACTAACTTTAAAAAGTATAATACACTGACTTCTGCTGCAACTTTCGAATCATTAAGCAACTTGGGATCGTCGAGTAAAGCCGTAGGATTGGGTAATTTTCCTGCTTCATACATCCATTTACTAAAATTAGTATAGTTTGAACGACCAGTTAATCCTATGTACCCTCTACCTATAAATTTACCACCGTCGCCGGGCTCTGTATTTCCTAGTCCTTTACCTTTTGCGGTATTATACCCGTACAAGAATTCCGGTAGACTATTGTTAGGGTTTCCTGCATATTTCTGTGCCAGGGCCAAATCACCTTTAAACACACTAGGAAAAACTTCTAGCAATCTTGCTGCACTATATCCAAACTTTTCCTCAACAGTTTCCCAACGACTTTCACCCCCAGCAACCCCGAGCAAAGATGCAACTGCATAAGGGCTTGTTAGTCCCATTTCTGCCGCGGCTTTCTTCAATGCTGCAATACCTGTCTGCGCTGCACGAGCATTAATTTCTTTAGCATATTCAGGAGTACAAGTTCCTGCTGAAACTGCAGGTGGGTTGGCAGTTTCTTGAGGATTAGGTGCTCCGCCTGCTGCACTAGCAGGGTTTGGTGCTACCCCAGACTTAGACCTATCAGCCATGGTAATATCAGTTGCTTGAGGAGCAAACTTTGCAGGGTTGATATTCTCATGTTGTTCCCAAGGCTCGTGCGTAGGAACACGTTGCATGATACTTTTAATGTCATCGGCTTTGTAAAAATTACTGTTACTCCACCCTGCTGAAAACTTTCTATTGGGCAATAAAAACAATGGCAGATCTGCCGGTGTTTCTGCCTGAGTGGCTAGTTTAGGGGCAGCAGCGATAGGACCATTTAAATCAATCCTAGTACCTGTGGCTAGGATCCTTCCATTGGCTCCTAAATTTAAATTAACCGCACTGCCTATGCTAACATGACTCTCTCCACTGAGATCTAATCCTCCATTAGCACTGACCATAAAACTATTTCCTAACAATAATTAATAGTCACCGCCACTGGTAAATTTTGCAGAACCTTCAACACTATAGTCTTGTGTGCCTCTAACAGAAATTTTTGAATTACTATCAACTGTGAGATAATAGTACCCGGAAACATTGGTTTCCATATTTTTGCCAGCGCTGACATGAATATTCCTACCGGCTTCTAAATTAATATCCCTATCTGCACGAAAATTAAAATCGTGTTCGCTATGAATTGAAACTGAATCATGGGCATAGATATCTATCTTACCATTACTGGTCATTTCTATCCAAGCAGTACCCTTACTGTTGGCTATATAGATTAGATCCTGACTGTTATGCATTAAAATCTGATGCCCGGTTCTAGTCCTAATCCTTACTAACTCATTCTGCCCATTAACATCTCCATCGTCCATAACAAAAGTTGTACCACCAAGTCTAGTAACCGGGGCGGAGACTGTGGTCTCATAACCAATGTTGCCCCGTGTAGCACCAGGACTGGTATCTAATGGTCCCGGAGTAGATATGCCAAATACTCCACTAGGAACTTCTCTTCTTGCACCCGATGTGGTTATTCCTCTAACAGTATCCTTTAGTAGTCCCTGTTGCAACAGTCTTTCGGCAAAAGGATGCACTGGCTTGGTAATAGTATTTGGATTTGGATTTGATAATGTCTGTGTCTTCGATAGAAACTCAGCAACTGGAAGGTTATCAACTCCATATTTTCTTTTTTGTTCTTCAGTTATTTTAGTCTGTTGACTGGCAGCAATGCCAGGGGTCATGTGATTTTGAAACATATCAAACACACAACCAAACCAATAGCATTGGTTAGCATCACCGTCGATAAAGATTACCATAACCGTGGTACCTATATCTGGTGGTACCATCCACATGCCATAACTTTTTTGAACGTCCTGAAAATTACTGCTGTTATTTCCTTCAAAACGTACAGAGGTAGTTCCACCAAACGGACTACAATAACTAGCGATATAAGTTTCGCCCTGATATCTAATCTTACTGGTTAAATTTTTAATTAATGCAACCTCTAACCTGCCCATGTAAGTAGGATCGAGATGGTTGGTAACCTCGGCTAAAAAAGGCCCCGATGACGGTGGGGGCGATCGTCGTCTTTCGTCAAATGCCATTTAAATTATCCTAACTAGAAAGAGGAGGCATTCCTAAACTTGCCCTAATAACAGAATTAGCACCAGTATATGGTGGCGATGTAGGATCTCCTATCCTGTTAACTAATTTATCTAACGGACTCTGGCCGAGGCTAGAACTTCCGAACTTAGAAGCAACAGACCCAATTATATTTTGATCTTTTATTGCAGTTACTCCTGAAAGTGAAGAAAGCATATTACCCGCACCGGCAACTTTGTCCTTAAAAGCAGATACATCTACAAAATTACTTAACGAACCAATCTTTGATAAGGGGTTAAATTTTCCAGGAGATACACTACTCAATGCTGTACTGATTAAATCTTTAGGCAGAATGTCTGCAGAGATTTTATTAACATCAGTAACGCCGTACAAACTTGCCAATGCTTTAGGGCCACCCTTGGCCACAACTTCTTTAAGATATGCTTTATCAACATCAGGAACCGGTGCAGTAGAGTAAGGCTCAGTTGCAGGAATATTTTTCAATTTACTTGAAGGAATATAATCTAATATTAATCCGGAATTTAATGCCTGTGATAAATTTATGTCAGGTTGATAACCCACAGGCTCGGCAGACTTAGTAGGCATTCCAAACTTGGGTTTACTTACTCCACCAAACTTAGATGCCCCTGATCCTCCGAACCCGCCAAATAGTTTACCTAATACTTTACTTTGTAATGCCCCGGCCACTCCAGAAAGACTTGCAACATCTAACCCAACTTTTGATCCTAACCCAGAAAGACCTGCAACATCTAACCCAACTTTTGATCCTAACCCAGAAAGACCTGCAACATTTAACCCAACCTTTGCTGCTAGCCCGGCAGGATCGGCTGCCGAGCCTAATAATGAGCCAACATTATTTGCTGCATCATTGACAAGACCCCCTATCTGTTTACTGGCCAATCCCACAGCCTTATCCATTACTGCTCCAGTAATACTGGCCATAGGAGGAGAGGTTAATAAACTAAAAGTACCCCCGGTAAGTGCTAAATCAGCCGCAGACAATAGTGTCGATGTTGCTCCTTGTCCTATACCGGATCCTGGATTAAGTGTTTTCAATGCCTTATCTATCGAATTTAAAGAAAGATTCTCTGCTAAATTCTTAGCATTGCCCAAGAGAGATCCTTGTGGTAGATTGTTTACCGTTGATATAACCTTGGCTGCATTGGCCAAAGAATATTGTCCAATATCTGCCAATCCTGATTGACTTAATCTAATATTTGTAGCAATATCATTAGGTAAAGGTAGACCTATTGCTGCAGACCCTGCAGATAGTCCTGCAGACAATGACGAGAAACCAAAGGTTTGATTTAGTAATCCGCTAGCAGTTCCGCCAAGGCCTCCGGTTGCTGCTGTGAAATTACTAAGTTGTCCAGGAAGTCCGGGGCTTGGTAATCCCCTACCAAGTTGATCCAGTGCTGTCGAATCATTAAGGCGTTGGCTTGGACTTGCAACAGCCGGAGTCACATCTTCAGTAACTTGATTTTGAGGATCCGGAGTTACCTTTAATGTATCTTTAGGATCACTTGGAGATAAATCCTGATCAATAATCTGTCCAGGAATTCTAATAACTTTTATGATTTGTTTAAATTGCCCATCTCTAAATCTACTAGCAACTTCAGTGACCATATAAACACCACTGAAGGGGACACGCTGAGAATCAAAGTACATCATGCCGCCATCTTCAAAACTATTGATGTCAATGGGATTTCTAAAAGTAATTGTGATTAATACCTGTCCGTGAGTAAAAGGGGCCTCGCCATCAACAGTCTCCCCAGAATTATCTAATTTAGGATTATAATTGCCAATACCCCCGGTAACAAGATAAAACGGATCTCCAAGAATTTCCATTTCGCCTGTTAGCATACTAACAGAATTAAGTATAGTTTCATGCATGGATTTTGCTAATACACTATAAGGATCAGTCAAAGGTAATCCTGCATTATATCCATTGTTAGGTCTAACAGAAGTTGCGCCTGCATCTGTCTTGCCTGGGGTCTGAGGAGTTTCAATTTGCCTATCATTTGAAGCAGACTTCTTATCATCTGATCGCTTTACCACTGCTCCATTAGTTGGCCCGGCTCCAGTCTTGGTTGATGGAACATCTTTATTACCCATTGCTGCAGGCAATGCTTCAAAATATAAGTTATTAAAATTTAATTTGAAATTTAAGATATCTACGTTTTGCCCAGTATAGATATAATTGTAATCTCTAGTACTACGCTTTCTTAGATTCTTTTCATCTATTTTTTGGTCTCCAAAGTTTGGAATTGCTGTATAATGAATTTTAAAAGGACTTACAACATAGATAAATCGTTGATATGGTTTTTTAGATACTGGATTTATTTCTTTTTTATTTTCTACCTCTAATCTTACGGAAAAATATTTTACCATTCCATAGGAATCAATATTGCCCTTTACATCTTTTAAAATATTTCTAATATATTCGCTATCTCTAATTACAGCAGCAATAATTTCGTGTATATTGGCCTTCTCAGGAAACTGCATTGCAGAATCTGATGGGGAGTACTTTAGATTTTCAGATTCTTTGGTCTTTTGATCAGCGCTGCCTTTGGGAGCCGAATCAACACGATAGCCATTACCTCTTTTGGTATCTCCAGGACTAACCATTTTATACAGTGCGTTGTCTTTTCCTATTTCAATTAATTTGCTCGACGGTATAGCAGAATTAGGAGCATCAACCCACTGTTTAGAATCTTCACTGTAATCTTGAAATTTTATTTTATATTCATCGTTGGAGGGAGATTTTTCTTTTGAATTTTTTTCATTATCAATTTCCTGAGCAGTGACCTTTTCCATTAAATCGGTTAAAATTTCCCCAATGGTTTTTCCAGTCATCTTAATGGGTTTTTTAATCACACCCGGTTGACCAAACCCCGCCTCATTAAAAGGAATGGCTGAGCAAACATATTTTGTTCCGCGATCTGTTACTTCAACTTCTAACCCGGCAAACTTTATGGTAAAATATCTAGTTGATTTTTCAACTATCACAGGATCATCAAACTCATCACCATCAGGATAACCCCAGAAATCCATCTTTAATATAAAACTAGCCTCAGAGTAATTAACATATCCTGCTTCTACTGATTTTACATGAAGTGCTTCTATAAAACCATTAATACTGTAAGGTTCAATAACATCAAATTTAATCTTGGTCGGCAAGGTAGTACCTGCCTGCTGACTAAACGCCATTATTGTATCAATTTCGACCGAATCAATAAACATATCAAATCGACCAGGACTATTCTTGTCAAATCCCGATGATAACTCAATAGCATATAAATCTTTCTTTGACTGAGCAATGGTACTTGTGGTGGCAGACAAACTAGTCGATTGGTCATCATATGCTTTTTTTGCTGCTGCAATTGAGTCTTTTTTATTATCAATAGGTGGGCCTTTGCCCCCAGATTTTAATATTACTAGATTTAATTCGCTTTCTCTGTATTTTTTTGGATCATTAACACGATCTGCTTGCAAGGCAGCCAGTGTAAAATTATAGGTATAAGACCTATAACCATTTAATACATTCTTTTTATTTGATAAATCAACTATCTGTTTTGATTGATCAGAGGCGCGCTGGGCCTCCGCATCGGCTTTGGATTTATTTGGATCGATCTGTTCACTGGGTTTTTCTGTTTTTCGCTGAACACTATTGCCGGGCATTATTAAGTTCCTAGTACAGTTTTAATGGTAGTTAATTTAGGAAGATATATTTTAGTTCCGGCTTTCATGTCAAAAACTGGATCCTTAATAATGTTTTTGTTTCTTACAGAAAATACCCACCATAATCTTGATTCTTTATATAAATCATAGGCTAAAAGATCCGGACGATTGTTATACGTAGATGTTATTTCAAATAATATATCATCAGTTTCAGCAGGAATATCTCTGAAATTAATAGTATCCAGATAACCATTGACTACTTCTGTTTTATAATAAGGACTAAAAACACTATATAGAGACATTAAATGTATCCTTGTTTTCTAAAAGAAGAATTATTAAGATATCCAGTGACTGAGAATTTCTGCATTTCATTCCTACTATAAACTGGATTACAAATTACACTAATTGTAGAAACTGTAGGAACTGACGTTGGGCCATAATCTTGATTACCTGTTCCTGTCTTTCCTTTATAGGTAAAATAATCAATAGAATCTTGAAAGTCTACCCTGTAACTAGCAATAACCACTGGAGTATTGATTAACATCATTTCACCATGACCATCTAATCTACATACCGGAGGAGGCGCTCCACTATCTGCATCTCCAGAAGTGGCTCCCCCGTATCTCATTCTGGTCAAGGCACGTAATAAATGCATGGTGGCAATGTAAATTTCTGCATCTCTTGAGTTCTCAACCGAAAATTTACCCTGAATAGTAATTGGAGAAACGCTACTGTTCTTATAAAAATACTGTGCAAAATTACTATGCATCGGAGTTGTTGAAGCATAGTCGGCCTTGACCTCATAACTGATTATTGGGGTATAAGGAAAAAGTATTCCTTGAAAATTTATTAACGGAGACGCAAGTCCAGAAAGATATTTTGGTGGTACTCTTATTTTAACTCGTAGATCCTTATTGCCTTTATTACCTTTGATATCAGTGAATATGATCGAAGGTGCTCCAGATACTGCACGTTGAGCACCTGCTGGTACTCCTGGGTCTCGTTGTCCATAAGGTACCGCACTACGTTCATATCCACCATCCGGAGCATTAGGATCAGTAAGATCGACAATTTCAGAATTTTCATATTTCTCAGCGGTAGACCTACTAGATAATGACTCGTTGGTTGCTATATCAGTATCAACTGCTACCTGTTCCGAAGTTTGAGCCTCTGCTTCTTCTGTTGACAGGGGTGCTGAATCTATTACTGTAGAAGATTGCGTAATCACTGCATTGGCATTAAGAACTGTAGATGTTTCAACAACTACAGTTGTAGTTGACTGCAAAACTGTATTGTTTTCTGTGGTAGATTGCGTAACCACTGTAGAAGGGCCGAGAACTGTAGAAGGCGGCGGTATATCAGGCGGCGATGGCGGCAGAGTATCTACTGCAGGCGGTTGAGTTTTTTCTTTTTGACGAACTGCATCTTGGTTAGATGCTCTAACAGCACTGCCCACATCTGTAAGATTTAGATCTGTAGCACCCTGTGCCTCCAGATTGTTAATAAGGCCGCTTATACTGGCATTAGATGGTCTGGTGAAGTTGCCATTGAAGTTGCCACCCTCTGTTGTAGAAGCTGTCTTACCATCAGGTGTAGTAACTGTAATGGTCCGTATATTTGTTTCAGTATCTATTACCGTAGAAACTGTTAATCCATTGCCCGAAGTTTTTGTGCTGGTATATTGCGGCATAGTGCTGTTTTATTTTCCTTATTTTGTATTTACCATATAAATATAGTGCCATAATTCCTGTTGACCTTGCTTGACAGATCTGTTACAATAATTTGTAAGGAACAAAAATAACAATGACTGCACTCCCAATCACTACTAGAAAGGTAAAATACCTTAATAATCGAGATTTATTATCAGAAATTCACCAGAGCAAATGTACTTTTTCTAGTTTTACCGATAAATCCTATGGACAACATGATATCATAGTTGAAAATCTTGAGAAAATTGATCAAAAAATCATTAGCGATGCTAAACAAAATCGGGCAAAAAGAATCGGACTAACTGCTTTTAACCTAGCGAGAGCCGCTGGTGATAAAAAAATTAAACTGGCAGATTTAATTCCAGATACAAATTCTATAGAGAATACTGATTTAATTTTTAGAATTATGACCTTTGAACATATTCCTCTTGCACCAGGAAGAAAGAAAACCACTAAGACCACATCTGATAGTTACGAAAAAGTTAACTTCCCTCCTTTCCAGCACTGGAAATTTAACGATCAAGAAGATTTGATATGCGTAGGCAAAAGCCATTGGAAGGGCGGTGTGATGACAGGCCAATTTAGTAAGGATCACGGACGTATCACAGAAAATCTAGGCCGAATGTATATTAAACTTAGCGAACGCTATGCACAAAGAAGCAACTGGCGCGGCTATACCTATATTGATGAAATGCGAGGGCAGGCTATTCTTCAATTGAGCCAAATAGGATTGCAGTTTGACGAAAGCAAGAGTGAGAATCCATTTGCTTACTATACAGCAGCGGTGACCAACTCATTTACTCGTATCCTAAATGTTGAAAAGAAAAATCAAAACATTCGAGATGATATGCTAGTTGAACACGGGTTAACCCCTAGCACTACTAGACAATATCAACACGAATACGCCGAAGAAACTGCTCGCCAAGCCACTATTTATAAAAACGCTCGTATGCCTAAGAGCGAATTACCCGACGACGAGGACGAAAACGTTTGACTTTTAAAATTCTGTATGTTACACTAACACAGGAGAATTTTTATGTCATTGTTTAAAAAAGTTGCCTGCATGACAGATCTTCATGTGGGCGCCAAGTCCAACAGCACAGTTCATCTACAAGACTGTGAAGATTTTGTAGATTGGTTTATTGCCCAAGCACAGGAGGCCGGCTGCGAAACAGCCATCTTCCTCGGAGATTGGAGTCATAATAGAAACAGTATGAACCTTTATACTCTAGACACCAGTATCAGGTGTTTAGAGAAATTGGGTGCTGCCTTTGAACAGTTTTTCTGGTTTCCAGGCAATCACGACCTATTCTATAAAGACAAACGAGACATTCACAGCAGCATATTTGGTAGACACATCCCCGGGGTAACTGTAGTGGAAGGTGTTACCACACTGGACGATGTTACTCTAGTGCCGTGGCTGGTAGGTGATGAATGGAAAACCATGCGTAATGTCAAAAGCCGTTATGTGTTTGGACACTTTGAACTACCTAAATTCTTTATGAACGCCATGGTACAAATGCCAGACCACGGTGAATTGCGAGCAGAAGACTTTGTTGGGCCCGAATATGTATTCAGTGGACACTTCCACAAACGACAACAAAATAACAATGTGATCTATATCGGCAATGCCTTTCCGCATAACTTCTCCGATAGTTGGGACGATGACCGCGGTATGATGATGATGGAGTGGGGTGGTCAACCAGAATATCGCAATTGGCCCGATGCTCCTAAGTTTAGAACTATCAAACTCAGCGAACTAATTGATCGTAAAGATGAGATCATGCTGAGTAAAATGTATCTGCGTGTTAATCTAGACATTGATATTAGTTTTGAAGAAGCCAACTATATTAAGGAAACCTTTATTACCGAATATGACATACGAGAAATCAGTCTTGTTCAAGATAAAAGCAATCTCGAAGGCACATATGAAGACAACCCCGATGCTAAATTTGAAAGCATTGACAATATTGTAACTGAACAACTGGTCAATATTGATAGCGGTCAATTTGACAAAAAAATCCTACTGGATATCTACAACGATCTATGAGTCAATTCACTATTAAAAATCTCACCGTGAAAAATTTTATGAGCGTGGGTAATGTATCCCAGGCTGTAAATTTTGATCAAGAATCTCTCACATTGGTACTGGGCAGCAACCTAGACCTAGGCGGTGATGACACTGGGTCCCGCAACGGAACTGGAAAAACCACAATCATCAATGCACTGAGTTATGCTCTATATGGTCAAGCACTAACCAACATACGCAAAGAAAACTTGATCAATAAGATCAACGGTAAGAACATGTTGGTTACTGTGGAGTTTGAAAAGAACGGGCTAAACTATCGTATTGAGCGAGGGCGTAAACCTAATCTGTTACGACTATATGTAGACGATCAAGAGATTACCTCAGATAATCAAGGCGAAGACGAAAGCCAAGGTGACAGCAGAGAAACACAAAGGTCAATTGAACAGATGCTAGACATGACTCATACCATGTTTAAACATCTAGTTGCATTGAATACTTATACCGAACCATTCCTAGCCATGCGGGCCGCTGATCAACGTGAAGTGATTGAGCAGTTGTTGGGCATTACGCTGCTGAGTGAAAAGGCCGAATTACTAAAAACCCGTGTTAAAGAAACCAAGGATCTAATCAGTACTGAACAATTTCGCATAGAGGCTGTTAAATCTGCCAACGAAAATGTCCAAAAAAGCATTGACAGTTTGGGTATTAAGAGTTCGGCATGGAACAAAAAGAAAAACGAAGAGATTGACCGACTAGGTGCTGCTATTGTTAGTCTCGAAGCAGTAGACATTGACGCAGAATTACTAGTTCATGCTACGTTAAAACAGTGGCTGGATAATTCTAACCGCGTCAGGGACCTGAATAAACAAAAGGCCACCTACGAAACAGCAGTAACACAGGCCGAAAAAGCCGTCGATCGGCATCGCAAGGCATTAGAATTGCTACTGGATAAAAAATGTCCTGCTTGTGAACAGCATATTCATGATCACAAACATGAAGAAATGACAGAAACAGCAACCAAGAACCTAGAAGATTCTGTTGTATACCTTGATACCTGCCAGACCAATTACGACTCAGTACTGCAAGAACTGTCGGATATTGGCGAACAAGGCCGCAGGCCTGAACCTTTCTATGATACCGAAACAGAAGCACTAGGACATAAGAACAATCTTGACCAGTTAACTCGATCTCTAGAGGGTAAAGTATCGGAACTAAATCCTTATGATGAACAAATCGAAGAATTAAAGAAAACTGCCATACAAGAAATATCTTGGGATATCATCAATGATCTTATTCGGTTAAAGGATCATCAGGAATTCCTACATAAATTATTGACCAATAAAGATAGTTTTATTAGAAAACGTATTATTGATCAGAACTTGTCCTATCTCAACAAGAGATTAAGTTATTACATTGATAAATTAGGACTACCGCATACTGTTATATTTCAAAATGACCTTACAGTAGAGATTACACAGTTAGGCCAGGATTTAGACTTTGATAATTTGTCACGTGGAGAACGCAACAGATTAATTTTAAGTATGAGTTTTGCCTTCCGTGATGTATGGGAAGGCCTGTATCAGCATATTAATCTGCTGTTTGTGGACGAGCTCATGGATTCTGGAATGGATTCTGCAGGGGTTGAAGCCGGATTAGCGGTTCTAAAAAAGATGGCCAGAGAACGAAATAAGAATATATACTTGATTAGTCACAAGGATGAACTAGTCGGTCGTGTAAATAACGTGCTTAGAGTAGTTAAAGAAAGCGGATTCACATCATATTCCAATAGTCTAGATTATGTCAACTGAGAAATTAGAAAAATATAAAGAACTTTACTCAGAATATGTAAGGTACAGCGTTAATTTGCATAACTATCATCAAGTGTTCATCGAGAATTTAGGCCTTGAGTCTGGACGAAAATTCAGAGTTAATGCCGAATTAATGAGTAACATCTGTAGGCAATTAAAGAAAGCCAGTTCAGAGGCTCATAGAGAAAATAGAGAGAACACCAAAGAACGCAGGGCTAAATTTAAAGAAATGCGGGCAAACGCCAAACCAAGGGTAATGCCTAGAGGAAAACCAAAAGGAACAAAAAATGGAAAACATTTCAAACCAACTGAAGACAGCATTTGAAGATTTTTTAAAAGAAGATGAGAAATTCGTCAGCGGTAATGCTGCTGCCGGGACTCGTGCTCGCAAGGCATTAGCCGAAATGAGCAAGTTGATCAAGGCACGCCGCAATGAAATCACTGCTGAAAAGAATGCTCGCAAGGCAGAGAAAGACGCAGCAAAAACAGCACCAAAAGCAGCACCAGTAAAAGCCGCTAAAAAATAATCAATGACCTGGACCTATCAAGGTACAGTCATTGAAGAACTGCCCGAGGATTGTGTTGGTTATGTTTATATCATAACCAACACCCTGACTGGCAGAAAATACATAGGCAAAAAATTAAGTAAATTCAGTAAAACCACATATAAAACAGTTACATTAAAAAACGGCACTAAAAAGAAAAAACGAATTCGTAGTAAAATAGACAGCGACTGGAGA
>Ga0114958_10000812_pt1 | contig 26007 bp, 23 predicted proteins | sample C_130208_EF_Meta_FD_89577 | JGI IMG/M metagenome (GOLD analysis project Ga0114958, IMG submission 89577) | Freshwater microbial communities from Lake Croche, Canada to study carbon cycling - C_130208_EF_MetaG | ecosystem: Environmental > Aquatic > Freshwater > Lake | place: Lake Croche, Canada... | reverse complement strand
CATCCTGCCCAGAGTTGATTGCTGTCGAGTTCTTCAGATGTAACATTCATATTCTTACAGAAGGTTGGATGGCACCAACGCTTATTCTGTTGTGTAGGATCATCGATAGCAAGAATACCGTGTTTCGCTATCAGAGCCCAAAGAGTTGTAAGAGGACGGACTATGATTGCTCCACTGTCACAATACAGAACCGACGTATTTGTAGACACTTCATCTAGAAGTGTCTTGTGTATCCATAGTTTCCAAGCATAGTGTTCAGGGCTCCAGAAATCCGGCCATGGACTGACTATGGTTGTGGGTAGAAGACGGATTTCATCAGCTCCAACCTTACGCAAGACAGCCTGGATTTGCTCAGTCACATCCGACCATATGTAAACGATAGCCTTCACAGTCGGCTCTGCTGCCTTAAAGCTACGTACAGCATTAGCTGCCGCTTCAGCAAACTTTGCATTCGCTGCAGTAACAAAGATCCTGTCCTTGGAGAGAATGATAGGCTCTTTGGGTGGCTCAGGCGGAGGTAGCAGCGTTTTACCAAAGCTCTCAGCATTAGCCCAATCCTCGTCTTTAATAACGACTTGCTTGCCTGTAACATTCTGAAAGATCTGCTGCGCTGCATACGCCATTGTCTTTTCACACCACTTACGCTTGTAAGGAGTTACGGCTGGAATAGCAGCCATACGCTCTATTGCGTCTTTATCATCGGCTACTGTCTTTATCTTGTCTAGAACCTCATCTAAGTTCTTTGACTTTGTAATCTCCACATATCCCTTGGCATCAAAGTCGCGGTCTACAAATACATCGCCCCAATAAATTGGCACACATCCAGCAACCTTTGCGTGAAATATCTTTTCTGTGACATATCCTGGATGACTACTGTTTTCCATTGCGAGCACAAAGTTATACTTCTTGTAGAACTCTATCTTTGCTAGCTCACCGCCGCCACCACCCATACCACCAGGAATAGGTCCATCAGGTAAATTACAGTAGAGACGACCGCCACTTGCGACTGGGCGCCACTTATTAAGTGTATCAAAGACTGCATTTCGTGTAGGATTATTTGGATTGGTTGCTACAAAGGCGCAGAAGTCACGGTTCCCACGGTCTTTAATCGCTGTAGTGGCGTCCTTAACAGACACAGGCAATGGATTGACCATTTTCTTAGGGTCGGCTCCCCACCAGTTAATTTCCAAAACCCAAAGCGGCAAACGTATATAACTAGGTAACTGGTCCTTTTGGTAATCAAATCCAAGATTTAGGAACGTATTATTTGCCTTTGTAGGGCGAGCGTTTTCACCCGTAAAGTAGACCTTCTTCGCATCGGGCCATTTGCGTTCTGTTCCTTGACTGAGAGGGCCCCAGAAAACGACATTAGGATTTACTTCATCCAAGATAACATTTACGTTGTTAAGCTTACCAACCCACTTTAGTAAATACAGGAAGAAGTTGTTGTTCGGCTGGAACTGGTCCCACATTGTAGCAAATGCTACACGTAACTCATCCTCTTTCTTAATCATTTTTGGAACCGGTAGAGACCGAGACAATTGAGGAGGCGTCTGAAGAAGTTTCTGAAAACTAGGTGAAAGAGCTTGCGGGCTAAACTTCTTTTTTAATATATTTTTTCTTATTCTTTCTGTTCCTGGTGCAAAAAAACTTTTACTCGTTGTATAATCGTTGATCAATTGCTTATAAATTTCTACCGCTTCTCTGATTTGATTGAGTTCATAATAGTAAGGTGCTATTCCTAGATTTTTTAAGATCTTGTTATTATGGATCATCGGCATTCCAAGATAGAGAGCGTCCAATAAATAAGACTTCATAGGTCTAAACCGTTGATGGGCAATCACTAAGGTTTTCTCCTTTCGTGTATCAGGAAGACGAACGCGTGGTATCATATTTGTCGGTGCATCAGGAAGAACTAGATTTTTAAGTACATTATTTTTCATAAATTCATTATTTACAGTCGTCTCGGCATTGTGTGCTGAAAACCGTACAGGCTCAACCGTCCTTCTGATTTCACTAATAATATTTAGAGGAATGATGCAATGACTGCTGTTGCTATAATTACTTTCAAACACACGTAGACACCAGGACATGCTTTTGGGGTGTTCAGGAGGAATGATTGTTTCAGCATGTTTTGCAGCGTCGGCCCATGTGGGAAGTTTTTCCTTTTCTACGAACAAATCTAGGGGTGTAGGATCCCATACATAGGAAATTTGTTGTACAGGAATACCTGAAAGGAATTCTAAGTATTCTACATCCTGCTTAGAATACATATCGTAGGTCCAAATAGCATGTAGATTTTTAAAATCACGTTTGGAACCGTTGGCATTATATACACAAGATTCAATATCATTAAAAATTGGCGGATAGTGAAAAAAAAAGATTGTTTTTTGCGCCTGACGGTCTTCGATCGCAAGTGACCAACACACCTCAATAATGAGATCATAGGATTGCTTTTGCCAGGCTAGACGGAGAGGAAGATTTGACTTATGCTCTACTAAATCGCTGAACCAATCCTGCTCTCCTTGAGGATAAAGTAGTTCCACCTGATGACCTGCTAGGGTAATCGTGCGTGCTAAGGCGCACGCAACCTGGGGCAAGCTGCCAGAAAAGTAACTATTTTGGAACCTTGCGGTAATACCTACTTTCATGTCTAGATAGTTAAGTTTACGAGTTGTTTAGACCACATTTTGCAACGCAAGCTCCTTCCACGCCTTAATATTCTCAGGATTGTGAATACTAAAGTTATACGTTAGTTGCTTTGCCTTTGTCTCATATGAAGCTAGATTATGCTGATGAGTCTTTGTGACAGTATGGATGGCATCCGCTGCACCATAAAAGTCATTTCCTTCGTAATAATATCCATAACTCTTAAAAAGAGGCACATTATGAACAACAGGAAATCCCATTGTCAACCATTCTAGGAAACTATAATTGTATTGGTTATTAACCTGGTGTTGTAGAATAATTGCATGTTTAAAAGCCTTCGCTGCATTAAGCATATGGGCACGAGGCATGAGTTGTAGCTTGTTATCTTTTAAGAGTTGAAGATTTTGTCCTATACATTCCATAAACCAAGGTGTATTCTTAAACTTCTCACCATTTACTACAATGACCTGCTCAACACGATCAGGATACTGTCTATAATAAGCTTCCATAGCTAGAATGGGAATGAGACAGTTCTTTTGGAAGGAAATATTTGGCTCCATAATAACAAATGCTCTAGCTGAACTTTCTGAAAAGGGTGACCCATCGTACTGTTTACCCAGTTCCTCGATAAAGATGGGGTCCCAAACATACGGCGCAATGCGTGTCTTACCACAAAGACCGTTTATACAGCCAGCATAATCTGCATGAATATCATAATGAGGACTTACCCAAATCTCATCAATCTCGCCAGCCACGTGATGTGAGAAATTCACAGACTTCATAAACGTAATCGTTTCAATATCGATGTTTAGAATATTGCCCATGTACAACTTAGATACCTTTGCTCCCATATTCTTAAAGAATTTGCGAATACCAGGATCGCAACTCATGGCCATCTCAATATAGCTATGGACCTTAAACGGTTGCTGTGCATACGTCTTAAAATCTGTCATTCTGTACTTCTTATGCACATTGGCATCCTTATTATTATCATTATTATCGACTAACATGAACGGCATGCAACCCATAGTCTCGAACAACTTGTAAATCACATACACGTTTTGGAAAAGACCATTCGCCCAGATATGATCATCGCTAATCCGTACAGATGTTAGGAATATCACAGGCCGGCTATCGATAGACGGGATATCATGAGGATACGCTGAATTAACTTTTTGAACCTCTAGACCACTTCCCGTGCTCAAATAGGGAAAACTCATCTTCTTTTCTTTACTAGAAACTATCTCTCTAAGTAGTAAATGGACGGTGCCTTGGCTAACGGTCTAGTTGTGTTATCCGAAGTTGTTCTAAGTGCATACCCTATGCTTATTAAACTAGTAGATGCCAGTGTGTTTTTACAATTAGGTCTACGTATGCTAGTATTCACTGTACTAGCAGTCATAGGTGCTGTATCCACTGGCCAACCATTATTGTTTACTACGCTTATTTCTGGTGAATCGCTAGCCACGGGCATTCTGAACCTCCTACATGTATTCGTAAGTTATACTGCATTTGATAAGCTGGCGGCGGGCAATGCAATGGCTCTGTTCTATACCTATCCTGTGTGGAATATTTTAGGAGCTTCAGCTCTTCTAGGTGAGAAACTGGAAACGGGAACTATGCCGTGGATTGGATTAGCGTTGGCTGGTGCTATCGCGTTGGCCCAACCAGTCAGTGGCAATTGGAATATGATTGGAGTAGCTGCTGCTCTTTTAGCAGCAATCACTGAAACTGGTATTTATCTTTGGTTCAAGGCAAGACCGGCTGAGGGGACTGAAAGTGCTCCTTGGGTCAAAATGATACAGATGTTTGGTAGCAGTGGTTTGATTTGGGTCGTCCTGGCTTTAGCAGCGACTGTGATGGGCACGCTCGCAACGAATACATTCCAAGTTAGCAGTTCCGGCCTCTCCGCGATTTTACTCTTTAATGCAATTGTGGGCTTCGGTGGCTACGCTCTCCGCTTTTATATGATACCTAAAGTGAGCACTGTCATCTTTAGCGCTCTGTCATTTTTAGGCATCGTTGCAGCCTACCTATTTGGCTGGCTAGGTGCTTCAGAAGTACCTAATATGACACAGATGATGGGTGCAGTCGCGATTATTGTGGCAAATACTGTTCTCGTTTCTAAGGAGAACAACTAACCAAACCCTAGGTAAGGATGAGCAGCCGAAGTGGAGGTCTCTTAGAACTCGTTGCTCGTGGGAAAAAAGACATCTTCTTCACATCAAATCCACAAATTAGTTTTTTCAACAGTGTATATACTCGTTGCGCACCCTTCTCTAAAGAAATCTATATAGGCAAGCCACGCAATAACCCGGAATGGGGTCGATATGTAGACTTTGATATAGAACATCGTGGCGATATTCTCCATCGCTTATATTTGCGTATTCAATTACCAACCTGGCTTCCCATGGAACTTCGAGGAATTAATACGACAGGCGTGATTACCGATATGAGTGGTGTTTCCTACGGGTACACGAATGAAGTAGGGTTTTACATGATTGATAAAATTCAGTACTTTAACGATAATGTACTTTTATGCGAATCGTTTGGCACGCATATGGATTGGCGTCTTAAACAGACCTATGAATTTGGTACAATTGGAGTATACGCAGACCAAGTTGGCCATTATGGCGGTTCAGGAGTAGACATAGCACGAAGTGTGGGTGCTACTTTGCGTGTGCCTATACTAATGTTAGGTTCACAACGGCTAGGAGAGCCTGGATTACCCTTAACGGCTTTACGTGGGGGGCGCTATCGTATTCGCGTTCATTTACGCCCTTATACTGATATACTTGTGGCGTCTGATGGACGATTACGACCCAATCCATTCGGTAAGCGTTTAAAAGTGCAAGCTGTTCAAGGAGGAGTGCTTGATACGTCTCAGTTCTCCTTTCCACCCGTATGCATGAAAAATCTTGAAATTTCACTTGAATCGACGTATATGTTTTTACCAAACGACGTAAATACGTGGCTAAAAGCTGCGACCTTACGGTTTCCGTTCCGGCATGTACAACAGCAGATTTTTACTCTTGAGGATACGATTATGAATGCGGCGGCACACGGCGCTACAGCAAATTTCCCTTTGGCACTAGATTATAGCGGGCCGGTTGACAGATTGTTACTCGGAATACGTAGTGAAGCGAATACGCTGTCAGGCCAGCTAAATGTGTTAACGACGCCAGATGGTTTACCTTTTATTAACTCTATGCGATTGAATATTGCCAATCTCGATCGTATTAAGAGTTGGAGTGTGGATGTATTTAGAGATGTTGCAACCTATTGGAAAAACAAAAGCTTGGCGTTCAATGAAGTATATACGGTGCCTTTCGGTGGATTTGACTATAATCTTCCAAGTGGCACTTTAAGTTTTACGCGTGCTGTGCTTCCTACATTATTCTTTGTACTTGCTTCAACTGCTTATGATCCTCGCACTATAAGTCGTAAAGCCTATGCTATTGTATACGCCGAATCGTGGAACGTTTACGAAATTGGTGGCGGTAAAGGACGCCTGATGTTTGACGACTCGTAAAGCGGCAGTCAAAAATTGAAACTACAACAGCAACTGTTGCTGATGTTGCAGTTTATTCCATTTCTTTCCAAAAATGTCTTCTCACTTTTCCCCTTAGGCCGCTTCCGCGTTTGGACGTCGTAAGACAGCCCCTAACACTAGTTTTAACAACTCAGCCGCGGCAGCATTCGGTCGGCCTTCCGCGCCGAACAACAATACATTTGCTGCATTTGGTAAGCCAGCAGCCCCTATGAGGTCTGATGGCTTTGATACTTCGGCTGCACAAGCATTCGGCAAGGGAATGCAGCGTAACTCTGGATTTGATGCTGATGCTTCGTTGGCTTTTGGCAAGAAGCCTACTCATCGTCAGGAAGAGGAGGCCCGTGGCCCTATTGTTCTTCCCAAGCGCCCCAATGATCTCGGTTCTATTATGGAGCATTACCTAGGTCCTTCAGAACCATCTCACAACTATTCGCAAAGCGCATTTGGCTTGAAGCGAGCGGCGGCAACTGCTGCACCAAAAGCTGTAGTTGAGGAATGGCCTGAGCTTGGCGGTGGTAAGCCCAAGGGTGTATCTAAGCCTCCCGTTAGCTTCTCAGATGTGATGAAGAAGCGTGCAGAGGCTGATGCAGCAGAGGCTGCTGCAAAGGCGCGAGAGGAGGCTCTTCTTGCAGCCAATCGGCGTCAGGATAGGATGGACCAAGGGGGCATCTTCATCTCCCGTCCTCCTATTCGCAACTCTAAGTCCACTCGCTATGTCGATGATGAAGTCATTGAGAGCGACCTTGATTATGTGAAGGGCGATGATACTGTAGGCGTTCTCCCTGAAGACGAGGGTTACTATGACCAGGAGGAGGATGAGAAGCAAGATGATGCCGAGGATGAGTACTGGAAGCGGTAGACCGGTCTAAAACAAAAAAGAATAGAAAAGTAAGTATGTCTTATACTCCTCAGAGGACCCAGTACGCATTTGACCTATCTGGCGTTAAATGTAAAACACGTAGTGATTTAATAACACTACAAAGACAATGGGATACATTTGAACGAGTTGAGAATAATGACGATATCGTGTATCAAAAAATAACTGTAGGTAATCGAGGACAAATGTATTACCAATTTTTGAGTCGGCAGGAAGCAACCGATTATAAAAATGGACAAATAGCGCATATCAATCGTTATCCTTGGTTACCGTGTAGCACATTTAATAGCATTCGGTATAGAGCATTTCCTATCACATCCAGTATTGGTTCAACAATAACGGTTAGAGGAGTAGGATTAATATCTAGTTATACATCAAGTTTCTTTGAAGTGCCTTCAAAGACAGGTATACCAAATGTAGATGCGCCATCAAAAATCTGCGCGCCGTTTTTACCTACACAAACAAGTAGTGAATATCTTTCTAAAGTAACAGATATGAATACTTATATTTACGTTAGCTCATTCAATTCTGGACACGTGTACAAATATATCTTTACAAGTGATGAAGAGAAGATGGCTTATTATCGGGCCGAACGTAAGATTTTGTCTGGTAATCCTTAGCCTTCTCTGATAGACGACCAGACATAATCCACCTAGGGATTTTTTCACGAAGTTCCTTAGGTACATCACAATGCTTTGTAATTTCTGCCCATAGGTTCAGCTGATGCTGGCGAATGGTGTGTTCTAGTAGTGCTTCCATTTGTATAAAATGCAAACACTAGTACTCTATATCAATTTTTTATCACTTCTTCCTAAATGCTACAAATGCATCATTGCCATTATTATTGCCCTTGTGTTTATAGATAAGCTCAGCATCTGTAAATCCCATATCTAAATGAATTCTTGAAAAACTATCAAATAAATGCAGTGAGATATCTTCAATAATATAAATTCCACCATTGGGTCTTACATAGTCCCACAGAACACGAAACGAGGTCCGTTGGTGGACATCAATATGAGATCCATCGTCAATAATTAGATCAGGGTACTGATTGATCGTTTTTACATTGGTCATTAGTCCTTCAAGAGACGTTTTTTGACTTTGGTCTACAAAGAAAGTATGTATTCTTTCTTCGTCGTTAAACAATACTGACTTTAGAATATCACACCCAATAATTTGAGCATTTGGAAAATAATCCTTCCACATGCGTAGAGAAGCACCAGGCTTGTATATTTTTCCTACAATAGGCGCCATTAAAGGAGTATTTCCAATACCTATTTCTAAAACGCAGTTTATGGATGATCTTAACGGATTGAGTAAAGTATTGTAATGAGGTGTATATGAGTGCAAAAAAGTAGGACATTTATCAACACCATATTTCTCAGCTAAAACGCATAAATCCGATGACATTTTATACTATAATTATCATGGTCTTATTTTAGACCGTGTCGTTGCGTCTACTTCTTCCTAAATGCTACAAAATTATCCCAGTCATCTTTTCCTTTATGTGCATAAATAAGTTCAGCATCTGTAAATCCCATGTCTAAATGTATTCTTTGAAAACTTTCAAAATTCATAGATATGTCTTCAATAATATATATACCACCATTGGGTCTAACATAATCCCATAACAGACGAAAACTTGTTCTCTGATGTTGTTCAATGTGGGAACCATCGTCAATAATTATATCTACGTTCTCTGAAATCGAATGAACGTTTCGCATAAGATTCTTTAAAGACGATTTTAAGCTCTGGTCGGCAAAAAACGTATGAATTCTCTCTTCATCATTGAATAAGACTGACTTTACTATATCGCACCCTATGATTTGTGCATTGGGAAAATAATCTCTCCACATACGTTGAGAAGCGCCAGGCTTATATGAATTTCCTACTATGTTTGACATGAGTGGAATATTTCCTATTCCTATTTCTAGAACACATTTTGTCGAAGACCTCATTTGGTTTAACAGATCATGATAACGAGGAGTATATGTATGATTTATTTTTGGACATTTGTCAACGCCGTATTGTTCAGCGAGTTTACACAAATCGGTAGACATTTTAATAATAAATATAAATCATACTTTAGATACCTGTAAATTATTACGGTCTATCACTACAACTGCATCCTCAAACTTAGGATGGTGTGCTTTTGAAAGTTTCCAAGTCTTAGCCTTATGTGTGCCATTAATCTCAGCATTTACAATCTTTAACCGTATCGCTAATCCTATTAATACTAGAACTACTAAAGCTCCACCGACTGCAGCTCCAACCAAAGAACCAGTGGTAATTTGTGGGGCGGGTGGTGCAGTTTGCGGAGCTATGCCTGCTAAAGGTTTAGGCGAGGGCGAGTCAGTAGGCCCAGGCGTTTCTGTTGGAGTTACAGACGGTGAAGCGCCAATACGTAAAGAGGGTGTAGGGCTAGGTGTGGAGCTTGGCGTAATCGAGGATGTTACTGATGACGTTGGTGTAGGCGTGTAGCTAATTGACGGTGTGCGGCTCGGTGTGCGCGTAGAGGTTGGTGAGTTAGACGCTGTTGCACCAGGTGAAAGTGTCGATGTAGGTGTATCCGTAATAGTTGGTGTTCCTGTTGGTGTCGGTGAAGGCGTTGGCGTCGATGTAGGTGAAGGGGTAGGTGTAATCGTAGACGTAGGTGTCGGTGTATGAGAGGGCGAAGGTGATGGAACAACAACTGAAGCAGGATGCCCTGTAAGTTTTATCTGCATAGCTAGTCCATCTCCAGGCACTTCAATGACCCAAGGAGTAGATCCACACGGTAAAGCAGTTGGCCCGTATTCGCCAAGAAAGAAATAGGGTAATCCAGGACGTCCATATGGCACATCAAACTCGCAATGCTTTTGGACAGTTCCCGCTGGACCAGTCGCCCATGTAAATGGTAGCGTTACAATCGTATAGTTCATTCCTTCTACAACACCCCACGAAGACGGAGTTACATTAAATGGAATAAATTCATCTGTGCCGGGTCTAGACGCCACTAAATCCGTAAATGTGGTGAGCAAGGAAGATCCAACTATTACTCCTGCTGGAAACGTCGAGAGAACAAAGCTAATTCCGCAGGTTTCCTGTTGAGCACGGGAATAGACGCCCATTGTCATCGAATCCACTATGCCTGTTTGTTTAGCTTGAAACTTAGCTACACCACGATGGCAGCGATTTTGCACTGTATTATTGATGTATCCAAATGTGTAATTTCCAACTATCGGAACTGTTGTCGTATCCGTAAAGACAAGTTGTGTCTGGTTTGTCGGGCCACCTGTATTCTGCGCTGTAACAAAGATCGCAGCTAAAGACATTATAAGTCCACGAAGCATTTTGAGTTTACCTAATAGACATAAGACTTTATTTATCAATTTTATTCCTCTACTTCTCGTGGAATACGAATAGGAGGAGGTTTTTTTGGAGACTCCACCTTAGGAGCCGATTCTGTAGGGTCAACGTCTACTGAAACATCCATATTCCTTCCACAACATCTACACCGAACACGTTTATGGTTTATCGCTGCATAGATTACGCTTCCTGATGATAGGACAAATGCAAAAATTCCTAAAGCGCCGGACGTGTTTGTGTCCATTTATTCCCTATCTTAGACTTGCCATAATATCTTTTACATTTGGAACATACTTCACACGAGCGTTAGCTAGGCATCCATTCGTCTTCGAGATAAGATGCTTCTCCTCATCTGGGATCTTCTCAAGATCGCCGATGTAGGTAGGTTTTTCAGCATTAAATGTATACACACGACCCGATGGACTATCTAATAGGTATACAGTGCCTTGTACGCTGGCCTTTATTAGAGTAGTAGGGATATCCATTTTATTCTGTGTTTCCTACAAATAACTAGTATCACTTTTTATCCTATGACTTTAATGCCAGGATCAACCCAAGACGCTGGGTCTGTTAAGTTAAAGCTACAGCCCGCGAGTTCGGAGTAGATGAGGAAACAGAAGATAAGGATAATAAGGAAATACGGAACGAATGGGGTCTCTGGCATTGCTACTCTGGAATGGAAAAAATTGAAATCTGAACCTGTGCTTTTGTAAAGGTTGTGGTCCCCAGCACATATTCCTTTCCTTTCTTTCCAAAAATGTCGTCTCTTTCTTCCTTTGTTTCCGAGATCGCGCAGATGAATGCCGAGGTGCTTTCTAGTACTCGCGCCGCAGTGAACCAGGCCTTCGACCAGAGGGAGGTGGTGCTGGCTGCTGAGGCTGCGAAGGCGGCCGCCGTAGCCGCAAAGCCTGCTGCCAAGCGTAAGGCCACTAAGGCTGTGAAGGAGGCCGAGCTCTTGGCCCCTGTGGATGCGCCTCCTCCTGCGTCGCCTAAGCCTTCCGTGGCTGTGGTGGCTACTGTAGCTGCCGACCCTACGGATCCTCTGAAGACCCACCCGTCTCGTCTGCAGAAGATCGACTTAGCTAAGTGTATGGGCCGTAAGATCGTTATCTCCAAGTGGGTGCCCGGCACCCACAAGGACGAGGGTGGTGTCAAGAAGTTCCATCCTGAGGGCCAATGCACAGCTGCGCCGGCTACGGGCGAGGCTCTTTGTGCGAAGTGTGCCGAACAGGAGGCTCTGGCTGCTGCTGGTAAGCGTGATGCGAAGAAGTGGTTTGGCCGCCTGGACCTGCCACTGTACGAGTTTGCTGCTGTTGTTGGTTGCAAGCAGTACATCGAGTGCTATCCCAATGGCATCGCTGGCGATCCGCTGTCGATCCCGCCTAAGACCGCAGAGGCGCCAGCGCCTTCTGCGCCTAAGAAGGCCAAGAAGGCTAAGGCGGCTGCGGAGGTCCCTGTTGCGATTGCTATGGCGAACCTGGACGTTACCGAGGCCGAGTGGCTGACCTTTATCCAGAAGAGCGGTGTGCCGGCTATCCGCAATCTCAAGACACAGATGGTCTACGCTGTCGATGCATCCGAGACAGACCGTGCGAAGATGGCCAAGATGGACGAGGTTCTCGGTAAGTGGGATACAGAGAAGGGTGAGATTGATCCCTACGGTGTGCCGGACGAGGAGTAAATTATGGTAAAACAAAAAAACAAAACAAAAACAAAAAACTAAATACTATTTTTTCATTTCCTGTAGCTCCAACATAGGTTTGCCTCTGCACTTAAAACGTTTAAGAGTCTTGCCTCTGGACCATAACACCGACTTCACACAGATGGCGATAGCACGTTGTTCTCTTGCTCTCCGGGTAGGTAGTCGTACTGTTCGACGTACTTTTTTTACACAACTGCATAACTTCTTGTTAATTGGTTCAATCATCCTTAATTTTGTATCTTATTTAGAATAGGATGGCGTACCAGAAAACGCTTAAAGTAGACCAATTATTTGTAAGAGATATCATTTTTAAGGATTATGGTAATAGGCCAATAAGTAGTCACCAAGTTTTGATAACACGCGGTGATGGCGTTATCTACTTCAGTAATGCTAGCAACTCTCCACCTGGTGTTAATAGTTTTAACTTTGTTCAGCTAGACAGTACATTTACATATGCTGCAACCAATCCTGTAAACACATTATATTTGACGGGTGGTCAAGGCATACAATATACAAACGTATCGACCCCAGGTGGTATTAATGCAATTCATTTAGAATCGTTAGCACCACAAAATCTGTTTTTATTCGACAATAAATCTACTTTGAGTTTTAGTAGTCTATCCAATGTATACGGTTCAGGACGTACATTAAATATAGCTGGAAAAAACAATATCTTTCTCACCATAAGTACAAATACACTTATTATTGAATCTGCTTACATAAGCTCTTTAAGTTCGTTTAATGATCTAACAAGTACAACAGAAGGTCTTGTTATTATAACAAGTACTCAATCAGGACAACTTAGCGAGGCATTAAGTACTCTAAATTTGATTTATATCAGCACAGGTATTAGTTCCATTTTTGCAGAAATAGGAAAAATTAGTACTACAGTCGATTATCTAAGTACATTTGTGTTTACCACCTTTATAGCAGACAATTATGGAAATCACAATATTCTTCAAACTAGTACAATCAATTCAGCTTCTGTCGGTAGTGAAATTTTATATACATCAACAGGATATGCAAGTACATTTACTGTAGGAAATAACGTTTTCTTTGATGCACCCTCTGTGAATAATTCGACACAGGATTGCGCTGTTTATGTTTCCGATGGTGTAGTTAGTGTTACTAGTGATTATTTTGTTATGCAAGATGCGTATACTAATGTTAACATTGCATTTGGTAAGAAATACTTAAATTCCCAAAGCACGATTTATGAAAGTACGTACACAACAAAAGCTCAGATCGCTGAAGTTGGATTTATTACTGCTCTAGGAACAGTTCCAACGTATAAACCAGTTACACAACAAGTTGAGACAGTAAGTTATGTTGTCGATTCTTCAAGCTTTAGCACAGTTATAAATTATTCTGTTCAAAATGCTGTTTATGCCGATGATATTTGCGCAAGCAGTACTCTCATTATTAAAGCACCAAGTGGTACTTTTGTAGGTGATTTTAACTTTAAAAACGCTGAAGGCGAAATGGCGATTATAAGCAGTCTTTGTGTCAGCACAATTGAGGGCTATTCATCGCCAATTTTTACATTTGATAAGGTCAATAATCGTGTAGGACTTAACTTAGGACAGGTTCAACCGCGTGCAACCTTTGATGTAAATGGAACTGTTTACGCAAACAACTTTGTAACTTCCTCCGATAGACGTTTGAAAACAGATATAAAGAAGCTAGAAGGACTAACTTATATATCTACATACAGTTATAAGTTTAACGGAGAAGATGATGTAGGTGTTCTAGCAGACGAAGTCGAGGCTGTGGCTCCATCGTGTGTATACACAAGACCCGATGGCTTCAAAGCAGTTTCGTATCAAAAATTAATTCCTGTTTTACTCTCCTACATTCACGATTTGAATACTCGTTTAAAGAAAATGGAAAAAAAGAATAAGTAGATGGATAAGACCGTTTTTATAACACTTCAGGAGTTACTGGCATGGCGGGAACTCGATGTTTGGAGACGTAAAAATGGGTTTCGTGAAATGTTTCCTCACCAGGGATTTCATGGAAGTAGGCCTATTGTAGGTTGCGAATGCTGTACATGCGCAACCAAATGGCACAGGACTGATGGAGAGCGTGTTGAAAAGCATAATAATCTTCTTGAAGATCCAGTGAAGGAAGACTTTACGAACGCATGGGTTTTAAAACATGGGTCAAAGGCGGGTTTAGAATGGAACTGGTTGAAACATTATGGACCTGTTAAAGAAGAGCAGAAGCAAAACAGTCTTTTGCGTGCATTGGTTTTAAAGGATGTTTTACTTATTTTAGAAAAAGAAAGATTTGAATGGACTGGCTTTTTCGGCAATCTCCTCAAAAGTAAAAAGAACGACGAGGAGAAAAAACTTATCCGTGCACTTATACGCCTCCTGTTTAGTCTCCTCAATGATGAAGCATCTAGAAACAAATTTATCAAAGGAATAAAACCATCTGGAGATGAAGATTGGGGGCTACGTACCCTTATTCCAACTGTTATACGTAAAAAGAAGGAATGGAATTCCCGTTTTTACATGAATGGTTAGAAAAAATGATACACCGTTGTGAACTTGTACTACAATGTCACAATGAATACGAAAATTTATAGTCTCTTTGCTCTTCAGATTGTTCTGTTGGCACTACTACTTTCTAGTCTTTATAGCGTTTTGCCTTTGATGCCGGCAAATGTATTCCTATGGATATTCATTATTTGTGCTAGCTTTCCAACTGTAACTGTTATTCTTCTCATGTCAATTCATGAAGTCTATCGCGTACTTCAATTGCCATAAATATTAGCATTCGCATTGGTTGTCATTGCATTTGCATCCACTGGCCAGAGATGTTATATAATTGTAAGCTGTCATGTTGTCAGCATAAATACGCTGTGAAAAACCTGAAACTCCTACATAATGTAATGGATTATCTGATGCAGTTGTATTGGTTAGAGGATCTAATGTAGTATATCCAAGATAGAATATGTTCTGAAATGCTGAAATAGAAAGAGTAGTAAATTCGTACGATACGCTTGGCCAAATCGCATTTTTACCATCTGTTAAAGCAAATCCGTATACCCATGAGGCTGCGCCAGTTAATTGGTTTATCTTCCAGACTAACACGCTGTCACGACTGCCGAACTTTCGTACTACTGCTACAATATAAGGTGTACCATTCTCATCTGTACAAGAGTTTACAGAATATACATCATAATATTTTTGAGGACAACAGTTTGTAAGACCTTGAATGACCCATCGTAAGACCCCATTTGTTCTGAATGACGCAACAACAACGTCATTGCTACTTGAAGTTTTGCTAGCTCCAGGAATAGTACCAGAGGTTAAGAAGGAAAGATAGAGTGTTGTATTGCAAAACGAAAGGTGGGGTTGGCTTGACAAACCGTTTGTAACAAAAAGATTAGTTCCGTTTGTACTCAAGGTCCATTGATATTGTCCTACATAAACTGGATTAGTTGGGTCGCTAATATTTTTTGTTGTAAATTTTACGACTTCGATTTGTTGTTGCTGTACTGGTGCACCATTTGGTGTTTGTGCTGTAATTTCATATGCGAGATACACATTGCCTGCGTTATCTGTAACAATTGATGGATTTTTATTATACTCTGAGCAGTTAATATAATCAAGTTGAATACCAGGTTGAAGTCCTGAGGTCCATACTGCTAACCCAGGAGGTGTTGATTCGATCATATTAAAACAGCTAAGAATGATATTTGTCTTTCCAACTGCGTAATAAGGATTGATATTACCACTTGACTGGTACGCTAAGTAAACCCAACCATATGTTGTATCAACTGCGATTTGTGGTACAGTTTCATTGCTGGGACCATTAATTCCTGCACCTTGAATAACCCACGACACAGTTTGTAAAGCTGTATTAATACGGGATAAAACTACGTCAGCAGTTCCATATGGTGGCGTCGCTCCAGGTGCTGGTGGATAAGTTATACCGTTTGCAAACCCTGGTACAGATCCATTTGTCACAAATGCTAAATAAAGATCGTTGCTGTTTCCTATAGCCAAAGAAGGACTATAACAATCGCCACTGGCCTGTATCATTTGTTGTATCCAACCTAGACTTCCATCCTTTTTAACAAGACCAACAAAGATACTATAATAAGTAAGATATGAAGATACATTTAGAACTATATTATTGCCTTTGCCTGAAAAAGCAAAGTAGGTTCCATCTTGGTTTGTGGTCAAGGCCGGTGAACCTGAAATATCTATATTTAGACTAAAATCTTTAATGAAATTAGGTATAGGAAAAGCCGCCATTTTATCAAGGTCCCATAATATAAATATCCTTATATGGCTTTAAGGTGGAGAGATCTGTCTGTAGCGTGTATCCCAACGTTTGCACATGGGATAGCCAGGCTATGAGTTGGGGCCACGTTACAGAGGCATAGGTAGGCTGTTGTCCAGGTGGCAGAAGACGTTGAAATGTCTGATTATCCCAGTAGTAAGCTGGGTCTTCTTTTGGTCGTGCACTGCAGGAGGTCTTAAATGTATTGGGGGGTGGAGCGCGGTCCACAGCATATACAGTTTGGGCCAGTTGACACATACCATCATTCCATAATGTAGGGTATATGCGATAGATGTTCATTTAGCAACGTAAGGTCTTATTACTTTCAGGTATTTTAAGGCCTGCAGGAACGTTTTGTGTGCGGTCGTATTTTGTCGGATTGTAGAAAAGACGAGCACTGCGGTTCCAAGCAAGTTGATCGTCATGATTACGGCAACCGGCTTGTTTTGTTACAGCTGTGGCCAAGGGACTTAGCGTGTCATTGTTTGAACCGGGTACCACATTTGTACTCATAGACACAGGAGCTTGACGATTAGGTGGCAGATACTTGCGTTCGGAGCACTTGGTCATAGGATACTGTAAAAGCTGTAAATCGGACTCGGTCTTGGAACTGAAGTCCTTGTAAGGAAACCCTAATGAAGCAGCACCACCGGGTGGGAATACAGGGCTTGGTGTTATGGGCGGTGACTGCCATGCACCACCAAGAAGTGCAGGAGGAATAGTTGGACTTGGGTCGTTGGTATTATTCTTTGTTTTTGGGTCACCAAATGACGTATGATAATATCCATAGCAAATCTTTGTCGCTTGACGGGGGTCTAACGGAAGTTGCGTAGGAGCAGTTGTTGGGAGGATGTGCTTTACTACGGCTGTAGGATCCCAATGTGTGCGAAGACAGATAGGAGGAAGAGCATGAAGATCGTTCTGATAAAATTCGTCAAGTTTGCTCATACTTAGTTTGTTTAGGGAAATTAAATATGAGGATTTATGGCTTCAATGAATTTCTTAGAAAACTCTTCTGTAAGTTCTAAGTATTCCTTGCGCTTCTTACAAAATTCAGTATGATTAAGTCTGAGTTTTTGAGCGTTGGATCTATGATACTCCATGTAAGCCTGCCATCTTTGTTCTACTGCGAGTTCAGGTTTCCAGGTTTCGAATTCTTTGAGGCCTTTCTTATCATGGCAGTTCTTACATGAGGGTATACAGTTCACGGCGTCATTAACGAACCCACTAGGTTCACCGTCTTGAATAAGTGCACGAAAGTGGTCTTCTCTAGTAGCAGGGGCTGCACAATACGCGCAAACAAGGGATCCATTTGTCTGTTTACATTCAAGTAAACGGATGACTTCTCGGCTTTGCTCTTGACTAAACGGGATAGATAGGTTTTTAAGAATTGTATTGAGTAGTGCCGGTGTTATGTCATAACTACGTTCTGTCAAAGTTTGACCACGTAGTTTATAGATAAGATGTTTGCGGCCTGGTGTAGGCTCCATTAAATAGGACTTGCGTTTAAGCTTTACATCCTTGCCTTATAGACATTTAAGTCTGACGTTGGACCTTGAAGACTGCTGGAATCCTTAGGGCCATTGCTGAGTTCATCAATCTGAAGAATAAAATCATATTCACAATCTACACTACTGAGCGTTTTACCATACTTATCAGTGAGTTCGCAGGTAATCACTTCGTATTTACCTAAGACTGGATTAAATTCCTTAGGACGTGTGACGGCTGTGCCACAAAAGCTACCAAAATCATTGAGTAGAATTTTAGAGAATGCCTTTGCGTCTTGGCCTGAACTTTCTCTGCAATCCGCCAAGTTCTCCTTCCCTGATACCGCCATCGTGTTAATATTCAGCTCAGGATTGAGACGCAAGTAAATATAGCTTTGTACAATTCGAATAAAGGTATCAGATGTTGCTGTAACACGGAGTGGTGTATCAGCTTTATTAAACCCCAAATTATAACCTAAGCCCCAAGCATCGTACTGCGACTTATAAGGTGGAAGTGTATAAGATGAAAAAAGGAAACTAAATGGGAGAGGATCAGTAGTTCTGTTACGTGTCACAATAGAAGATGGTAAAATTGTTCCATAACGAGTAACGACATATTGTCCTAGTTGGCCTGTTGCTGTACTTAGAATATTGTTATACAATACAAGAGTTGACGTGGCTGTGTTATAAAGCGATATATATGAATTTATTGCTTGGCCGAATGAACTAAAATTATACGTTATTCCTTGATATGTGTTTGTTTTTCCAAAGGTTACGTTTGTTATAAATGTGTTATTAAAATTAATAAGTGCGTCAGCATAGGTATGGTTATAACGCCCTACTCCGTTGTTTATTAAGTGAAACGTATTAGTACTAACAATAGAATTATATTGTTGTGTAGAATAGTTTGAAATGAGTAGCGCATTGTAATAGCTACCTGAAATATCAGTTATAGGTTTATACATGGTTAAACTTGATATTTCCTGCGTGAGTTCTGTTAGTGTCAAGGCGCCAAAGTCAGTATAATTTTTGCCTATGAACCGCACACCTGTTGTGAATTTTGTAATAGGATCGTACGCTCTAACGTGTGTTGCATAGGTCTTATTGCTACGAATAGTCAAATTATGAATATAGGATAAATTGTTATACCCACTGTTACTGTCGAAAGCAGAATAGTTAGTATTCTTTTCTTGCCCCCAAACCCAGGATCCATTTGATAGCACATCATATAAATCTTCATTTGTATTTTTAGTGTTTTCATATGAAAACAAAAATGTATTTTGATATTCACCGCTAATTCCTGAATACCCACCAAACCTTGAAAGGTCTGTAGCTGGATCGTAGGATAAATCGAGCACATTAAAGTTAAGTTTTGCGTTCCAATAATATCCTGCAATCGATGATATTCCTCCAATTGTGGGACGTTTTACTTGGGTTATTGTTGAGTTAGTGTTAATTTCCCATCCAAAAGGCCCCATAGGTCCATAGTAGGGACTTGCACCAGTCAAATTAGTGCTTGGAAGAGCGGGCAGATATGTAAAACTTAATCCGTGGTAACATCCCACTTGGTAAGTGCTTGTAGCAGCATCGAACACAAACGGCACAATTGTATAACTATTAGGAATATCAGAAGTTATTGACGATATAGTCAATGGGTTAAGTAGGGCGTTTTGAACTGCTGGTGCTATACCGTAGCTACGAGGCAAATAGCTGTAATTGAGAATGTTTGGATTGGTAATGAAATAATTTGTATATGTGTTTGCTCCAGCTATATAGGTAGGTGCAAAATCAGCATCGGTGCGAAGTTGTCTGAATGAACTTATTGAAGAATTATAGGGTATATTAGCTACATCCCATACATTTTGAGGCAGATCACTAAACGTATATTTATAATATGTTCCCCATTCAGGCTCTCTCGTTCTCAGAGTTCCTACGGCATATGTATAATTGTTTACTTGTGTAATCTGTGAAAGAGTCATGCTTGCGACAGCGTTACTCAGACGAATTTGTGATGTACTGACATTCGCAATAGCAGATGTTTGAAAGATGCCGATTTTAATATTGCGTCTGTTCAGAAGATAAAAGTCATCCCAATCATCATAGTTGTTTACCGCATTCGTTAACGTGGTTTGATTTCTGTAAATAGCATTTGTATTTGATTGCCCTGACAAAGATAAAGCACTATATGAGCGAGTATAAAGATTATTATTCACATCAATACTTGGTTGGGTATAGACAAACTTGAGCACTAGACTTTGAAGTTTTATAATTTGATTTGGTTGTAAAAAGAACGATAATCCTGAGAACCCACTTATATCTTGAAAAGCAGCAGGCGTGCTCATATCCGTAGGAAGAGAAGGGTTGTTTATTGCAGGTAAGAAAATACTATTTGATCCTATATACTCTGTATAATTAAAACTGCTTACAGGTGTATAATACATTTCAGGATTGTTTTGACTTGTATTTGGTGAAAACCAATTCACTAGAGTAAATTCATTTTGTAGGCCAGGTTGGAACGGTTTAGGTGTTTGTAAACTACTCAAGTATATGTTATTTGACGTATTATATGTATCTCTTATAACATTGCTACTATTACTTCCAAAGAATAAGGACCATGAAGACATATTTGGTGGCGGCTGTTGTGCACCGGCATTTGAAAGCACAAACTGATATGCAAGTCCGTTCTTAGTACTACTAATATAATCTGAAATACTTACAGGATCATAATAATTATTATTTCCTGCTTGAATTGTATAGTCCAATAAATTATTGGATACGCCTGAAAGATCATAACCAAGATGCGATACTGTTGAATTAAAAATACTGGCGTTAGGGTCTTGGTATCGTGCTGAAGCCGGTGTATCTTGATCACTGAGTGGGCCTAATGTAAACGGTAAATCAAAATAATCTGTTCTTGTAGCATTTGTGTATGTGCCATACACATCGGTTAGGAGACTAAATACACGTAGAGGAAGCGCACTCGGCACAGCACTGCCTTGGTCAATGTGAACATGAAAAAAAGTTTCTTGGTAATTATTTATATCTACAATCATTTGGGCAGAATTTGTATTTGAATACACCTGTCTTTTGAAATAGTTATTAGGATTTTCAACGCCCACTTGGCCATTTAAATCATTTTGAACATCGGCCATAAATCCAGCTCTATCCTTATACCATACTAGAACGATAGGAACCGTAAATGGTGTTCCGTCCTGTGTTTCTACAAAAAACGTAATTCTAAAATGCGCTAAAGGATTCGTAATATATGCAGCGGCATTTAATTGAAAAAAGATAAATGGCCGATAACTAGTGATTGTAATATCTGTAATAGGTGGAGTCTGAGCATAGTTTGTATTAGCAACCTGAAGGCGTTGCCCAGCTAGTATCTGTGCTGTCATATAGGTTAGCCATCTGTTTTCATTCCTCATATAATCTGTTGTATTAAACATATTTTGGTTAACTTCATACATATTAAATAATGAATTGCCTGAAATATCTACACGATTATAAAATGTACTTCCATAGTTACGATTGTCAAACAATAAGGGCGTTTGCGTGGAAAGAGGACCCATATCATAAAAAATATCATTATTTGAAGAGCGATTAGTAATATATCTTGGAATGGTCATTATGCTAATATTTTGCCTATACTGCGTATTAAACTTAATTCGCTGATATGTTGTGGCCTGAAGTTCAAATGGTATATCAAAATATCCAAGAGTTTGTTCACCTGCATTTGGAAATGTTATATTTCCAACTAAATCAAAGGAACTTATGAAGGATGTTTCCGTAGCCACTGTGGAGGGAATAACTATATTACTTAAGAGGTTTGTTACCTGTGGTGGCACCGAATTAGTAGTTATCGTGCTGGCAGAAACACTCGGCGTAAGAGTAGGCGACCAACCATATCGATTTAATGTATTGTATAAAGAAATACTATTGTTTGGGTTTGCATAGAATTCGGCTGAATAGGTGCCAAAATTTATACCAAAGTTATTTGTAAACCGTGTTTGAACAAAATTGTAAAAAGAAATTAGTGCTGTGTTTAAATTTGTAATATTCGAGTATTGTGAATTGAAATCATTTACGTCATTGAATTGACCACTTGCCAGAACTAAGGCAGTAAGATATGCATTGTATTGAGTTGTTAAGTCTGCTGAAATACTTGTATTTAGAGACGGCGCATTAATAACAAGACGACCTTGCTTTGTGTTATATGAGCATGTATATCCATTTGCTAACGATAAATTAAATGTGTTCTGAAATCTGTACGTATTAAATAGGACTTGATTACCTGGATCTGACGCTAGCGCTAGAGCATTTTGATCTTCAAGACCAGTAAAGTAGAATACAAGATAGGTATAGGCTTCAGTCGTGGTGGCAAATACACTTGACGTATTAAAAGGCACGCCTTGAACAATCATTTCCTTCATAACTGGATAGTAATAGGCGACTAGCGATTGATTATAAGTATACGTAATTGTACCCACAACTTGTGTAATTTGAAAATAACGTGAAATAATATCATTGATAGTCTGATTAAAGTCGTAGTTCTGTGTTAAACTATTGTACACATAGGTTCCTGGAGTATTGAATAAAGGAGCATAATCACCAGTAGACTGGAATCCAGCAATAAAGTTACCTAGCGTAATATCTGCAAACAAAGGTGTGCTGTTTAGAGCACTTGTAAGCTCAGTCACTAAATCATTTGCTGAGTATGTTCCATCACGTATTTGAATTCGCACAGGATTACGTCCTTGTTCCTGCACATACATGAATGTATTGCCCGCTGAAAGTGTAAAATTAAAGAAACTATTCAGTAAATTTAACTGGGAAATATCAATCTTTTTAATATTCTTAAACACTCGTGGAAGACGTATTGTGAAAAAGGTGGGCTGAGGATATGCAGTTGTATCACGATCTCTTGAATTAATCATAAATAAATTACTATGTGTGACTGATTGTTCTTCGAATTTAGTTCCTGTATCTTTTGGAGGAGGTGTATCAATAGTTGCTGAGGCAGCTCCGCCAGTAGAAACAGGTTGTTTTTTTCCGGGAAGGTCGAGCAACGATTCCTCTGTGGTGTATCCATCACTGTCTGAATCGGCGTCGCTGTCATCCGCAACATAAGGTTTATAGAATGTCTCCATTTACCCTATCTCTAAGGCTAAACCACGTTTTAGGTGGAGCTTACCTAAACCATTAATAAAGTAATCTTCCAGGTGCATGGCAGCAAATACAACGAGTAATCGATTTCTTCTCAATTTGAATAGTCTTAATAGCGTCGCCACTAGCGCGAGTGGAAATAATGCTGTACTTAGTAACGCCGTAACAAATCTACAAACAGTTATAAATCCTAGTAATTACACTGTTTCAGTAAATTCCTTGACTTCTTACAGTGGTAGTAATATTGCTATTGGGGCTAATTTGAACTTGTCGAATGCAGGTATCTACTTCAACAGTAACGTTGGTCTGTTGAGTAATTCTTTAAATGGTGTGCCTTATCTGGCATTTCTAACAAGTGGACAAGAGCGAGCACGTATTACTGGTAGTAATTTAGGAATTGGAACTAAGGTTCCTTTGACAACACTCGATGTTGTAGGATCAGAACTTGTGCGTGGTTCAATTTATGTTAGCACAATGGGTGTAGTTGATCCGGCTCTAGGTAATGTGTATGCAGATAACAATATGTATGCACAGAACTTTTTTCAAACATCGGACCCTGCACTAAAAACAAATATTATACCTTTTATTTCTCACGGTCTTCCTACACCTGTACGATTTACGTGGAAGGCAACTGGATTGGAAGATATCGGTGTTCTAGCCGATGAAGTCAAGAGTTTAGAACCAGCCTGCGTTTCTATGCGTGGCTTGGTACAGACTGTTGATTACTCTAAGCTGGTTGTGCTGTGCTTGGCGGAGATACATGTGTTACGTTCGACTGTGGCTTCCTTAGTTTCTTCGCAATAAGTGTCAACCAATACAAATTTAGACCAAACAATCCATAGATTGACAGTTTAGTTACAGGATTATTGAACGTTTCTCTCGTTAAGAAAACCCAATAATAATCCCAAATACGATATTTTATAAACGTTGAAACAAATAGAACTTTGCATAAAGTATTTGGATACAGATGGTTGGTGCTAAGGAATAAAGTACTAATCTCGACATTTACGATAGTGCGCGCTTCCAATGGATACTCGTCAGGATTGAGTGTAAGAGTAGAACCTAAAAATAGCAAAGACAAAACATGGTGAAGTACCATATCTGGACCATTTTTTGTAAATAAATCACCTATTAAATAACTTCCTAAAATGCCGTAGATTGGCGCATAGTTATTATAGGAAGAAAGTGTTAGAGCTGAAGCACTTGCTAAAAGACTAACCAAATGCTTCATTACGGTACGTTAGTTTGTTATTCTTAGACCTATGCGCATTTTTAAATAAAAATGACGCATAGGGCACGTGTCCAGGTGCTCATTTAAATGAGCACAGGACTAGACCTAAAGAACATTAGTCTAGTTCTAGAGTAGATGAAGTTAGTTGATGCATATTCTTTACTTGATAGCCAAAAACGGATATTTTCGGATGTTGCAAAACACTACAACTGGAAAGACGATTCCGATTTAAAAGATTACTTAGACTTTATTTTACACGAGCCTGTTCAATGGATGATAGGCTATCCGGCAAGTTATGCTCTACATAGTCCAGGGTTTGCCAAGCCAAAGACCGCCCTAGTAAAACTCTTAAAGAATGAGGCAGTTAAAGCGGACCTCGGTGAAGAGTATACAAAAAAGGTGCGTGATGCTGTTTGGGAAACTTTTAAGAAGCTGTCAAAGACCGATACCGAAGAGCATAAAGAAGAGCCTAAGATTGAAGAACCTGTTCTAGAAATTGTCGATGATATGGAAGCTATTGAAGCGAATAGTATCCACTCAATGAAGGCTTATAAGGGTAAGGATCGTAATGAGGTGCTAGCCACCGCGTTACGAGCATTTATCGAAGCCGAAAAAGAAAAGCATCCTGGCTTGGCTGCTGTTTCCCTCACTCTTCTGGACGCTTTTTTGAACGCCTAATCTTTAATGTTCTATGTACTGGCTTTATATACGCTGCACATAGTTTTGGACATATGGTCTTTTTGGGCCATTTGTACTGATGTTGTAAACCTGATGTATGGAGCATAAGCTTTGCTTCCGTATCCTGTTCTTCTAACGTCATATTTTCATAATTCAGTTTCTCTGTAATGTAAATATGCCTCAACAGGCTTACTCCTGTAGCACGACCAAAGATGAGTTGAAATGTAGACTTCACAAACGCGCTATACGTATTGTTGGACATGGGTTCACCATCGTCCTTACGAAACAGATATTCTCTGGGCCAACGTCTGAGACTTGTTTGGATATCGTTGACAAGTCCTTCCGTTAAGTCTTCTTCGACAGTTTGATAATACTCGCTGGTTTTATATACATTCATCGCTATGAAACTGCTACCCTTCTTTCTTAGAACGATGTAGTTCTCGTCTGTTTTTCTAGGATCGGTCTCATAATAAATACGTATCTTTCCAAGATCTGCACGTTTTGGTCTCAAATGGACCAATACACTAAGAAGAAGGAACTGCATACTTTCGCGTTCTGTCGCATGAGGACCACGACGCTTTAGTTCTTCGTATTTCGTTTCAATCTCTTCATAGCTTGTGTAGTGTTTCACTTGTTTCTCAGAGGGTTCAGAACGCTTTACTTTAGCTATTTCAAACCGGGTCAAGTCAGAATGTAGTTTATGCCATTTGTCCTGGATTTCTTTGCTACCTTTCAGCTCCTCGTCGTGTTTCAAAAGAGCCAGAACAACGGTTAACATATTTTTGCGAGTAGAGATACTGGGATAAGCCTTCTGAATTTTAGGATACCATACGTCGGGTTGTGTTAAAATACCATGTATAGTGGTTTGGGTCGTTGCCTCTAAGGTCTTTATCCGGTTCAGATATGATTTTTGTGTATTTGGGTTCTTAAAATGGATTTTAATGAGATTTATGTAGTGTTCTGTATCCATCCTTACTGGTCATCTGAAAAAAAATTGACTTATCCGCAGCGACCGATGGT
>Ga0114958_10000811_pt1 | contig 26021 bp, 22 predicted proteins | sample C_130208_EF_Meta_FD_89577 | JGI IMG/M metagenome (GOLD analysis project Ga0114958, IMG submission 89577) | Freshwater microbial communities from Lake Croche, Canada to study carbon cycling - C_130208_EF_MetaG | ecosystem: Environmental > Aquatic > Freshwater > Lake | place: Lake Croche, Canada... | reverse complement strand
TATAATAGTTAAGTATTTATCAATCCCGTTTTGGAATAAAACGCGACTGTCTGTACTTTAAGCACTAGACGGTACCGCACTAATTATAAGGTATTAATATAAATAATCTTTAGATTATTAACTCTATTTATTATTATTTAGTTTAAAAACATAAAATATCTAACTTATTTTAATATATGATAAATTTTTCTGTAGAAACAAAATTAGAATATATAACACAATTAGTTAATGTTTTAACTCCTTTGGTTTATGAAGGAATCCAATCTATTTATACTGAATCATTAAAAGCATCTAATGAGTCAAATAATGTATTAAAATTATTTCAAACATTTTTAAAAAGAATACCTAAATGGAATGAAGAAATGATTAAACAAGAAACAGATAGAATAATGAATAATTCTAAAAGTTATAGTTGGTTACCTGACCTAGTAAAAGCAACAATTAAATCAAATATAATTGTTTTAACTTATAATCCAAACAATTTAACTCAAAAACCAAAAATAGATCCTAAATATTATCAAAATGTTAAAATTGATGATTTCATTCATAAAATTTATATTGAATGTGCAAGAGAATTATGGAATAATCCTTATTTAATGTATCATCAATATCCTCCTATTGAATTAAAAAGAAATCAAAGAGATACAATTCATTTAGTTAAAGACTCTATAAAAGAAGCAATCCGTAAATTATTACCTGTGAAAGAAATTTTAGAATTATATTTAGGTCAAGAATTAGAACAAAATATAGGAAATGATCAATTTGAAAAAAATATTACTGAAGTAGATGAAAGAAATATTCAAAAATTAATTAAAAAAGAATTAATTATGGACCAAAATATTGAACTATTAAAAAAACCTGACGAAATTAAACAATTAGAATTTAAACCAGAAAATAATTTAAATAATTCTCCTCTTCATAATGTTGCTGTTAATAATAATATATCTAAAATACAAACTGGCGGTAAAGATTTAGAATCTAAAATATTAGATATTATTAATAAAACTACATCGGAAGTAAAACTTACTGGTGAAAAATCATCCTATGTAACACCTAACTCAAATAAAACAAGTGATGTTAATGATACACCTTTAACAAAAGCTACAAAAAATGTAAGTTCTGATGTTCCTAAACAACTTGGCGGCAAAGAAAATATTGATGATAAAATAAAAAATATTTTAGAAAAAAATTTAGGAGAATCTGATTTGAATACATCTTTGTCATATCGTCCAGAAACAAATGAGAAAGATTATCAAGAAATTTTTTCTAATAATGTAGCAGATCCTAACGTACAAATAAAAAATCCAAAAACGAATAATGATACAAAAGAAAAAGATTCAAGCAAAAGTAAAAGAAAATTTTTTAATAATTATTTAAATTTTTAATTTATTTATTTAGATTCAATAAGTTCATTTATTTCATCAACAGGTTTTATGTTTGATTTTACAATTAATTTTTCAACTTGTGCATTTGGTTTTTCAACTTGTGCATTTGATGGTTTATTTACTACATTTACAGATGGTGATACCATATCTAAGATTGAAAATGCGATAGCGGAAGTAGCAGAAATCATAATTATTTCTTTATTAGGAATACCTTTTTCTGGAATGTATTTTACAGCAATTAAAACAACTAATCCTAAAAGAATGTACTTTATCATGCGTTCAATGTTTAAATTATTAATCATCATTTTATTATTTTATATTAGAAAATAATATAATTTTTTCTTATATATTATAATGGCATTATTTCAATCAAAATTAAATGATTTTTTGATTATTTGTATAACTTTTGTTTTAATATACTGGTTTCAACAAGTTGATGATGATAAAAGATGTAAAGAAAGAACCAATTTATATGAAAAAATTAAGTTACCATTACTTGTATCCTCAATAGTTGGTTTAATACTATTCTGGGATAATGATAGAATCCTTTCTGTTTTTATCACCACCGAAGACTGTTCGCATGCTGATAAATTTATTAAACCTATTGATGTAATTGAAATTAAAAAAGTAGGTTTACCTCAAGTAGGGCCTCAAGTATTATCACCAGGGGATGACTTTAAAGTATCTCATCCTGATTTTGATATTTTTACTAGTTTGCCTGAATGGTAAGATAAGCTGACGCTTATTTCGCATTGCTCAACTTCGTTTTGCTGCGCGAAATAAAACTTTGTTTTATCTTGAGGAAACTTCGTTTGCACCTTCGGTGCGCTTCGCTTTATTTATTTTTATTTATTTTTAGTTATTTTTATTTAATTTTCAATTGTGATTAAATAATCTTCAATAGTTTCTCTTCTTCTAATTAATTTATATTCATTTTTATTAATTAGTAATATTTCAGGTGCTCTTAATTTACCATTGTATTGAAATCCCATTGAATGACTATGAGCTCCTGTATCGTGTATTACAAATAAATCACCGACTTTTGCTTCTGGTAAATCTCTATCAGTTGCAAACCAATCATTATTTTCACATAATGTTCCAACTACATTAGCTTTAGTTTTATTATAATTTTCTTTTCCTAAAACTGTTATATAATGATATGCTCCATACATACCAGGTCTCATTAAATTAGACATACAAGCATCTAACCCATAAAATTTTTGAATTTTATTATCTATAACATTATTTTTAATTACGTTACATTTTGAAACTAACCATCCAAATGGTCCAGTAATATATCTTCCATTTTCCATATATATTTTAATATCATTTAATTTGTATTTATTTAATTGAGTGTTAATACTTGTTCTTAAATTATTACTGAATATTTTAATATCAATTTTATGTTCATCTTGTTTATAAGGAATTCCTATACCACCACCGATATTAATAAATTCAAAATCAATATCAAGACCATTTTTTATTAAAACTATTGTATCAAATACTATTTTAATTAATTCATCCCAGTACTTTAAATCTAAAACATTTGAACCTGTCATTACGTGTAGTGCGAATTTTTTAACACCAAAATCTTTAGCTTTAGAATAACCTTCATATAATTGTAATTGATAGATACCAAATTTGGAATTTTCACCTCCTAAAATATTTGATTTAGTTTCAGAATTTGTTTTACCAATTCCTGGATTTAATCTTAAGCTTAATAATTCTGGCATTTCACCTAAAGAAGCTAAATCATCTATTAAGCTAAAATCATCTAAATTTATTATACAATTTAAATCTTTAGCAAATTGTAAATCTTCTTTGGAAGTATAATTACTGGTAAACATTATTTTTTCGCCTGATAATCCTAGACTTTTAGCTATTTTTAATTCTGTTAATGAACTACAATCTAAGTAACATCCATTAGCAATTAGTAATTTTAATATATGAGGATTTGGTAAAGCTTTTACAGCAAAATATTGTCTGAATCTTGGGAAATTAGATGACATTTTATTTAAAAAATCTTTTAAATTTTCTATTATTAAGTCACCATCATATATTTGTAAAGGTGTTCCTTCTTTTTCAACTATTTTTTTTAGAGTTTCATTTGATAAGTTTAAATCTACTGGCATTAAATATAATAATAAAATATCTTTATTATATTTAATACAATTTTTTTGTATTTATCGAAAAGAGTTCATGAAAAAATTGATATTTTTATTGGTAGGATAATTAAATAAGAATGTATATTTTTTTGATGGCGGAGGTGGTTGTTGTGGTTAAAAAATGTCCTCATGGGAAGAGAAAGAATGATTGTGTGGAATGTGGCGGCAATAGCATCTGTCCACATAAAAAAAGAAAGTTTAATTGTAAGGAATGTGGAGGTGGAAATTTCTGTATACATGGAAAAGCAAAATCAAGATGTAAAGAATGCGGAGGCTCTGCTTATTGTCCTCATGATAAAATTAAATTTAATTGTCGAGAATGTGGAGGAGGCGCATATTGTTCTCATGATAAAATTAAAACAAGATGCAAAGAATGTGGAGGTTCGTCCCTTTGTATCCATAATGTAAATAAAACTGGATGTAAAGAATGTAATGGAACATCTTATTGTGAACATGGTAAAGTAAAATATATTTGTAAGGAATGTGGAGGTAAAGGACGATGCGAACATGGTAAAATTAAAATGTATTGTAAGGAATGTAAAGGTTCGGGGATATGCATACATGAAAAACAAAAACATATGTGTGTAGAATGCAAAGGCTCTCATATATGTCCCCATAATAAAGCTAAATCAAAATGTGTTGAATGCAATGGCTCTCAAATATGCGTACACAATACAAATAAATCAAATTGTAAGAAATGCAATGGAGGCGGTATATGTGAACATAATAAACAGAGAACTTATTGTGTTGAGTGTGGTGGAAACTCTACATGTTGTCATAAAAAACTTAAAAAATATTGTAAGATATGCGGAGGCTCATCTCTTTGTAAATCTGAATGGTGTCATACTATTCCAAATAAAAAAAACGAAGGGTATTGTTTATTATGTTTCATCCATTTATTTCCTAATAAAAAAACTTCTAGAAATTATAAAACTAAAGAAATAGCTATTAGAGATGAATTAATTTCATATTTTAATAATTATCAATGGGTTTGTGATAAAAAAATTCTTAATGGTAAATCATTAAGAAGACCTGATATTTTATTAGAATTGGAAAAACAAATTTTGATAATTGAAATAGATGAAAATCAACATACTACTTATGACTGTAGTTGTGATAATAAAAGATTAATGGAAATATCTTTAGATTTTGAACACAAACCTATTGTATTTATTAGATTTAATCCAGATAGTTATATAAATAAGAATAATATTAAAGTTAAATCTTGTTGGAAAACAGGCTTAGATAATATTTATAGAGTTAGTAAAAAATATGAAAAAGAATGGGAGGAAAGATTAAATGTTTTAAAAGATAATATTAACTACTGGTTAAATAATAATACAAATAAAACTATTGAAGTAATTGAATTATTCTATGACCAAAATATAACCAAAGAGATTGAAATATAATATTTTATTTAAAAAATTTTCTCAGTATATTTATAATGAGTAACTTAAAAAGTGTTCAGATGGGAAGTACAAGACTACAAATAAAAAGATTTCCGATTGAATCCATGGCGGATCATGCAACCGTTTGCATGATCGCGAAGAGGGCTACTGGTAAATCTTATCTAACCCGTGAAATTTTATATCATAAACGTAAAATGCCTGCATCAGTAATTATTTCTAGAACAGAGAAACTAAATAGATTTTATGGTGATTTTTGCCCAGATTCATATATATACAACGAATTTGATACCGAAATATTAGGTAAAATTTATGAAAGACAAGCTAAAATGAATGAGGACAATCAAAAAAGAAAAAAAGAAAGTAAAAAACTAAAAGACGACAGACTAATGTTAATCATGGACGATTGTATGTCAAGTAAAGGCGAATGGTTAAAAGACCCACAAATATTAGAATTATTCTTTAATGGTAGACATCACCATGTTTCATTTATTTTAACTATGCAATTTTCATTAGGTATTCCACCTGAATTAAGAAGTAACTTTGATTATGTATTTTTACTTGCAGAAGATGTAACATCAAATAGAAAAAGATTATACGAACACTACGCTGGTATGTTTCCAACTTTATCTATATTTGAACAAGTATTTGGTGAAATTACTGAAAATTATGGTGTAATGGTTATAGATAATCGTATTCATTCTAAAAATATTACTGATAAAGTATTTTGGTACAAAGCGAAAGATGTTCCCGAATTTACCCTTGGATGTAATAAATACAAGAGATTCCATAAAGAACACTATGATAAAGAATGGAATAAAAAATTACCAATGTTTAATCCAGGTGATATGATTGCCAAAAAGAGAAATAACATCAAATTAATTATTGAAAAAATCCGCAAATAAATTATTAAATTAATTAGTAAAATTAATTTAATATTTCTTATATTTCTAAAGAACCATCTCCTCGTAAAATAATTTATATTTCTAAAGAACCATCTCCTCGTAAAATAATTTATATTTCTAAAGAACCATCTCCTCCTTTATTTCCTTTAAATTTAGCTTCTTCCATTTTTCTTTGTAATTCGTATAAACCAATTTTTTCTGAAATTTCTGCCTCCTTTGCAACATATTCTTGTCGCTTGTCTTCTAATTTTTTAATCTGTTGTTCAATTGTTGCAATTTCATCTACCATATTCTTCTTCATTGCATCGTTATTGTTTGCTTTTAATTGTTTAGTAATCTCTTCCATTTCAGATGCTTTTTCAGTTAAACTATCTTCCAAGTTTTTTCTAATCATATCATTCTTTCTAAATTCATGATATAATTGAGCCTTCTTTTCATTCTCTTTCTTACTCTTCATTGTTTCATTTAATTGAGGATTTGCATATTCGGATTCTCCTGCTTCTAATGAATCAGGCGAAGGATTAAATGGTTGCCATCTATATAATTCACCAACTAAAATAGATACACTATCATTAATATCTCTTAATGCTCTTGAATGATTATCAGCTTCTTCATTTGAATTGAAACAACCACTGATTTTAAGACCAACAAGTGTTTTATTTTCTTCAGTTAGAAAAGAAACACAGTACCAATTTTGATTTTCTATTTTTTCATCTTTACGTTTTACAATACCATCAAAAGGAACTGGTTTATTTTGATTTTCATAAGCATCTACACGCTTATTTATTACTAAATCTTCTATTTTAATATTATTCAACTTAGATATAATTTCTGTTTCTTTCTGTAAATTGTCATCTCTTTTAGTTTCAAGATTTTTAATTTGTACTTTTAGTGTTTCTATGTAATCAACCTTTTGTTTCTTTAATTTTTCATTTTCATCTGAATCATCTAATTTACTCAATTCAAGTAATTTTTTATTCTCTTGTTCTAATTCATTTAACTTGATTTGAGCATTTTCATCAATATTTTTAGCAATCATACTAAATTTTCTTTTTTCAAAATCTAAATTATTTTTATGAACATTTACTAAGTATTTATGCATCATAGCATTTAATTCATCATTTAAATCATTCTCATTTGGTAAAGGGTCAAAAGCATTCCATGCACCTACCTCTGCTGCAAAATTATAATGACCACGATTTTCTTTTAATAATTGAATTTGTTCTTTTGCATCCTCTATATCTTTAAATGCACCACTTACTTTCAAACATTTAATAGTTTTATTATCATCATTCATTAATAAAGATAAACAACAAAAATTTTGATTCTCGGGTAAAATAGCATCTTTAGGTAAATAATCGACAGTTGGCATTAGATTAAAATATGACTTTTCTTTAAAACAATATATTTTTAATATTTTATTTATGTTCTATTTTGTATAATTTGTGTAACTTCTTTATTTGAATTATTTTTAGTATCAAAATCAGCATAACCCATCCATACATCAGGGCGATTAAACATTCTATTATAAATTTTTGATGGTCTTTCTTGGTCTAATTTTTCTGGTTCTTCTCTTACATATGTTCCACCAGGTTTATAAGCGGGACATTTATTATAACTTTTTGTCAAATTAATTGTCAAAAGAATTATACCAAAAAACATTAATATTATGGAAATATTATGAATAATATGATTCATTATATTAAAATAGAATTTAAATTATTTTTTATTTATTTGAATGAAGAAATAAAATCCCAATTTAAATTAGTACAAATTTTTTTCCAAATAGAGTCATTCTCCATTAAGATATCTAATTGCTTATGTAAAGGAAAACATTCTAATAAATGATCTAATTCTAAAAGTTCGCAAAATTTATGTAAAACAAAAGAATATGATAAAAAGTTTTTTCTATCAATTGGTTTGTGTTTCATCCAAGGCTCTTGAATCATTAAAAACATTCTAATAAACATTTTTTCCATATCTCTGGTTATTTTAGGTGGTGGTAAACCAGATAATTTATTAATAATATAATGAATATGTTCATATAAATTATTATATTTAAGTTTCTTTAATATTGCTCTCATTTTAGATCTATTTAATGTTGATAAATCTGTCATTCTTTTTCTATTTAATTCATTAATAATATCACGATAAATTTGTTCATCAATCTCTGGTGATTGTTTTGCTTGAAATGCATTTAACCATTCTCTGAATCTATTTAATCTTTTATATGGTGAATAATCTTTAATTTGTATATCTTCATCAAGAATTATAACTTCCATATCTCCACATAAAGGACATATATATGATGATTCAACTAAATTTAATATTTTCTCTATCTTACATTCTGTACAATATTTTAATCTTTTGGAACCATCATCTGCATTTACACGAATGCCTTCAGTAATTTGACAATATTTTTCAAATAATTCTGTTTTGTTCACTGGTTTATCATCTTTTGGTTTTTCATCAACTATTTTCTTTTTACATAAAAAACTTAGGATATTTTTTGATTCGGAAACTTCTGCATCATTATCTTTTATGTTATAATAAGATACTAATAAATCGCCTGTTTTGTCATAATAATCCATTTCTAAAATATTATTTTTTAACACATATAACTTTTGTTCAATTTCCTCTTTTTTATCTAATAAATCAGCACGCCTTTTTTGTTCTATAGTAGTAAATTTTTCTCTAATTTTATCTAATTCAATTATTTCATTTGATAAAGATAATAATTCATCTTGTAAATTATATAAACTATCTTTTTCATTTTCAAATTCTTTTAATTTTAATCTATGTTTATTTTCTAGAGTGGATGTTTTTTTTATATCTGTAACTTTATTTTTTTGACCAGGATTGGACATATAAGACTAATTATGAAAAATACTTTATGTGATTTCATTACTTTATCTAAAGAAATAATTAGATAATAATTCTATAAGATGGCGCATAAACTTTTATTTTAAAAAATTCATATTTTATGGAATAAAAGTATAAATTTTCAATAAAAAAGTTTAAAAAATATCATTTTTTGGAAATAAAAGTTTAAACTCATAAAAATAATTTAAAAAATATTATTTTAAAATTTTTTTCTGATACAAAGTATATATCACTATGGGTGGTGGTTTAATGCAACTCGTCGCGTATGGCGCGCAAGATGTTTACCTAAACTAGTTGGGTAGAAAAGCGGACTGTTAGATGTTATTACATATGTAATATCTAAATAAATCAGTTAGTAAATATGTAGATGTTTTACCACCAAAAACATCTTTTACATCCGCTAGTTTCAATGTATATATGATAATCATTGAAGCGACACTTTCAAATTCAGGCGAAACCGTAGAACTGTAAAAGTGTTTAAAGATATAATATCTCTAAATATCCCGTACCAAGTTAAATAAGAAATTATTTAATGGCTTAGAATAGCAAACTAAGACTTGAAAAAACTTTTGTTTTTTCTAAGGTAACAATCGGGCAGACAGGATTTTTATAAATCCTAGGTGGTGAGCACTGAGCCAAGTCCTAAAGGTCGTTATGCAAGACCTATGGATGCAGTCCAGAGACTAAATGTAAGTGGGTCCGAGAGAGTTAGCAACTCTCAATGAAGGCTTAAGATATAGTCCAATCCTCATATGAAAGTATGGGAACCAGATGAACTGGTAATCCTCAAATAACCTTTTTCAAAGTAGTATACAGAAGACATACAAATTTCTCTGTAGAACCTATCCAACAAGTGTTCAACGGTGCCGCTGACTTCGGCCGCACTGTAACATGCAACTTAAACAGAAACGGTGACTTAATCACCAACATGTACTCTGTAGTACAACTCTCTGCAGCTACTTCCTCAGCTGCCCAAAACTGGGGCTATGTCAGACGTTTAGGCTATGCCTTAATCCAAGAAACCAAAGTTGAAATCGGTGGCTCCAAGATCGATGAACAATACGGTGACTGGTTAAACATCTGGCAAGAACTCACACTCAAGACAGGCCAAATCAGAGGTCATGCCAAGATGATTGGTGATGTATCTGATTTAACCGAATTCAGCGTTAGCCACGGTGCTTATACCATGTATGTTCCCCTTGCATACTGGTTCAACAGACACAATGGCTTAGCTCTCCCCTTAATTGCTTTACAATACCACGATGTACGTGTAACAATCCAATACAGAGCTTCCAGTGAATGCATCAATGTTGAAGGACCTACTTTAGCTACTTCGGATATTGCAGGTTTAAACATGGCCGATTCTTACTTATTAATCGACTACGTCTACCTTGATTCTGAAGAAAGAAAGAGATTCGCTCAAGCCAGCCACGAATATTTAATCGAACAATTACAATTCACTGGCTCAGAATCACTCTCTGCCCAAAACAGCAAATTCAGATTAAACTTTAACCACCCCAGCAAATTCTTAATCTGGGTACCCGTTTTAGGTAAATATGCCAGTGCTAATAATTTCTTAGCATATGCTGATGATGGTGATTGGGTCGCTGCGAAGGAAAGAGCTGGTAAATTAGTATGGTTAGCTTCAAGATGGTTATCAGCTGCAGTCGATGCCAGTGGTGAATATGTTGTTTGCATGGATGCTTCTGGAACTGAAGCTGATGAAGCTCATGCCCCAACCAGAGACGATTTAGGTACAGTTTTAGCAGCCTTAGCTGCAAAAGTAGATGCTCAACTTATGTTCAAAACTGGCACTGGATACCAAGCTGACCCTGAAAATGTCGTTATGTTAAATAACGATTTAACATCTGCTGACTTATCCACACTCATTTCTGCTATTACTGATAATGGTGTTGATGCAATGGCTGCAGCATTCTTCGAATCAGCAGAAGGAAGCAGCTTTCACTGTGTAAGAGTAATCGATCAATTCAACTATGCCAGAAATCTTGACAGAACCGTCAACCCCATCGCACTTGCCAAACTCCAATTAAACGGTCACGACAGATTCCAAGAAAGAGATGGTCAATACTTCAACTATGTACAACCTTGGCAACACTTTACCAACACCCCTGCTGACGGTATCAACGTATACAGCTTTGCACTCAAACCCGAAGACCACCAACCTTCTGGCACTTGCAACTTCTCTCGTATTGATAACGCCACCTTAAACGTAACACTTGTCAACAAGGCCGATGTAGCTGACAATGATTCCAACTTGAATATCTATACTGTAAATTACAACGTACTTCGTGTCATGAGCGGTATGGCTGGCACTGCATACTCAAATTAAGGAGCTTAATTTGGTATTTATTATTTCGTTGGTTAAACATCTAAATAATTATGTAAAATATTACTTAATTATTTATATCGCGATGGTATATATTTATAACTATTAACTCTATTTCAAAAAAAATTGCTATTTTATTATAAAGAAATAATTTATTATATGTTAATGCTAACAACTCAAAAGATAAAACAAGCTATTGAAATATAAAAAAATTGAATAATAATAACACTATTAATATTAATGATTAATATGTTTGATACCGAAACTAATAATATTCTGAACAATAAAATTAATAATACACCAATTAATAATAAAAAAGATATTACTGATAATTTTATTATAAATTATCAAAAATATCCACAACCCGTTCCATATGGACCAATTAGAATTATTAAAGACACTGAAGATGAGTTTAAAATAATCAAATATACAGATTGTTTTGAAATTTCTCTTCTACGATTTCTACATTTGATTTTTGGCAACAATGGTCTGATGGTTCTAAATCAAATTCCTAATCTAATTTACAATAATGAAATATATGATTATTTTCTTACTAATAAATCATTTTATTATGACACCACTTATTATGAAACAACTAATGGTTTTAAAGAAAGAGCAAAGTGGTGTGATTTTCTAAATGAACGAACCATCTTTAAATATAAGAAACAAAATAATTATGAAGTATGTGCTAGTCTTGAAAATCTATTTAGTTTCTTTTCTTATTTTTTCAATATATTTTTTGAAAATAAGAGCTATCAAGAAAATCTAAATAAATTGTCTCAAGTATTGAGTACTAAAGATAAAGAAATTAAATTTGAACTTTATAACTTTGGTAATATGTCAACAGATACATTTTATATGAACAGTTATATTAAAATTTTTGTAAATAATGATAATCTATATGATTGGGAAATTTATCAGTATTTTAAAGTTGAAAACAATTGTATTACTGAAAGAGAGACTGGGCACTCTGATTATAGAAATTCAACTTATATTAGTTAATTTATGATAAAACGTAAAATTTAATTTAAAAAAAAATGAAATAAATTAATTTAAAAATTAATTTCGCCTTAATCTTATAATACCACTGAAAAAGCTCATAGGTGCAGTTCAAAAATCATATACTTCGGTATATCAAGTAAATTATTCAAACTTAAAAAATCAAGTGACTAAATGGCACAATGAATTACCAAATATCAAACCATTTTACGCGGTAAAGTCACTCCCTCTTGAGAATATTCTAAAACATTTGTCTGCATCAAATATTAATTTTGATTGCGCCAGTCGTGGCGAAATAGAAAGTGTTTTAAAATATTCTAGCCCTCAAAATATTGTATATGCAAATCCATCTAAATCAATGGATGATATTCAATATGCTAACAACAATAATGTAGAAAACATGGTTGTTGATTCAATAGAAGAAATTAAGAAGATGGATTATATAAATCCTAATATAAGAAAAATAATAAGAATTAAATCTGTAGAAAATAACTCAGATATAAAATTTAATTCCAAGTTTGGTGCTTGCGAAGAAGAAGTATTTCAAATGATTGATTATTTACACTCAACTAATAAAAGCTTTGAGGGCTTTTCTTTTCATGTAGGTTCCAAATGTAAAAATGAGGAATCTTATTTTTTAACAATTAAGAACATTATGGATAATTATAATAATTACTGTAATAAAAAAAATATGCCAATAAAAATGATAGATATTGGTGGTGGGTTTTCATCTCATACTAATTTAAGCATATTATATAAAATATTAGAACCTTTCTATCAAAATTTTAATGATAACAATATTAAATTAATTGCTGAACCTGGACGCTATTTTGCAGAACCATCAGTAGATTTATATTGTAAAGTTATTTCAGTTAAAAAAAGGGGCTCAATAGTAAATCCTATATATCATATTACAGTTAATGATTCAGTATATTCAACTTTTAATGGTAAATTATTTGATGGACAACATTATACACCAATTCCATTATGGGATTCAACAGATAGTGAATGGGTTGAATGTATTATTTTTGGTCAGACATGTGATTCATTAGATGTAATTTGTGAAAAAATTAAATTACCATTACCTAAATTAGATGATGTATTTAAATTTCAAAATATGGGAGCATATTCTCTTGCTGCTTGTTATGGTAAATTCAATGGTTTTTCTGAACCTAAAGAAATAGAATTAGAATAAATCTTTCAATATTTAATGGCAGTTATGCGTGGATTAGCATCATATCAAATATTTAAAATTTATATGGTTTACATTTTTAAGATCACATAGAAATGTTGCTGGAGTTATGGGTGGTATAGATATTGCAAATAGAATGATAGGACGTTATATAAATTAATATGTGTATGACTTATTAACAAAGTTTTTAATATTTTCTTCAATATTATAATTAGGATTAGACAAGATAGTTTTAATATCATTATCTGATTTTATAAATTGTTCATATAAATCCATATGCATAGTTTTTTTCACACTAACAGGTTCTAATTGAGGTGGTGTTTCATCCGTTGTCTCTATTGCTATTTTCTTTTGATTTGATTCTGTTTCAGATTCTAGTTTTTGTTCACTGGTTTTAGATTTAGATTCAGATTCGGATTCAGATTCAGATTCAGATTCTGCTTCTGTTGCTATTTTATTTTCATTAATTTTTGGTAATTTAGCTTTTTCATCATCACTATTCATATTACCTAAATCTGAAGATGTTTTTTCTTCTTCTTCATCATCATATCCATTTTTAGAATAATAATCTTGAATCATTTTACAAATATCATTAAGCATTTTAAAATTATATTCGCCATCATCCATAGCTTTCATAATTGACGATAAGTACATTACAAATGATTGAATAATTTTTTTTTGTTCATCTAGTTTTTCATGTTTTGAAACAAAGTAGTTATTTTCCATTAATATCCAGAGTTTAACATAACTGATTTAAATATCAATTTTTATTATAAAGTAATATGGAAGATTTTGATTTTGATAAAATATATGAACATATAGCAAAAATGAATAAATCAACTAAAGAAAAATGTTTAATTTGTCATATTCCTATTGAAGAAAAAGAATTAGAATTAGTTTGTAAACATCAATATCATTTCAATTGTGTAGGTAAAAAAAATGGTAAATTTACTTGTCCTTATTGTGGAAAATCAAATAAATTAGAAAATTTGAATTATATTAATGAACAAGAACCATCAAAAAATATATTAAATGGATGTAAAGTTAAAATATTGTCTGGTATAAAAAAAGGACAATATTGTAATAGAATTAATTGTGGTTATCATAAAAAAATATTAGTTAATATTTTAGAAGATAATATTTGTCATACAATTATAAAATCTGGATTAAAAAAAGGACAAGAATGTGGAAGAAATAATTGTAAATATCATCATATAACAATTTAATCAATGAAATCTAAAGCAGGTTCTTTATAGTCTTCTTTCTTTTTATTCATCATTTTAGGAATATTAACAATAAGTTTCTTTGATTCTTCTTGTTTATTTATATAATTTCCATCGTCTTCTTTATCAGACTCTGCTTTAACTTTCTTTTTTGATTTTACTGTTTTTGTAGCTCCAACTTTAGTAGGCTCAACTTTAGTAGGCTCAACTTTAGTAGCCCCAACTTTCTTATTCTCTTTTACTACTTTTTGTATAGGTGGGTCATCATCATCAATAAATTCTAAACTATCTTCTTCTTTAGAATTAAAATTTTTTATTTTCTTTACTACTGCTGGTGCAACTGGATTAGGTGTATCCAAAAATAATACTTTATTTTTAATTAAATCATTATTAATACTAAATTCAGTATTCATCTTAACATATCTTTTTCTTCTCTTTTCTATTACTCTTAATTCATCTAATTTATCTAAATTTTTTCTATAATATTGGACTCGTTCCCAACTTTGATTTAATACTGGTAATAATGCTTGCATGAAAGCTTTATCGCGTTTAATTGGTTGATTATGTGATTGATCCAGTTTCCAATAGATAACTTTATGAAAATAACAGTCTTTTATTATATCAGGATGATTTGTTTTTAAATTATTCATCGTGTATATAAACCATTCATCATATTGTTTTTCATCCATATCCAACCTTGGCGCATATATAAATTTACTCTTCCATTCTTGTTTATCGCCTTCAAATTGAGGTTTAAAATCAAAAGGATAAAATTGTAATATAATACCCTTTTTTAAATAATTTGGTATATCCATTTTTTTACCTGTATTATCATATGTATGATAAGTATGAGTTCTCTTATCAATTAAATAATCTTCTCTACAATTATATTCTAAAATTTTGCATTGCCAAAAATCACACACTTCCAATTCACAACATTCTAATTGTTGTTGTACTTGACAATAATAATAAAATGGACAAATTGTTCCTTTAATATTACCAGATGTTTCAATTTGTCTTTGAACAACACATTTAATTTCTAACATAGTTCCTAATCTAGTACTAAATTTATTATCTAATGTTCTTGCTGAACAAATACCATCGGGAGATGCACCCAATAATTCATATGTTTGAGAAGGTAATGCACCAAATTCAATTACCTCGGCATTATATATATGTTCATAAATCTGAGTTGCTACTTGTTCAAATTTTTTACCGTGATACACATTATCATTGTCTAAAAATGCATAATTCGGGTCTGATTTTTTCAAGTAAAAATTTTCAACGGGTTCATATGGATTTAAATCTATTGCTGCTGCTGTATCTGATGCGGTTATACGGTTGTGTCTGTAATCATACCAAGCTTTTGTTCTTTGTTCTGGTTGTGGTAATGCTTTTAATTTTTGAAAATGATCTTCTAAAGCTTGATATTCAGGTGGTATTTCAATATCTTTATACATAGACTTGAATTCTGGAAATCCATTAATACCGCCTGTAAATTTTATTTCATCATTAAGTGTGTATTTTATATCATATTTTTTAGCTAAAATCTCTTCAACTAATTTAAAACTTATCTCAGGATACATATCAATACCTTCATTTATTATTTTATTAATAGTTATATAATAATCCTTCTTACTTAATTCTTGAATTTCGTTTCTTTTAATATATTTTTCAACAAATTTTATTATTTTGTTTATCTTACCAAATGACATATTTTTTTAATTAATAAGATTATATAATAATTAGTGTTTAACACAATTTTTTTCTTAAAAAAATTGCTGAGATTAATCTAATTGAAGTCAATTTTTTTCTTAAAAAAATTGCTTTTTAATTACGTTATTCAACATAAATTTTAATTAATGCTATCATACAAACCCTTAACTAATTTCACTTTATCAACTTTCTTTGTATTTAAAAGTTTATATATATCTTTACAATTATGTTTTCTTATTTATTCAATAAATACGGAAATAGAAATATCAAAGAATCAATACATATATTTAATTTTCACATTAGGATTAAATATATTTATGGATTTATTTCAAGTCTTAGAATATGTTGTTCATTGTTATCATTTTTATAATAAAGAATTTATAGATAAGGAAGATTATAAAAATGTAAAATTATTATTACGTATAAATAATAATTTTTATAATAGTATTTGTAATATTTATAATATAGTTATGCTATTGTATTCAATTAATTTGATTACATTCTCATTTATTTTTGTAAATAATATACAAAATATAAAAGAATCTTTTATACATGGTATGTTTTTATATCTAGTTATAGTTGGATTCGTATTTTTTAGCCTTTTTATACTTGGTATAATATTATTAATTTCTACTTGTATTTTTTTCAATCGTTTAGAAGTAAATACACTTGAAATAAATAGAAGAGTTTTATCAGTAAGAAGACTATTAGATAGTTTTATTCCAAATGGTTTATCATCAGAAATTATTAATAAAATTAAACGTTCGTATGAACCATTAGAAAATAATTGTAGTATATGTTTGAATAAAGAGAATAAGGAAATTATGATTCTTAATTGTAATCATAATTTTCATTCAGAATGTTTACTGCGATGGTTTATAAATAATAAAAAATGTCCAATTTGTAGAAAAGAAGTAACAAATAATGATTATACAATATTAGTACCACTTTAAATTGTATACTTACCATTCTTAGATTAAATACTTACCATTCTTAGATTAAATACTTACCATTCTTATATTTTAATTGAGTAATACTAATTACTTTACTATTAATTGAATCATAATTTACAGCATCCTTCTTTGTTAATGTTTTATTTTTAACCATTTCTATTAATATATCTTTCAAATTTTGTTTATCTGTTTCATCGTCAATTAATAATTTATTTACAAATTCTTTTATTTTAATTATTTTATGAATTGCTGTTAATTTAGTCCATGGTTTTTGATATAAATAATCATCATTATATTGTGTAGGTGTAGGTGGTAAAGGTGAATCATTTGATAAATTTAAATTACTCTTACTTTTTTTTATAGCCAATTTTGTTTCACTTATTTGATTATCGTTCTTTTTTTGTAATTCTTCTAGTTTTTTATATAATTGTTCTTTATTGATGTTAGTCTTATCACAAACTTTTATTAAATTATTTAAATACTGAATATCAATTTGATTCTTTAATGATTCGTAATCTATTGTTAGCTCCATTTAATATATAATATAACTATCTTTTTATACCGTTTTTATTTAAAGAAAAAATTGATTTAAATAAAACCTACTATTATAATTATTTAGTATGGACCCAACATTTGGTTATGATGAATTATTTGCTTTCAGAGTCATGTTACAGGATGATTTTGAAAATGAAAGCGATATTATAAGAGAATTAAGATATGAATTATTACAAAGAGGCATGCCTCAAAATGATATTCCTAATTTTTTAAAAAATTTTTATGAAAAATATGGAATTAATATAAGTTTAAATACGATTAATGAATCACTTAATACAGAAAATCAAATGCCTTTGCAAAATGTAAATGATTTTATGCATTTATTAAATGGATTTTTAAATCAAAATTTGATGCCACCTAATCCAGCTTCTGGTAATCAAACTAATCTTGAAAATAATCAAGCTAATATAGAAAATAATCAAGCTAATATAGAAAATAATCAGGCTAATATAGAAAATAATCAAACTAATGTTGATGAAGATAATCAAACTAATGTTGATGAAGATAATCAAACTAATGTTGATGAAGATAATCAAACTAATGTTGATGAAGATAATGATGAAGATTTATTAGAAGATGATGACCAAGATTTAGTTGACGATGATAATGAATTGCCTCCATTAGAACCTATGAATAATTTAATGAGTTCAGTAATATTAACATTAAATGCAAATGGTATACAAACTAGTTTACCTCCTATTCCAATTCATTCAAATCATACACCTCAACAATTAGAAAATTTAATAAATAATTTCATTAATCAACAAGATTATATATTTTCATCACCTATGCTATTTAATCCAATAATAGCACCATTAAACAATTTACAAGATGTTGCAGTTACACTGAATGAAGAAGAATTAAAAAATCTTAAAAAATACAAATCTAATAAAACTTTAGAAGAAAATTGTTCTATTTGTATGTTAAAAATGGGTGAAAATCCAGAAGAAGAACTATGTAAATTACCTTGTGAACATGATTTTCATGTAGAATGCATTGAACCATATTTAGAAAATTATAATTATAAATGTCCTATTTGTAGAAAAGAAGTAGGAAAACCAAAATATGATATATAAAATGTTTTTATATAAAAAATTTATTTTAATTTGAAATCATTAAATTTGAGAAAAACATTAAAAGTCCTCCAACAGAAATAATCATAACAGCAAATACAAATTGATTTCTAGAACTGTTCATAATGTATGGGATTGGATTTTGACTATCAGCTAATAATTCTAAAATCTTAAAAAATAAATTTTTCATATCTATTCCTAAATCATCGGTCATAGTTAAAGGAATCTCTTCTACATTATTAATAATTTTTATATCCTTTTGTTCTTGTTCTTGTTCTTGTTCTTGTTTAGCTAAAACATCAGCAGCAACAAATCTATTATTAAATGTGGTTGGATTAAATTTTACATCACCTTCTAGTCTTTTTAATTGGGACATTAAATTATATTAGAAAATATTAAATATTTAAAAAAATTGCAAATCTAATTAAAAATATAATATCCTTAAGATTAATGCTTTATATGTCATGCCCAACTTGTGGTTTTTTTATTGGACAAAAAACAGAGGAATATGATACAAAAAAGAATGAGATATGCGCTAATCCAAAATTAAGTAAGAAGGATAAAGAAGAACAAATATCAAAACTTTTAAATTCTTTAAATCTTAGAAGATATTGTTGTAAAATGAGAATAATGACGTATAAAGATATGGTTCATGAGATATTACCTAATAATCTTTAGAGATTATTTCGCTTTGCTCAACTTCGTCAAGTTAAAAATCTTATTTTTAACTTAATAAAATAAAAATAAGATTTTTATTTTGTCTTGAGGAAAACTTCGTTTTGCACCTTCGGTGCGCTTCGCATAATTAAGTTATTTTATAATCCGCTGTGTATAATCCGCTGTGTATAATGAGCTGAGTATAATTAAGTTAAATAATAATGCGCAGCGCACCGAAGGTGCAAAACGAAGTTTTCCTAAAGAACGAAGTTTCGCGCAGCGAAATAAGATAAAGCTGATAAGCTTTAGCTTATTTTGCCTACTCCCTTCGTCGTCCCATCCCTAAAGAAAAACACCATATTCTTCTCCAAAAATTCTGGATAATATTTAAATTCAAATTCAACCTCACATGTATCTCCATTTCTTAAAATTTGATTATTTAAAAATATACTAGCAGATTGTCTAATAGGTCCGCAATGAATTACTGGAGAATAACCAGATTTAATTGTTGTAGTGTGGTGCAACACATTTATTTTAGCTTTAAACTTTCTTGTAACAGAATCTTTAAACTTTTCTATATTATCAATTAATACCATACCTTTACGAATTTGTTTTCTATCTAATACTTCCTTAGAATTTGTTAATTTAATTGCTAATGTTGCTTGTAAGTTTGACCCAGCAACATCAACATTTTCACTTAAACTATTATGAATACTTCTTACTATAACTTCTTTAAACTCAAATTTGGCTTCAGAATCATCTAATGAATTCATTCCTGAAAATGGACCTAAATACATCTTTTGACGAATGCCTATTTCTTTTCCTTTATTAGTCCCTGATACAACTAATCCTATACCCGGAACTAAAAATGTTGCATCAATATAAAAAATACTTCCTTGAATTGCATCCCATTTTTCTCTTCTAGGTAAATGATATAATATTTGATGTAAGTTTGTAATATTAATACCAGTTTTATTAGAAATAGAAATAATTGGTATTATATCTGGATTTCCTAACATTTTATCTACATAATCATCCGTCTCTTTATCATTATTTATAAAATAAAGAATTTTTTTAAATGTCGCCTTTCCTAATAATTTTTTCAATTGATTACATAAATTTTGATAGACTTCTTTTGGTGCCATATCTATTTTTGTAATAGTTATTATAAATGGTATATTCAAATAAAGTAAAATACCGATATGTTCTTTGGTTAATTTAGTTATTCCTGTATTTGCACCAATTACAACTATTCCATAATCAGGGAACATTCCAGTTACACCAAAAATAGTTGTTTTTAAATATTTCTCATGTCCTGCTAAATCAATAAATGATGTTACTTTTGTTGACCATTTATTTATACTTCTTGTTTTTATTTCTGTAGATTGTTTATTTTCTTTTATATTATATAAACTAATTGTAGAATCATCTTTTCTATTATAAACCAAAGGATTATAACTTATATGACTTGTTCTACCAGTTTCTCTTTCATGAGGATGAACTAATACTTTGTTTCTAGCTAAACCGCGCCCATCATCAAATTCGCCCGATGTTAAAACACCGATTAATGAACTTTTACCAGCATCTACTGGTCCACAAACTGCTATTGTACATTCTTGTTTAATAGGTTCCATATATTTATAAAATAATTATTTTCTAAATAGTTATTTTATCTAAAGCGCATTTTTAAATAATTCTTTTAATTTAAGATATTTGAATTTATATTTCATATATTTTTCATAATCTCCACCACCTTTTTTTCCTTTCTTCTGTTTGTTAGCCGCTGCTGCTGCTTTTGCTGCTGCTTTTTCTTCTGCTTCTATTCGTGCTTTTAAGGCCTCTTTTGCTTGTGCATCTCTTTGTGCTTCATCAACTAATTTCTTTTCTCTTTGAATCTCGTGTATTCCTTCTGTTTTAGCATCTTGTTCAAATTTTATATTTTTTTCAATTCCTTCTAAAATTTTTTCTTCTAATGCTTTAAACTCTTGTGATGGTGTAAATCTAATTTCTTTTTGTTTATTATTTAAAAATTTATTTCTTGAAGTAATTTCTGTTTTTCTACTTTCAAAATTTGCAATATCCTTATTTGCCAACTTTTCCCATTGACTTTGCAAAAAACTTATTTTTTTAGGAGTTATTCCTTTGTTAGTATCTTGTCTTGATTCTTCTAATTTTGTTACAATTTCATTAACGTCTAAAACAAAGTCCTTTCTTTTTTCTGTTTCTGCTGCGTCAATATCTTTACCTTGTTCTACTAGTTCATTAATTTTTTTTTCAATAATTTCTTTAATTTCTTCTGGTTTAATTTTTTCTGGGGTTTTTTCAGTAGGAACTACAATTTTCAAGATTTTTAAATCATTTAGTAACCTTCTTTTATCACCAATTGTATTCGTTTTTCTTTTAGATAATTCTTGTAAATACTTTATTTTTCGTATTAATTCTCCCTTATCTGTTTTTTTGAGAACTAATTGAATATCTATTTTTTTAAATATCCTCAACAAAGCTTCTTTATTATTATTTAAATCATCAGACAAAAGTTTTTCAGCAATCTCTTTATCAGTAGCTTCAACAAAACTGTCTCCTTTACTATAATTTTGCAAAATTCTTTGCATCTCTTCTGGTATCTCTTTATAATAACTTCTCATTTTTCCACTACCTTTAGGCCATTCAAATTTATAATTCCTTCCTTTAGTTAATGTAAGAAGAAAAGAAGGATTTTGTTCTGCATCTGGAGTTTCTTCTTCTATAGATATTAAAGTAGATATTATTCTTTGAAATATAATATCAGTATAGATTTGTGGATTACCAGATAATTTTTTTATATCCGATCCATCATATCTACTTTCTGATTGTCCTTCAGGAGCTGGGTTATCTTTTTTTAATAATTCATGTATTTGTTTGGGATTTTGATAATCTTTATATACTAATATAATACCGTCTTTTACTAATTTTGAATTATTTTCTTTATTAAAATATTTTATATATATATTTGACTCAGTTTCATTTAACTTGTCATTCTTATCATTTGACTTTTTCAAAATGGAGATTAAATCCAATTTTAATCTTCGTTCATTTTTACGTAATATTTGTGCCAATTCCTGATCAAAAACAGATAAGGTTTTCGTATAAACTAGAATATCTGAAATCTTTTTACTTTTCGCTTTTTTCTCTACAAACCCTTCTCCGTCTGGTTTTTCCTTTTCTCTACTTTTTTTTGGTTCTTCTTTTGGTCCTAATAAATATGCTAAATGCCTTAACCATATATTATGTACATATTTTTCAATTGAATTATATCTAGCATCTCTTATATCTTTCTTACCTCTTCCACCATCATCTTCCAATTCACCTCCAATATAATCATCATCATCATCACTATCATCCTCATCTCTATCATCTTCATTAGATTCTTTAAATATGGTACCGCATTTTGGATTATTACATATTATTCTTCCTTTTACTTTTTTAAATTTATTCCTAAAACAATTTTTACAAATAGCTTCCTTGCCAATTGATTGTAAATGTTTTATCCATTCTTTTCGACTTAATTTCGTTATTTCTGGAGTTAATATATTGGAATTACCTGCATCAACAATATCTTCAGCAAATAGTGTTGAAACTTCATCATACATAACATTATAAGTAGTTAATTCTTCATATGCTACTTTTATTAGTTCGTCTCTATTTGGAGCTGTTGATGTTAAAGCTATTTCTAATTTAGGTACAAATAATTCATCAGCTTTTATATACTCATATTTACTAGCTCTTTGTTCTTCAGTAATAATACCTTCTGCTAATATTAAAAATTTTAGATCTATAATGATATCAGCTTCATTAACACCTGTTGAAAGTAAATTATTAAGTTTATTTAATAATAGGAAATATTTTATTTCAACTGTTTTTACTGGTTGTATTTTTTTTATCGGAGAATATAATTGATTAGGATATATTTTATAAATAGGAATTTTAATTCTTTTTAAAACACTTTCACTTGGATTTCTTTCAAATTCATAATATATTGAAGCAAAAGTAAATACGAAAGATCTTAATTCTTCTATTTTTGTAAATAAATTTTCAATTTTAGCTTTATTAGAAGGTGTGTATTTATCTGTTAAACCCAATTTTTCATACATTGATTTTTTCTTATATCTATCATTTAAAATATCAGTTAATGTAAATGGTGTAAAATAAGCAAAATCAACTGGTTCATATATATCATATTCTTTATTTGCTAATACAGAGCTACTATCATATGAATTTTCAAACTTCCCTCTAATTTCTTTTTCATATTCATCCTTCTTTCGAACATATTCTTCTTTTGATTTTAATTTTAATGGGTTATTTTTTACTTCCCATTGTTTTATTTTTTCATCAATCCAAGTTTTTAAATCGAAAGCTTTTGTGAATCCTTTTCCTTCTAAATCTGTTTGAGGTATTAATTTTTGTTGAATTTCCTTATGTTTTTTTAATTTAAATAAAGGGTCTAATTTACAAAATCTTTTTATAGTTTTAACTTTTGCTGGATTTAAAACTTCAGAGCCTAATCTAATTTCTTTTAATTTAACTTCAAATGTATTTATTTCATCATCTGTAATAGGAGCCATCGTTTTTCTAATTCCTTTTCTTTTATATATATCAAAAAATTTTATTAATTTTATTTGTTTTTTTTTAAATTCGTCTTTAATTTTAACTTTTTCAGATTCATCAATCTGAATTAAATCTAAAATATCTTTAAGAACTAGTTTATTACTAAATATAGGTTCAAAAATTTCTTCAAAAGTAGATTCAGAAGTAATTTTTTTACCATTATAAAGATCATGTTTCATAGCATATTTATTAATTTCTTTAATATAATTTTTAAAAGATTTTTGTTTATAAGTTCTTGTATATTCAGGTACAGGTATATCTTTTTTATTATTATTGTAAGGTCTAAAAATAATTTCAGTGTTTCCGCTTTTACCTTTTTGTATTATATAAAAAGAACGATAGTGACATAAAAATTCTGATTTATTACTTCCATCTTCTTTTTTAACATTTTCTCTTATAAATAAAAAAAAACCAATTTGATTAGATAATGGGTTAAATATTACATCAACTTTAAAATTTTTCTCTTCATCTAAATATTTTACGAATTTAACATCACATCTTTCTACTTTATTTTCTTCAATATCATCTTCTTTTAAATCATCATCTGTAATTTCTCTAGAAAAAATATTAAAATCTAGATTTTTTCCTTTTCTAAGCATTGGAAAAATTTGATCAACATCTAAATAAGTTTTTTTTAAAGTAATATTAGTTTCTTTTAAATATTCGGCGGTATTAAATTCAATTTCATTAAATATTTTCACATTATGATTTGGTATTGCTAAAACACCATTAGAAATATCCTTTAAACTTTCTGATTTGTTACCTTTATTAATAATAACTTTTTTATCAACACTATTTATCAGTGACATTAAAAGCAAACGTTTTTTTTTTAAAAAATCGGGATATGTATTAATAGGCCAATCTAATGATAATTTATAAGGATCTGCATCTTCAATTATTTCATCTGAACCTTCTATTATTTGCGGACCTGTAAATAATTTATTTTTTAAAGCATCTAAATCTTCATTTGCTTCATTTAAAAATGCTTTAATTTCTTTTGTAGCAAAGAGTTCTTTTGCTATTTCTTCCGCTTCTGCAGCTTTTCTTACTTGGACTTCTAGATTTTTAGCATATCTTTCACTTGCAGGTGCTGCACTTGCATCCACAGGACTTTCATCCGCTGCACTTTTAAGTGCTTCAACTTTATCTTTTGCAGCTTTTTCTTGGGCAGGTGTTGTGAAACTACTTGTACTAGGTTGTAATCTTTTTCCTACTCCATTCAAAATATCATTTAAATCACTATTACTATCATCACTTGGTCTCGATGCACCACCGCTATACTTTCTTCTTTTTTCTAATGAAAAACTCATATATATATATATAGTTTATAATTTTTTCTAATTTTATTTAATGATAGTATTTATTTACTATTTTTTAATGATTATATATTTAATTTATATTATTTTATTAACCAGAAAAAGAATGTTAGGTAATGACTACCAAATTAGAGAAACAATAAATATTAAAAATACAAATAATAAAGATATTAAAACTAAGAATTTTGATAAAAATTTATCTTTGGATAAAATTATTGGTTTAGAAAGTGTAAAAGAAGAATTGAGATATTATTTAGATTTTATAAAAAATAAAGAAAAATATAAAAAATGGAATGTTAAACTTCCAAAAGGTATTTTACTTGTTGGTCCTCCTGGAACAGGTAAAACTTTATTAGTTAAAACATTAGCCAAAGAAATCTCTTTACCAGTTATTCATACTTCTGGTTCAGAATTTGTTGAAATGTATGTAGGTGTTGGTGCTTCAAGAGTTAGAAAATTATTTGCTCGTGCTAGAAATCATAAAGATGGTTGTATTATATTTATTGATGAAATTGATGCTATTGGTAAAAAAAGAAATGAACATGGTGGTAATTCAGAAAGAGATAATACGTTAAATCAATTATTAGTTGAAATAGATGGTT
>Ga0114958_10000810_pt1 | contig 26056 bp, 20 predicted proteins | sample C_130208_EF_Meta_FD_89577 | JGI IMG/M metagenome (GOLD analysis project Ga0114958, IMG submission 89577) | Freshwater microbial communities from Lake Croche, Canada to study carbon cycling - C_130208_EF_MetaG | ecosystem: Environmental > Aquatic > Freshwater > Lake | place: Lake Croche, Canada... | reverse complement strand
TGTCGGACGAGCGATTCGGTGCTTGTACCACCTGAATCACTAGAAAACGGATTTTCACCTATAAAGCGATTCAACAAGAGTATTGCAAAAACCTGCTTGTTTAATTCAGTTGGCTCCAATCGCAATTGCGACAGCCTAGTTTCTATAATCTGAATTTGATCAAAAGAAGCTGTATTTATCCCCTCTGGCAACACGATATCAAAACGGATATCAGGTCGCATTAAATCCCCTTTCAAAATCAATTCGGTTTCAAATGGAATTCTTTGTTTATAGGTATTTCGTACTTCCTGTGTTTCATTTACCAGTTGGTTGCTGACCAAATCGATAGGCGCGGTTTCGGTTTTATAAATAGCGGTAATATTCATATCGGCAGCTGTTGGTTCTCCAGTCCATTGAAAATAACTTCCTGCTTTGATATCAAATTTCCTTTTCAAAAGGTTGAAGGTCATCTCATACGTTCCACCACTAAAATCATATCTTCCACTCAAACTTGTTTTTCCCGATGGATCAATTCCACCGTTGAGGCTCGCTTCTCCCTGCATTTTGATATAATCACCATTAGTTTTGTCTAGGATCATATTCAAATTGGCTTCTTTGTCAATTTCAATATTTACCGAAGCGTCAATCCCTGTTAGCTGGGTTTTCCGAATCGATTCTGCCAATATATTAGGTTTGCTGGTTTGAGGCTTATCCGAATCTATGAACTCTATGATGCCCTCTCTATCGGCTACAGAAGGATCGTTTTGCGGCAAAATAACCGTAAATTTGGTGTCCTTGTTTATTTTGACAGTCCCTTCTACAATAGGTTGATTCAGATCTCCTTTGATCAACAAACGACTGCTCAGATACAATTCGCCAAAATACAATTCGTTGTCTTTTGCTTTCGAATTCAAAGCCCTGAAATTATCCGCTTTGATGGTTAAATCAAATCCGAAATCCGAATAATTAGTGGTTTTTAGAAGTCCGTCAACTACCAGTATATTATCTTTTGTATCCCTAATCGAAAAAGTATCGAATCGTATGCCACTTTTGTTAATTACAATTTTATCATTGATTGATTTAAAATAGGAGTTGAGCTGTTTTACACGAAAAGCAACAGCATTGAATTTTAAATCACCTAAAATTTCAGGCGCTTTTGCAGTTCCTTTTATTTCGAATTTTCCAGAAAGGAAACCGCTACTTTCGCTCAGATTTCCTAAGCTAAAAGGCTGAATGCTTTTCATATTCAGTCGGTCTATATTTAAATCAAAATCAAATTGACTGTTTTTTGCATTGAAAGTTCCTAGCAATCCAACTTTATTATCTGAACCACTAAGCAAAATTTCCGCCTGGTACAAACTGGCAATTTCGTTATTTACTCGAATGCTGAGATTCCCAATGGTGTCTTTCTTAAAACTGAAATCAGAAATTTCCAATGCACTCGTAAATAGGGGACTCTTAGTTGCATTTTGTATGCGAGCACGACCATTTATCGTACCACCCAAAACCAAAGAATCTTTTTCGATTAGACTAGTCAAAGTTTCAATTTTGAAATTTTTGAATTTAACAAGCAATGGTGCATTTGCTATTTCGGTTTCTGAACGGACACTAAGATTCTCGGCTCCATTTTCTAAGACCAATTTCTTTATTTGAATTCCGTTTTTACTCAGTTGGATTAGATTATCGGAATCCATTTTCCAATCTTCATAATTCAAAACTAAGCGATCATCGAGTTTAATTTTCGTATTAGAATTAGAATTCTGTAACGTTCCACCTATCAGATACCGTTGTTTGTCTTCGGAATCTTTTAATTGCAAGCTGTAATCAAGTTTGTTATTTTCTATTTTACCAGTCAATTCGGTATGTTGTATCTTAAAAGAAGGGTTTTCAATTTTATTGACTAGCAAACTATAAGCTAAGGCATTTTCTTGCTTTTCTATTTTAAATTGCGCCTGGCTAATGTTATAGGTGTCATAAATTAATTTCGGAACAAGCGCCTCTAAAACAATAGTATCATTTACCGAATTGTATCTGCCTTGAATTGAAATAGGCTCCAAACCTTTAATTTCGGGAAGCAATTGCAGTATAATTGGATTGTTTTTTAAAGCCAGATTAAAAGCAAATTGCTGCGGTTTAGCACTTGTTTTTCGAGTTGGGAGTTTTAAATCATAATATTTTGAAACAGAACAGCTTAAGCTATTAGCCAATTGACTTAGCGTATATTTACCTCGGAGTTCAGCATCTACGAAGGAAGAACTTAGCGTGATTGAATGGATATCGGCTGTTGCAAAAGCTTTGATGTGAACAGAATCGATTTTAAATTCTCCTGTGGGATTCGTGATTTCAAGATTTCTTAGGTTTAGATTTCCGTTGAGGTAATCTAAGGAAGCATTGCTTAGATCTGCATCAATTTGGCCTCTTAATTTTAAAGTACCGGCATGAAGGTTCAGTTTTTCGATATCAGCGATGTCTACATTTAGTTTTAATTTTACCGCAGGAAATTTGTCTTGGAAACTTCCATTTGTAGCCAAATCAAAACTCAGATTCGGATCTCTCATAAGTAGATTCGCTTTGAATACGCCATTTGTTATACTCGCTTGTAAAACACCATTTTCGTAATTGTATTTATTATAATTGGCACGAATGAGTTTAGCACTCATATTGGCATTTATAGTTTTAGGATTTAATCCGCTTCCCCTTAGTTTTGCACGAATACTTATTTTACCGATCGATTGGTCTTTAATAAGTTTTCCTATATCAAAATTATTTAAGTAAGCTTCTCCTTCATAAGACTCCTTGTTTTTTCTAGTCTGATTAAAATTAGCTTTGATTTGGGCTTTCCCAAACGAACTGTTCAAATTTAAATTAGTAAAAAAGTCATTTATTCGTCCTTTGAAGCTTCCGTTTAAAGACAATTGCTGAGGCAGCTGAATCGTATTCTCAATCGTTCCGGTTGGGACAATCCCCTTGATATCTTTTGCGGTAGATTCTAGTTTTTGAATGCTCCAATCAAAATAGGCGTTCTTAGCATCGGGCAAGCCTATTATTTGCCCATTGGCTATGATTTTTGTTTTTCCAAGACCGCTGACTTCAAATTTGGAAACAAGGATTTTGTTCAGGCTTCCTTTAATCTCCGTGCCGACTTTTAAAATAGCATTTGGATTGCTCTTAAATGGATTGGTATTAGCCAAATCAGGTTGGAAAAGCAAAATATCTTTGAATCCTATTTCACTTCCCTTAATGGAGGCATCAATTTTTAAAGCACCACTGTTCGTGCTTATTGATTCAACAGAGGTGTACCCCAGACTAATTTCATCCTGCAAAATACTCTGTGGTGTTTTTAAATATAGTTTTTTTAGAAAGGCTGATTTAGGACCATAATAAAATTCCGTTTTCAAAGACTGAATGTTCAAACCGCTTTTTTCCCGAACTTTAAAAGCATAAATAGTAGCAGATACTGTTGTGCTACTGTATTTTAATTTTTCTGCATCCAGATTAAAATCACGGATATCCAAATGTTTGTAGTCAATCCCTTTTGTTAATGCCAGGCTATTGCTGTCATCAAATTTAAAATCGATAAGCTTTAGATCAGCCTGATTTAATTTGATTTTCCAAGCTTCGTTTCCAGTGCCTATTTTTGCTTTAGTTTCTAGGTTGACTTCTTTTTTCTGTAATTTTCCTAAAATCAAACCACCCTTCATTCCATTAATTTCAAGACTTTCCATGTCTATATTTTGATTTGCCAGATCTAATAAATTCATTCGTAGTATCATTCTTTTTAAAGATACTTTACTATTAATTTGATTTTCTTCCTGCTCATAATGAATGTTTAATTTGCTGAGATCAATTCTTCCTAATTTGATTTTCATAGGAGGTCCGGCTTCATCCACTGGTTTTGTTTTTGTATTATAAGCTATAAGACCTTGTTTCAGTTTTAAATTAAGTCCCTCCATTTTAATTTTTGGGATTTCAAAAGCCAGTTGTGCTAGATCGAACTTTGTGATTTCAGTATCAAAATGATTAAAAGAAAGGACTAAATCATTTTTACTTAAGGTATCCTGATAGTTGAGTTTTATCTTATCCAAATTAATCCGACCAAAGCGAATAGCCATTGGTTCGGAATCACTAACTTTGGTATCAGTGCTCGCGAAAGCTTTGATAAGGTAATCATAATTAAAAACACCTTCTTTGTTTCTTTTGATACGAGCGTGAATTCCACTCAATTCGAGATCGTTTATTTGAATCGTATTGTTTAATAATAATAACAAATTAAGATTTACAGATAGATTCTCTCCATAAAACAGGGTATCTTTTTCTTGACTTTCTATATATACTTTTTCTAAAGCAAAGGTACCAGGTAGTTCGATGTATAATCTGCCAATACTAATTTCATTATCCGTTTTATCTTTAAAGTAACTTACGAGCTCGTCCCTTATTTTATTTTGAACAGGGGAAATTTGGATCAGCAAAGCCAATAATGCGACTAATGATAAAAGGAAGACGAATGTCCAAAGTATGATTTGTAGGCCTTTTTTTATATTTTTTTTCAAATGAATATTCATAATATTGATGGAGCTAAATCAGCTGTAAATCAGTTTTTATCTGATTTAGTTGTTCCGAAATACGCGGTAATTTTGTAATATACGTGATATTTTTGGGACTAAAAAAGATTTAATTTTTATTGATTTCTAAGTTCCCAAATGTTAAACAGTTTTGAGCTTAATTTTCTTATATTTGTTCCTTTAAAACAAGTGTCTTGTGAGCCAAATAAATAAATTAAAAATCCTGAATGATCCCATTTATGGATTTATTACGATACCGAATCCTTTAGTTTTTGATTTAATTCAACATCCTTATTTCCAGCGCTTGCGCCGAATTTCCCAGATGGGATTGTCTTATTTAGTGTATCCTGGAGCCCATCATACCCGTTTCCATCACGCCTTAGGCTGTATGCATATTATGCAAAAAGCGATTGAAGTTTTACGCTTCAAAGAAGTTTCAATTTCTAAGGAAGAAGAAAATGCTTTATTTGTCGCCATTCTTTTGCATGACATAGGACATGGCCCTTTTTCACATGCTATGGAACATAGTATCGTTGAAAATGTGAGTCATGAGGCTATTTCGCTTTTGTTTATGGATAAACTGAATATCGAATTTGGTGGACAATTATCCTTAGCCATTCAGATTTTCAAAGGCGAATACCACCGGAAATTTATGTTGCAATTGGTTTCCAGTCAATTGGATATGGACCGAATGGATTATTTAAAACGGGATAGTTTTTATACCGGTGTTGCCGAAGGAAATATCAACTCAGATCGACTAATTCAAATGATGAATGTAGTCGACGATGTTTTGGTTATTGAAGAAAAGGCGATTTATTCAGTAGAGAAATTTTTAATGGCCAGACGATTGATGTATTGGCAAGCCTACCTGCACAAAACAAGTTTGGTGGCAGAGCTTATTTTGACTAAAGTCCTAAAAAGAGCCAAGGAATTAACTCAAAAAGGAGTCCTTTTGCCCTGCAGTGAATCGCTCTTATTTTTTATGCAAAATAAAGTGGAATTAGCTGATTTTGAAAATTCAGTTTTGCATAAATTCTCCGAATTGGATGATTATGATGTGGTAAGTGCTTTAAAAATGTGGCAGAGTCAGGATGATTTCATTCTCAGTTCCCTCAGTAAAATGATTATTAATAGAGATTTATTAAAAATTAAATTGAGTAGCGATAAGTTTCCTCTTGAAGAAATACATCATTTGACAGAACGATTTTCTAAAGAAAATAACATATCTCTTCAGGATACGCATTATTTTATTTTCAAGGGTAAAATAAAAAATCAAGCTTACAGTAAGGAAGCAGAACCTATAAGAATACTAAAAAAAGACAAAACAATTGAGGATGTAGTCGAAGCTTCCGATCAGTTGAATATGAAAGCCTTATCTAAACCGGTAACTAAATATTATATTTGTTATCCAAAACAACTCCTATAATTTCAACAACTAAAATCAATTTTTTATATTTTTGCCACAATGAAATTTACAGCAGAACAAATAGCAGGTATTTTAGATGGGGAAGTTGTGGGGAATCTCAAAGCGGAAGTTTTTAGTTTGTCTAAGATTGAAGAGGGAACCCAAGGCTCATTGACATTCTTGTCTAACCCAAAATACGCTAATTATATCTATACCACTTCTGCTACTATAACCATAGTAAATTCGACTTTTGTTCCAGAACACGAATTAACAACGACTTTGATAAAAGTCCAAGATGCCTATCAGTCTTTTTCAAAATTATTGGAATTCTACGATCAGGTAAAAAACAATAAAAGCGGAATTGAACAGCCTTCAGTTATTTCAGAAAATGTAAAATACGGTAGTAATCTCTATTTAGGAAGCTTTAGTTATGTAGGTGAAAATGTAACAATGGGAGACAATGTCAAAATTTATCCGAATTGTTTTATTGGGGATAATGTTACAATTGGAGATAATGTTACTATTTTTGCGGGTACGCGAGTATATTCGGAAACGGTGATTGGAAATAATTGTGCCATTCATTCGGGATCGGTAATCGGTTCTGACGGTTTTGGTTTTGCACCAAATGCAGATGGAACATTTACAAAGATTCCACAAATAGGGAACGTAATCATAGAAGACAATGTAGATATAGGTTCTTGTACCACTATTGATAGAGCTACAATGGGTTCTACCATTATTAGAAAAGGAGTGAAATTAGACAATCAGATTCAGATTGCCCACAATGTTGAAATCGGAGAAAATACAGTCATTGCTGCTCAAACAGGTGTTGCAGGTTCAACCAAAATTGGTAAAAATTGCATGATTGGAGGGCAAGTTGGATTTGCAGGACATTTAACAATAGGAAATAACGTGCGTATTCAGGCGCAATCTGGAGTAGGTCGAAATATAAAAGACGGTGAAGTGTTACAGGGAACTCCTAGCTTTGGATATTCTGATTTTAATAAATCCTATGTGCATTTCAAAAATTTACCGAAAATTGTTACCGAATTAGAAAAATTAAAGAAAACAATTAATAACAAAGACTAAGTCATGGTTAAACAAAAAACTATAAAGAGCGAGATATCTCTTATAGGTGTTGGATTACACACAGGAAAAGAAGTGAAAATGACTTTTAAACCTGCACCAGTTAATAACGGATTTACTTTTGTACGAGTTGATTTAGAGGGAAATCCGGTTATTGAAGCCGATGCTAATTATGTTGTGAATACTCAAAGGGGAACTAATTTGGAAAAATTAGGAGTGAAAATTCAAACCTCTGAGCATGTATTGGCTGCCTTTGTTGGCTGTGATGTTGATAATGTAATTATAGAACTGGATGCACCTGAGCCCCCTATTATGGATGGGTCTTCTAAGTTTTTTGTTGAAGCAATTGAAAAAGCGGGTGTTGAAGAACAAAATGCAGAACGCAAATATTATGTTGTAAAAGAAGTGATCTCCTTTACTGACGAAGCTACTGGAAGTGAAATTTTAGTCATGCCTTGTGATGATTATCAAATTACGGCCATGGTAGATTTTGGTACTAAAGTATTGGGAACACAAAATGCTACTTTGAAAAATATTTCTGATTTTAAAACCGAAATAGCGGATGCGAGAACCTTTAGTTTTCTTCACGAATTAGAAACATTATTAGACGAAGGTTTGATAAAAGGGGGAGATTTGAATAATGCAATTGTATATGTAGATAAAGAGATATCAGACAAAACAATGCAAAATCTTAAACTAGCTTTTGGGAAAGAACAGATTTCTGTAACACCCAATGGGATTCTAGATAATTTAACGCTGCATTATCCCAATGAAGCAGCCCGTCACAAATTATTAGATGTGATTGGTGATCTAGCGCTTATCGGTATTCGTATTAAAGGTAAAATTATTGCCAATAAACCAGGTCATTTTGTTAATACTCAGTTTGCTAAAAAAATGGCAAAAATTATCAAAATCGAACAGCGGAATTATGTTCCTTCTTACGATTTACATCAGGAACCCTTGATGGATATCCATAAAATCATGTCGGTATTGCCTCACAGACCTCCCTTTTTATTGATTGACCGAATTATTGAGATGTCGGAAAATCATGTAGTAGGAATGAAAAATGTGACCATGAACGAAAATTTCTTTGTCGGTCATTTTCCGGAAGCACCGGTTATGCCTGGAGTTTTGATCGTTGAAGCAATGGCACAAACCGGTGGGATATTAGTTTTAAGTACCGTTCCTGATCCCGAAAATTATCTAACTTATTTCATGAAAATTGACAATGTAAAATTCAAACATAAAGTTTTACCAGGTGATACACTGATCTTTAAATGTGATTTGATTACACCTATTCGCAGAGGGATTTGCCACATGCAAGCCAATGCTTATGCCAACGGAAAGTTAGTGGCTGAAGCCGAATTAATGGCGCAAATAGCTAGAAAATAATATAAAAGAACTCCTATGAATCAACCTTTGGCATACGTACACCCAGGTGCGAAAATTGCAAAAAATGTTGTAATTGAACCTTTTACTACTATACACAATAATGTAATTATTGGAGATGGTACTTGGATTGGATCTAATGTTACTATCATGGAAGGCGCTCGAATTGGTAAGAACTGTAATATTTTTCCAGGAGCTGTAATTGCTGCAGTGCCTCAGGATTTAAAATTTGGAGGAGAAGATTCTTTGGCAATTATTGGTGACAACACAACCATTAGAGAATGTGTAACAATAAATAGAGGCACAATCGCATCGGGCCAAACCCTAATTGGAAATAATTGTCTGATTATGGCAACTGCACATATTGCTCATGATTGTCATATTGGCGATAATGCTATTATTGTAAATGGAGTTGCTCTTGCAGGGCATGTAATTGTAGGGAAATATGCAGTTATTGGAGGCTTAGCAGCTATTCATCAATTTATTCAAATAGGAGATCATGCCATGATTTCTGGAGGATCCTTGGTTAGAAAAGATGTCCCTCCTTTTACAAAAGCAGCAAAAGAGCCTTTGTCCTATGTTGGAATTAATTCTGTGGGTTTGAGAAGACGTGGATTTACTACCGAAAAAATCAGAGAGATTCAGGACATCTACAGAATTCTTTACCAGAAAAATTATAATACTACTCAAGCTTTAGGAATAATAGAAGCCGAGATGGAAGCAACTCCGGAACGTGACGAAATTATAGATTTTATCAGAAATTCTTCACGAGGAGTTATGAAAGGCTATTCCGGAAACTATTAAATAAAAAGAAAAATAAATAAACCCAATAAGAAACTAACAAATAAGGAATTATATGGCTTCAACATCAGATATTAAAAACGGATTATGTATTAAATACAACAATGATATTTATAAAATCATTGAATTTCTTCACGTTAAACCAGGAAAGGGTCCGGCTTTTGTCCGAACAAAATTAAGAAGTTTAACCAACGGAAAAGTATTGGACAATACCTTCTCTGCAGGTCATAAAATCGAAGAAGTTCGTGTTGAAAACCATAAATTTCAGTATCTGTATCCTGAGGGCGATTTATTTCATTTTATGAATACAGAAACATTTGAACAAATATCCTTAAATAAAAACATTCTGGATTCTCCAGATTTGCTAAAAGAAGGTGAAAATGTAATGGTAAGTATTAATACAGAAACCGATTTGCCTTTATCAGTTGATATGCCAGCTTCAGTAGTTTTGGAAGTTACTTATGCAGAACCCGGAATTAAAGGAAATACAGCTACTAACGCAACCAAATCTGCGACTGTAGAAACCGGTGCAACAGTAAATGTTCCTTTGTTTATTAATGAAGGTGATAAAATTAAAATAGATACATCAACAGGTTCTTACATGGAACGTGTTAAGGAATAAATTACTTTTTCAGTATTCAGCTTGAAATCAGGCTGAATACTGAAATAAAGTACCCAACAATAGAACTATGAAATTCCCAAGGACCTACTCTTTAAAAGATATTGCCTCCATAATTAATTGTGAATTTGTGGGCGATTCAAACTTTCCAGTTCTCGGTATGAATGAAATTCATGTCGTAGAACCAGGTGATATTGTTTTTGTAGATCATCCTAAATATTACGATAAAGCACTTCAATCTGCAGCCAGTATCGTTCTAATAAATAAAACGGTCGATTGTCCACTCGGAAAAGCTTTATTGATTTCAGACGATCCTTTTCGTGATTTTAATAAGTTGACGAATCATTTCAAACCTTTCCAATTTTCTAATGTGTCGGTTTCGGCATCTGCCAAAATAGGTGAGGGGACTATTATCCAACCGAATGTCTTTATTGGAAATCAGGTGGTTATTGGAAAAAATTGTCTGATTCACTCCAATGTTTCAATTTACGATCACACTATAATTGGTGATAATGTTATGATTCATGCCGGAACAATTCTTGGAGCTGATGCTTTTTATTATAAAAAAAGAGCAGAGGGTTTTGATCAGTTAATTTCGGGAGGCAGAGTAGTTATTAAGAATAATGTTGGAATAGGAGCGCTCTGTACTATAGATAAGGGGGTTACAGGCGATACTATTATTGGGGAAGGTACTAAAATTGACAATCAGGTTCACGTGGGTCATGATACTGTTATTGGAAAAAAATGCCTGATCGCTTCTCAAACAGGAATTGCAGGTTGTGTAATAATCGAAGATGAAGTGACCCTTTGGGGTCAAGTCGGAACCACAAGTGGAATCACTATTGGCGAAAAAGCAGTTATCTTAGGACAAACTGGGGTAACCAAATCAGTTGCCGGTGGTAAAACCTATTTTGGTACTCCTATTGAAGAATCTAGAGAAAAACTCAAGCAATTGGCTAATATCAAAAAAATACCAGAAATTCTCAGTAAACTCAAATAACTATGACAATTAAGAAAATGATTCAAGAATTTTACAAATCGGATGCATTAATAAATAGCGCTGTTTTGGATTTGTATTTGCATCCTGAAGTTCTTGTAGATTGGAACAGTAGCCAGGGTTTTTTACAAATGAACAGAGAAAAATTATTAATATTAGCCGATGATTTGGCTAAGGCCTATATAAAATCAAAAGTGGTTATTAATCAAATAATCCAAGATAAAAATCAGATTGCTGTTCGCTATTCTCATTATGTGAAAACATTTGAAAACCCAAGAGAAGAAATGCTATTAGCCAATTTTTTTGTGATTTGGGAATTAAAAGACGAGAAACTCTTTCGTGCCTATCAAATGAGTCAATTATCCTAACTAATTTTAAGTAAAAACGGACTAAAGTAAATCGAAAGTCTTACTTTTGCAGCACAATTATAAAAAATCAATATAAAATATATAGTATGAGTGTTTTAGTTAATAAAGATTCAAAAATTATTGTTCAGGGATTTACAGGAAGTGAAGGTACTTTTCATGCTTCTCAAATGATTGAATATGGAACAAACGTCGTTGGTGGTGTAACTCCAGGAAAAGGAGGGACTACTCATTTAGATCGTCCTGTTTTTAATACGGTTAAAGATGCTGTTGAAAAGGCAGGTGCTGATACTACTATAATCTTCGTTCCACCTGCATTTGCTGCCGACGCTATCATGGAAGCTGCAGAAGCTGGTATCAAAGTAATTATAACTATTACTGAAGGAATTCCTGTTGCAGATATGATTAAAGCATACGAATACATTCAAGGTAAAGATTGTAGACTAATAGGTCCAAACTGTCCAGGTGTAATTACACCGGGTGAAGCTAAAGTAGGTATTATGCCTGGTTTTGTTTTCAAAAAAGGTACTGTTGGTATCGTTTCTAAATCAGGAACCCTTACTTATGAAGCTGCTGACCAAGTTGTAAAACAAGGGATGGGAATTACAACTGCTATCGGAATTGGTGGAGATCCAATTATTGGAACTACTACAAAAGAAGCTGTTGAATTATTGATGAATGATCCTGAAACCAAATGTATCGTTATGATTGGTGAAATTGGAGGTCAATTAGAAGCAGATGCTGCAAAATGGATCAAAGCAGATGGTAATAGAAAACCAGTTGTTGGTTTTATTGCAGGTGAAACTGCACCTAAAGGAAGAACAATGGGGCATGCTGGTGCAATTGTTGGTGGAACGGATGATACTGCCGAAGCTAAAAAGAGAATTATGAGAGAATGTGGTATACACGTTGTTGATTCTCCAGCTGAAATTGGAAAAAAAGTAAAAGAAATAATGGGATAATTGTCTGTTTAGAAAGGACAATACTAGCTTATAAAAAAAGCCTCACATGGAAAGTGAGGCTTTTTACATAAAATATAAAGTTTAAAAAAAGAAATAAATGTATAAAGAATTAAAAAAGTTTAAAACCAACAATCAGTTCAATTTTACTGCCGAAGATAGTCTGGAAGAAGTTTGCAACGCCTCAGAAAACGGGAGTGGCGTATTCTTAGTCTACGCCATAGATGGTGAAGAAAAAGAGTTAATCATGGTTGGTTCTACCGGAACAGTTCAAAATGATGGAACACTAAAAAGTAAAAATGGTGGTCTTTTTGATAAAATTGTAAACGGTCATCAATTTGCTAAAACAGGAAGAAAATATTCTTGGCCAGCTCAGATGAAAATTGAAAAAATAGAGCGTCTAGAAGTTTACTGGTATGAAACTTTCAATGCAAAAACCAAAGGGATTCCAACTTTTATAGAAGGTTTAATTTTGCAAGCTTACCTTGATGAAAAAGGAACTTTGCCAAAATGGAATGTCGCTTTTTAAAGTATAATGAAATCTTTACTTATATAACTTCTCTTTACAGAGGAGTTTTTTGTTTTTAACTACTTTCGTGATTTTTCCTAGGAAAAAAACCTGTGACTTTAGATCACAGGTTTTTGTATTTGTAGATTGTTTGGATTTCTATTTTAAAGAACCAACCATTTCTTCGGGTTTAACCCAGGCATCAAAATCTTCCGCTGAAACATAACCTAATCGAACCGCTTCGTCTTTCAAAGTAGTACCATTTTTATGTGCTGTTTGTGCGATTTCAGCCGATTTGTAATAACCTATTTTAGTATTTAGCGCAGTAACCAACATCAAGGAATTGTCTACTAATTCCTGAATACGCTTGTAGTTTGGAGCAATACCTTGTGCGCAATGTTCGTCAAAAGACATACAAGCATCTCCCAATAAACGAGCCGATTGCAAGAAATTAGCCGCCATAACCGGTTTGAAAACATTTAACTCATAATGACCTTGCATGCCTCCTATAGAAATAGCAACATCATTACCAATGACCTGAGCACATACCATAGTCAGTGCTTCACACTGGGTTGGATTTACTTTACCGGGCATGATTGAAGATCCAGGTTCGTTTTCAGGTATTAGGATTTCTCCAATACCGGAACGAGGCCCTGAAGCCAACATTCTAACATCATTAGCAATTTTATTTAAGGAAACCGCAACTTGTTTTAAAGCACCATGCGTTTCTACAATAGCATCGTGTGCTGCTAAAGCTTCAAATTTATTTTCAGCAGTAATAAAGGGATGTCCAGTGAATTTAGCAATATATTCGGCCACTTTTACATCATAACCATCTGGGGTGTTTAATCCGGTTCCTACGGCTGTTCCTCCTAAAGCAACTTCCGAAAGGTGGGATAAAGTATTCTTGATGGCCTTAATTCCGTAATTTAATTGGGCTACATAACCAGAGATTTCCTGTCCTAAAGTTAAAGGAGTAGCATCCATTAAATGGGTACGACCTATTTTAACTACATTTTTAAAATCAACTGATTTAGCCAATAAGGTGTCTCTTAATTTTTCAAGTCCCGGAATGGTAACTTCTACCACCGCTTTATAAGCCGCAATATGCATACCTGTTGGGAAGGTGTCATTAGACGATTGCGATTTGTTAGCATCATCATTTGCTTTTACCACAGCTTCCCCTTCGCCAATTTTGAAACCAGCTAAAACTTGCGCACGATTAGCAATAACCTCGTTAACATTCATATTACTTTGCGTTCCGGAACCCGTTTGCCAGATTACTAGTGGAAATTGATCGGCTAATTTGCCCTCCAGAATTTCTTCACAAACGGCTGAAATCGCATCTCTTTTTTCAATGGATAAAACACCCAAATCACAATTTGCATATGCTGCTGCTTTTTTTAGATAAGCAAATCCTTCAATGATTTCCTTTGGCATTGAAGCCGATGGACCAATTTTGAAATTGTTTCGGGAACGTTCTGTTTGTGCACCCCAATATTTGTCTGCAGGAACCTGCACTTCACCCATGGTGTCTTTTTCAATTCTGAATTCCATTTTAGTATTGATTTGTATATTTATTAATTCCGTTATTTTATTGTATTGATAGCTCTGATTTCACAGTGATTCCGAATTAAAAGGCCTGTTAACCTTCTATTGGAGTCCAAATTTACGGATAATTACTATTTTATAAAAATTGATTTCGATTTAATTGGTAAGAAAAAAAAATACACTTACATTTGCTTATCGTTCAAAAAAATTCCGGAAAACATGTTTGAATTTTCACAGTATTTAGGCTTTTTACTTTTCTTAACCATCCTTACAATAGGATTCTGGTTAATGTTCTTTTTAGTTGCTTTCGTTCAATATTGGATTGGAGGATCTTTGATAGAACTTTACAAAGAAAGAAAAGCAAAGAAAAAGCAAGAACAAGCCGTTTAACCGGTTTGTAAAGTAAAAAAAAAGGAACTCATTTGAGTTCCTTTTTTTATGATCTTATCCTTGGTAATCCCCGTTATCCCCGTTTTCTTGAGGCTTCTGACGCGGTTTCTCCTTTTCGTTTTTAGGTTTGTTAAAACGATAAGTGAAGGACAAACTAAACTGTCTAACTCTCCATTGCATTTCAGAATAGGAATTAATTAAATTTGGAAGATTGGTTTCCATTTTTCTTTTTCTGGAATTAAAAACATCACTTATATTAAAGGAAATAGTTCCTTTGTCTTTCATTACATCTTTGCTTAAAGCAAGATTAGCACTAAAAATACCTAAACTTTTACCCTGAGCATTTCGCTCTGCTCCATTATAAGTCATATTGGTTTGCCACTCCATTTTACCGGGTAGACTTACTTTTGAGGACAAACGACTAAACCAGGAGGTAGCAATATTATTAAAATTCTGTGTGATCTCCTCATTGTTAAAATTGGTGTACACATAATTTCCCTGTGTTTCCGTTCTATAGAAATTAAAATTACTGTTTAATTTCCACCATCTATAAGGGGAATAATTCAAGGTAAACTCAAAACCGGCACGGTATTCAGTAGCCAGATTAATAGGCGAACTGAGAATTACCGGAATTCGAATATCTCGACCACCGTTGACCTGCGTAACCTGTCCATTTTCAATAGTATCCGGCTCATCGACAACTGTAGTTACAAATTCCCCCGATTCCCGTCTCACAAACTGGAAAGCATCATTTGTTTTGTTTAAATACAAGGACGTACTAAAAGTAAGTTTTTGCCATCTTTTTATATATCCAAAATCGACAGCGTCAGTCATGGAAGGATTTAAATCCGGATTCCCCTGCATGATATTGATATTACTTGAATAATTACTAAAAGGATTTAGCATACGTCCTCTAGGTCGGTTTATTCTTCTACTATAACTCGCTGAAACACTGCTCTTGTCTGAGATTTCGTAAGTAACAAAACCACTCGGGAAAAAGTTATTGTATCTTTTATTTTTGAAAATACTACTTGTGATTTGGTTGACATCTATATTAGAATCTTCCCAACGCAATCCAAAAAGAAAGGAGAATTTGTCTGCTTTAAAACCATACTGAGAGTATAAGGCATTTACTTTCTCTTTGTAATCCAATCGGTTGGTAAAATTAGTATTGAGAACTTGATTGGTAAATACATTGACATCGCTGCTTTGTTCTGAAAAATCGCCTCGATAACCCGCTTCAAATTGACTTCCTTTGCCCAAAGGCAAAACATAATCAACCTGAAAAAGATTTCTACTTTGTTTCTGATCATTGAAAGTGGCATCATTACCATATTGGCTATCAATAATGTCGGCTAAATCATTGTCTTTGTTGGAAGAGAATTGAGTATCAATATTTAATTTATGCCCTTCTTTTTTAAACTTTTTAACTACACCAGCTGATACCTCGATATTCTCACTAGTGTTGTTTTCAAAATTATTTCGGCTTCTGGAAAAATTATCAGCAGCGTTTAAAAAAATATTTTCAAAATCTACCCGATCTTCACTATCACCATTATTTTTTCGATAATTTAAAATAGTGGTTAAAGTAGTGGATTCATTAAGGAATAGATCCATTCCGATATTCCCATTATACCCTTTACGATTTCTTTGACTATCACGTGTTTCATTTATAAATCGAGGAGCATTGGATGCCGCATTCAAATATTCGGTATCTACAAATGAATTCCCGGGATTGCTTCTGTAATTATAACCCTGGGTACTGAAAAGGCTTATTTTATTCGTTTTGTAATTTAAAGTTCCACTCAATCCATGATTGTTAGGATATCCTGTTGAAGCGATAAAAGTTCCGTTAAAGCCATTGTTTTTTCCTTTTTTAAGGATGATGTTTAATAAACCACCACCACCTTCAGCATCGTATCTTGCTGATGGATTAGTTACTACTTCTACTTTGTCAATTGCATCTGCTGGGATCAGTCGCAAGGCTTCTGCGATATTTATCGCATTTGATGGACGACCGTCAATCAGTATTCTTACATTTTGGTTTCCACGTAGACTAATGTTACCTTCTATATCTACAGTCACAGAGGGAATGTTGTCTAATACATCACTCACTGTCCCTCCTTTTACCATCAAATCTTGGCCTACATTATATACCTTTTTATCTAATTTTATTTCAACAGTACTTGTTTCCGCTCTTACCACAACTTCATTTAATTGGGTAGCATCTTCATCTAGCATTATAGTACCTAAATTAGTATTCTCACTTAGATTTCGGTTTCTTATTTCGGTAATTTTGAATGAAATAAATTCTGCTTTTATGTTATAATTTCCACTACTAACGGTTACATCAAATTCTCCCTTTGAATTCGTAATTCCACCTGAAATATTTTTGGGATTAGTCACATCTGTTAAGGTTATTGTAGCATATTCTAAAGCTTGCTTCGTTTGTTTTTCGATTATAGTTCCTGTGATTCTAATTTTTTTAAGATCTGGAGCGCTTTGAGCAAAAAATGTTAACGAAACAAAGAATGTCAGTGTGGTAAAGAGTAAATTAATTTTTTTCATGTAAGATATAAGTTATACTTATTAGAGCGTAAAAATAGGTTTTGGTTTAAGGGTCAATTCACAAATCTTTGTTAAATGATTCTGCTCTGTTTAGTCCAAAAATACCGCTAGCTTTAGAGCGTCTCGCCCAATAATAGCTTTATCTCCTTTTATAAGAATAGGTCTTTCAATTAAAATAGGGTACTCAACCATCGCCATAATTACTTCTGAATCAAGCATTGAATGGTTTTTAAATTTTTCAATTCCTATTTTTTCTTTTTGACGAACTAATTCCAAAGGCTTAATTTTTAGTTTCCGAATGATTTCACTTAATTCCTCAAAATTTGGTGGATCGACTAAATAGTTTATTATTTCGTATTTCAAGCCCGATTCTTGCAATTGCTTAAGACCTGCTCTCGATTTTCCACAACGCGGATTATGATAGATTTGGATCATAGTATTTGAATTTATATTTTGCAAAGAAATCGATTTATTTTTGATATTAATTCCCTTAAAAGAGTAACATTTAAAGTTAAACGGGACTAATATTAAAATCAAATTTAATTTACTAATTAGATGTTTATAGAACAAGGGGTTAAAGAAGGGAATAAATTTTGGAAATATATCGTAGGTTCTTTATTAATTATTCTAGCCTCAACTGTTGGACAAATTCCTTTACTGCTTGCTGTTTATGCAAAAAGCTTCTTGGATGGAACCAAAATGCCATCGGGCTCCTCGGATTTCATGCACGTTCTAGACTCCAATCTTACCTTGTTTTTGATTTTATTTTCTTTTGCAATTGCGCTCCTAGCCATTTTTATTGTTGTTAAAAATTATCACAAACAATCTTTGCTATCGCTAACCACATCTAGAAAAAAAATAGATTGGAACCGAATCCTTTTTGCTTTCTCTATTTGGTCTATTTTTACTCTCATTTCCACTTTTCTAAGTTATTATGAAAGTCCGGAACATTTCGTTATTAATTTTAAACCCATCCCATTTTTAATTTTAGCGATAACTGCCACCATTATGATACCTATTCAAACAAGCACTGAGGAATATGTTTTTCGAGGGTATTTGATGCAAGGTTTTGCTAATTTATCATTGAATAAATGGTTTCCGCTATTAATGACTTCTATAATTTTTGGATCGATGCATATTTTTAATCCTGAGGTTGATAAAATGGGCTATATTATTTTAATATATTATATAGGAACAGGCTTGTTGCTTGGAATAATGACGCTCATGGACGAAGGAATGGAGTTGTCACTTGGTTTTCATGCGGCTAATAATCTGATAGGTGCCTTGCTGGTCACTTCTGATTGGTCCGTTTTTCAGACGAGTTCACTATTTAAAGATATTTCAGAACCCTCAGCTGGTTTTGACGTAATTATACCGGTCATAGTGGTATATCCAATACTTTTGTATATTTTTAGTAAAAAATACAATTGGACGGACTGGAAAGATAAACTTTCAGGCAAAATCCAAAATCCTGCAAATGAAATAAACTAATATTTTAATACTATGAATCCAACCTATCATAAAGTCCACAATAATTTTAAATTAAATGGTTTTCATCTCACTCGCGAAGATCTATGCCGTGTCGCCTATAGTTTTATAAAAGAAGGAGCCGAATATGAGAAACCGGTTGGCGATTTTATCCTCGACTGGTTCGACAATCGCCCTTATATAATTATGAGTACTTCCGGAACTACAGGAACTCCTAAAGATATTAAAGTAGATAAACAGGCTATGGTGAATTCAGCAATTGCCACAGCTAACTTTTTTGATATTCAAAGCGGGAATAAAGCACTACATTGTTTACCAACAAAATATATTGCGGGTAAAATGATGTTAATTAGAGGTTTTATTCTAGGTTTAGATTTGGATTTTGTAGAACCTAGTTCCCGTCCTTTACTAAACAATAAAACCAAATATGATTTTGTAGCTATGGTACCGCTACAAGCTCAAAATTCACTTAAAGATCTCAAAAGCGTTAAGAAAATGATTGTGGGTGGTGCACAAATTAATAAAAACCTTGAAAACAAACTCCAAAAATTATCTACAGCTGTTTATGAAACTTATGGTATGACTGAGACTATAACTCATATCGCTGCCAAAAAAGTTGGGGATAAGGCTTTTACCGTTTTACCGAATGTTAGTATTTCTGCCGATTCAAACAATTGTCTTGTAATAAAGGCTCCAAATGTTTCAAATGAAACAATAAGAACCAATGATTTGGTCGAATTAAAAAATGACAAACAGTTTGTCTTTCTGGGGAGATTCGATAATGTCGTCAATAGTGGTGGTATAAAACTAATTCCCGAATTAATTGAAGCCAAACTTTCGCCTGCTATCAGTACTCGTTTTTTTGTAATAGGTAAACCGGATGAAAGTTTGGGAGAGAAATTAATCCTATTAATCGAAGGAGATGAATTCAATTTAAATGAAACTATTTTTGATGTTTTGGATAAATTTGAAAAACCGAAGGAAGTTCATTTTATTCCAAAATTCAGTGAAACGGAAAGTGGAAAAGTAAAACGTAAAGAAACATTGAATACTGCTTTATAGAAAGAAGAGCTATTAATAATAAAATTTTTATTGACTTTTATTTTTCATCTAATTTGAAATAATGATCAGCAGAATAAATTCCTCCACCATAAAATAAGAAAAATAAACTACAGATAATGGAGTAAAAAGAGAGTAATAAGTTGGAGCTAACATAATCACCAATAAAATTAATTAGTACAGCACCAAATAAAATCGGGAGTTGTGCGATGACAGCCCATCGTGTAAGTAAACCAAAAATTAACATAATACCACACATAATATGTGCTGCTGCAACATAATGAAAGATAAACATTCCGCCTAAAAAATTACTCATGGGAGCAATAAGATTTTCAAAATCTCGATTATTACTAATAAAGGATATCCCTTTGAATATGAAAAATAAGCCAAGAATGATTCGAATGAATGTCACTAAATAGGAAATAGATTCTTTAGTAGGGCTATTCAGTTGTTTATAAATATTCATGACAATTTAGATTATATTTTAATCTAAAATACTAATAATAAAGAAGATAGCTCTTTAACTAATGTTAAATATTTTAAAATATTAGAGTTGATTGATATAAAATAGATTTGTAATTGTCAAATGATCCGGAATCTTAGAATAGGACAATGGGAGCGTTTTCCAACTGTTGGTGGCCTCTAAACGCATCTTTTTAGTCCGGATTTGGAACTCTACTGGCATTTCAAAATGGGATTCATCCGTTTTCCAACGGTATTCAAAATTAGAGCTATTCGCTACTTTTCGGACTTCTATAATCGGAATATTCGTATGTTTTAAATATTGGTTAAAAATAGGGCTCAGATTTCTACCACTTTCCGCATTAAAAAAAGCGATAACGGTAGGAGTGTCTATAATTTTATGTCGATACGTTTCGGAATATTTCAATAGTATTTTCCACCATTTTGCATCATCATTTATCACATGTCTCAAAGTATTTAGAAGCAGCGCTCCTTTGGGATACATATCACCACTACCTTCATTATTGACTCCATATTGACCTATTATTGGCTTGTCGTTTCGAACATTTTTTCGCATACCATTGATATAAGTTTGCGCTTTTTCAATGCCGTATTGACATTCTACAAAAACGGCTTCTGCATACATTGTAAAGCCTTCGTGGATCCACATATCGGCAATATCCTTGCTCGTAATGCTGTTTCCAAACCACTCATGTCCACTTTCGTGTATGATGATATAATCAAAGAGCATCCCAATTCCGGTATCGGATAAATCCCTGCCCAAATATCCGTTTTTATATTTATTACCATAGGCCACGGCACTTTGGTGTTCCATACCTAAATAAGGTGTTTCCACTAATTTATATCCATCCTCGGCAAAAGGATACCTTCCAAACTTTGTTTGAAAGCAATCCATCATCGGCTTTACCTGTTCAAACTGAACTCGAGCCTTGGCTTCATTTTCACGCAAAACATAATAATCCAAATCAAGCTTTTTATAGCTTTCTCCAAAATGAACGTAATCGCCAATATTGACCGAGATGTCATAATTGTTTATCGGATTTCGTACTTCCCAATCCCATCGGCTGTAGCCATCTTTGAGGTCTTCCTTTCCTAGGAAACGCCCGTTGGAAACGTCCATTAAACCATTGGGAACTGCTACTTTTATACTCGCTCCTAGGTCTGGTTCATCGGTTTGCGAATCCTTGCAGGGAAACCAAAGGCTGGAGCCGGTTCCTTGCACCGCTACTGCAATCCAATCTTTATTATTGCTATCTTTTTTAAATACAAAGCCACCATCCCAAGGGGCATTTTTGGCGATTATGGGATTCCCTGAATAGTAAAAACGAATTTTTTTTTCGATTCCTTTTAATAAAGGACTGGGGAAATTTACAAATACAGCACCATATTCTCGGGTGTATTCTAGCTTTTTTTTGTCCGACACAATGCTGTCAACTCGCATGTTTTCGAATAAATCCAATTGAAACTTGCTGCTTGTTTCCAAAACTTTGAAGCCTATTTCATTATATCCAACAATCGATTTTAGCTCTGGATTGATTCTGATATTTAAATCATAACGCAATACATCATAGCAGGATCTTTCAAAACGCAAACCACCATGGAGCGTATCTTTTCTGCTAAAATTTTCCTGAGCAACAGTATTTAGAAAGGAGTAAAGAACGAATACTATAAGAATTTTATATTTCATTGGACGATTGGATTATAATTTAATCACTCTAGTTATAATTTCTAGAGGTTCTGCTTTGTTTTTTTGCCACAGATTCACAGATCAAAAAATATTTTTAAAATCGGTAAATCGGTGACTATTATTTCGGTAGCACCTTTGGGGCTTTCCCTAGACTAGAACTAATAAATATAATAAGTTTCTATTTATTTCTAAACCTGTAGTACTCCCATATTAAATTTCTTTTCTATCGGAGCATGATTAGCAGCTTCAATTCCCATCGAAATCCAATTACGGGTATCTAATGGGTCTATGATAGCATCAGTCCAAAGACGGGCAGCAGCATAATAGGGTGAAACCTGTTCGTCATAACGAGCCTTGATCTTGTCAAATAATTCTTGTTCTTTTTTCTCATCGACAATTTCTCCTTTCGCTTTAAGCGAACTGGCTTCGATTTGTGCCAATACTTTTGCAGCCTGAGTACCTCCCATTACTGCCAATTCAGCACTTGGCCATGCAAAAATTAACCTTGGATCATAAGCTTTTCCACACATAGCATAATTTCCAGCTCCATACGAATTCCCCACAATTACTGTAAATTTTGGTACAACAGAATTGGCTACCGCATTCACCATTTTAGCGCCGTCTTTGATAATTCCGCCTTGTTCTGATTTGCTGCCCACCATAAATCCGGTAACATCCTGAAGGAAAACCAAAGGGATTTTTTTCTGATTGCAATTGGCTATAAATCGAGTGGCTTTATCTGCCGAATCGGAATAGATTACTCCGCCAAATTGCATCTCTCCTTTTTTTGTTTTCACCACTTTCCTTTGATTGGCCACAATACCTACAGCCCATCCATCAATTCGCGCATAGGTGGTGATGATCGTTTGTCCATAACCCGACTTATATTCGTCATATTCGGAATTGTCAACCAAGCGTTTGATGATTTCCATCATATCATATTGCTCATTCCTCGCTTTTGGAAGTATTCCGTAGATGTCTTCTTCTTTTAATGCTGGTTTTTCGGACTTCTCTCGGTTAAAACCGGCCTTGTCATAATCGCCAATTTTCCCGATGATGCTTTTAATGCGGTCCAAAGCATCAGCATCATCTTTGGCTTTATAATCGGTAACACCTGAAATTTCACAATGGGTGCTGGCACCTCCTAGGCTCTCGTTATCAATATTTTCTCCTATGGCAGCTTTGACCAAATAACTTCCGGCCAGAAAAATACTTCCCGTTTTATCTACAATCATAGCTTCATCACTCATAATAGGAAGATAAGCGCCACCTGCCACACAACTGCCCATAACAGCTGCAATCTGGGTGATTCCCATGCTGCTCATCTGTGCGTTATTTCTAAAAATTCGGCCAAAATGTTCTTTATCAGGGAATATCTCATCTTGTAAGGGTAAATAAACGCCGGCACTATCTACCAAATAAATAATAGGCAGTCTATTTTCCATTGCAATTTCCTGGGCTCTTAGATTCTTTTTTGCAGTGATTGGGAACCAGGCTCCTGCTTTCACAGTGGCATCATTAGCCACCACAATACATTGTCGGCCTTTGATATATCCAATTTTTACTACCACACCTCCTGAGGGACATCCTCCGTGATCTGCATACATTTTATCTCCGGTAAAGGCACCAATCTCAATACTTTTGGCTTTGGAATCCAATAAATAATCAATGCGATCCCGGGCACTCATCTTTCCTTCAGCATACAACTTATCCATTTTTTTTTCACCTCCGCCCAATCTTACTTTCGCAAATTGATGCTTCAAATTGGAAAGTAAAAGTTTATTGTGATCTTCGTTTTTATTGAAGTTTAAATCCATATAATTTAAGTTGAGATATTATTCCTTTAAAAATAAAGGCCAATTTAGTATTGTTTCTTACTTTTGAGCTGCTAAAATACAAAAACGATTTAGAAAAAGACTTACTTAGTATTTTGTACTTAGTGTTAATATTTAAAACACGTATAGCTAACAATTGCTTAACATTTAAGTAACATTGAAGAACTAATTTTGTCGAATTAAAATTTAAGTAATGAATCTAAATAATATTTTCCAGTTTTTAACTCCTAAAGACAAAAAATTCTTTCCTCTTTTTCAACAAGCTTCAAAAAATTTAATAGAACTAGCCGAAACCTTACATGAGGCGGTGAATGCTCCTGTCAATCAAAGAGAAGAGCTGTTTAATAGAATGACAGAATTAAACGAAATAGGGGAAAAAATATCTCATAATACCTATATCGAATTAAATAAGAATTTTATCACACCTTTTGATAGAGAAGATATCTATTCCTTGGTAAACTCTTTAGATAATGTTTCTGATTATATTCATGGTGCAGCCAGCAGAATGCGTTTGTATCAGGTGGATAAAATTACAAAGTCCATTCGGAAGTTGACAGAAATCAATCTTGAAGCCTGTCAACATTTAGACATTGCCATCAAACAATTGGAAAATTTTAAAGACTTAAAAAAAGTAATTGAATCCTGTAATAGAATCAATAAATTAGAAAGTAAATCAGATAATGTCTATGATAAAGCGGTTTCAGAACTTTTTGAAAACGAAAACGATGCCAAAAATATCATAAAATATAAAGAAGTTTTGTCTGCCTTAGAAACAGCGACTGATAAATGTAAAAGTGCAGCCAGTGTTTTAGAATCGATTACGATCAAACATTCTTAAACACCTAACCTGAAATTGATTCTATGGAATTTACTCTATTAATTGTTATAATAGTACTCGCTCTTGTTTTTGACTATATAAATGGTTTTCACGATGCTGCTAACGCTATAGCTACAGTTGTTTCTACAAAAGTATTAACACCTTTTCAAGCGGTACTTTGGGCCGCATTTTTTAATTTCTTAGCCTATTGGGTTTTCGGATTTGGCGTTGCCGATACCGTTGCGAAAACAGCCCAAACGATGGATATTAATCTTATCGTAATTTTATCGGGGATTGTAGCAGCCATTATTTGGAACCTCATTACCTGGTGGCTCGGAATACCTTCCAGCTCTTCCCATACCCTAATCGGTGGTTTTGCTGGGGCTGCAGTTACCCATTCGATTGCTATTCATGGTTTTTCGCCCTATACTGTTGGTGAAGGTACCGAAGCGCACCAGCAATATTGGTATAATATCGTTAACTGGTATGTGCCCGGTAAAGAAGGAGGAATGCCTTCGGGTGTATTAATAATCATATCTTTTATCATTTTTGCGCCACTGATTGGTTTGTTAGTTTCCTATCTTATATCAGTTTGGCTATTACATTCTTCTAAAAAAAGTATTTATCCTAAAATTTTCACACTCGCAATTATTGCGATCACCCTCTTCGCATTAGCTTCCTTAATTGAATTTGATATTAAAAAACCACGTTTTGATTCCTATTTTTGGAGTGTAGTTTGTGAACCTCAAAATATAAAATGGTTCATAATGACTTTTGTAGTTATGTCTATAAGTTTTTTCTGTCTTATATTCAGTAGCCTAAGTCAAGTGCAATCAACCGCTTGGTTGCGAAAAATGCAATTGATATCTTCTGCTGCTTTCAGTTTAGGACATGGTGGTAATGATTCTCAAAAAGTAATGGGAGTAATAGCAGCTGCCGTCGTGGTATATATCCATACTTCGGGTGTTTCTGCCGAAAGTATGCCGTATTGGTTAGACGTTGCACTACCTGATGGAAGTTTTGAGGGTAGGATACCGTCTTGGATTCCCTTAGCCTGTTATACCGTAATAGCTTTAGGTACGCTAAGTGGTGGATGGAAAATTGTCAAAACAATGGGATCTAAAATTACAAAAGTAACTCCTTTTGAAGGTGTTGCTGCCGAAACTGCCGGTGCCTTGACTTTGTTTGCCACAGAACATTTTAAAATACCGGTGTCTACAACACATACCATAACAGGTTCAATCATCGGAGTAGGCTTGACTAAGAGAGTCTCGGCCGTTCGTTGGGGGATTACTATAAACTTATTGTGGGCCTGGATATTAACGATTCCCGTTTCTGCAATTTTAGCAGGCACGGTATACGGAATCCTAAGCTTGTTTTTATAAACAAAAAATATAAACAACTTCTTTAAGAAGTTGTTTTTTATATGTTTAATATTAGATTTTATTTATTGGAATCTCGAACCAATCTTTTTAATATAGCCCATTGTTTTAGGGCGTCTCTAGCTT
>Ga0114958_10000809_pt1 | contig 26057 bp, 23 predicted proteins | sample C_130208_EF_Meta_FD_89577 | JGI IMG/M metagenome (GOLD analysis project Ga0114958, IMG submission 89577) | Freshwater microbial communities from Lake Croche, Canada to study carbon cycling - C_130208_EF_MetaG | ecosystem: Environmental > Aquatic > Freshwater > Lake | place: Lake Croche, Canada... | reverse complement strand
TTAATAGAATTAAATAAATTAATAATTGAATTAATTACAGATATTAAAAATAATCAGAATATTAATATATTAAATGTACGTTTAAAAGAATTGGAAGAACTGAATATAATTTCATCAAATAATCAAAATGAAATATCTCATTTAAAAAAAGAAATCAACGAAATTGAATTATTTTGTAACATAGAATTATTTGAATCTATTCAAAGAATCTATAATTTGAACTTTAAAAAAAATAGAATTAATTCAAATCTATTAAGAATTGTAAATTTAAATGATGAACTAGAATTACAATTAACTGATATAAATTATTATACAGATGAAGAAAATTATATTAATATTCAGAAAATTAATGAAGAATTAATAAAAGAAATTAATAAAAATAAGAAAACAATTGAAAAGATTGATTTTGAAATTGATCAGAAAAAATTGATATAATATAATTATAACTAAAAGTATTATCATTATATAAATTATGTCACTATTATCTACCATTTATGATCGACGCATGACTTCAATATTGAGTAAATGTAAGACTATTACTCAAGATGTTAAATTATATAGAGTTTATGATCAAAATATAAAAATCAAAGAGTCTGATCATTCAAATGAATTTATACCTCGTCTAAATCAATATATTACAGTTAATGAGGTCAATTACGAGATATATGCAATTATTGATAATAAACTCATAGACTATTTTATAACTGATTCTCTTGATTTAGAATACAATTATGTAATAAATATCAAAAGAATACTAGAATATATAAATCTATCTGAATGTGATATATATATATTTAATTCTAATAATAAAAATACAAATACTAAAAATGTTAAAAGATTTGAATCTAATACAAATAACAATAATAAGAAAAGAAAGAGACCTACAAATGATGACTTTGATCCTATACTCGATACAATAATCAAGACTGATTTTAATTATAATATTGATGATAGCTGGGTAGCAGCTTCAAAAACCAGAAATAGTGCGTTACATGATAGATGTTTGGATTATTATGATGAATATAATATTTCTTCCTATAGCGATGAACCAACAAAAGGAAAAAAAATGCGAAGAGGTTTTAGTGATTTTGTTCAAGAGAAATTTAAAGAAGGAATTGAATTTGAAGAAAAAGTTATTAATTTTTTAGTAAATAAATATAAAAATGATATTGTAAAGATTTGTGAATCCTATATGGCTCGTGATAAAGAAATGTGTATTAAAACATTTAAAGCAATGTACCGCGGTATACCAATTATATATCAAGGAGTTTTACAAAATCCTGAAAATCGTACACTTGGTAGTGTTGATTTACTAATCCGTAATGATTACTTAAATGAAATAACCAATAATAAATATGATGTTGAAGTTCTAAAATCCATATTTCCACATGGTAAATATTATTATGCAGTTGATATAAAATGCACAAAAATGCATTTTAATGTAGATAATACAAGCTTACGTAATAATTTAAGTGTTAAACCATTTAAATTTCAACTTCATGTTTATAATGAAGCACTAAAGCATATGCAAAAAGTAAAGACTTCCAGATCATTTATCTTAGGTAGAGGATGGAAAATGGAACAAACCGTAAATAAAACAAAAGTAGTTAAAGAATCAAATGATTTTATTGATAAACTAGGTATTATTGATTTTTCAGCAAAAGATGATCATATTATAACTGAAGCAGATGATGCAGTTAGTTGGTTACATGATCTAAAATCATCAACTGATTGGACACACAAACCTCCATCAAATATTAATATTTATCCAAATATGTGTAATACAAACGATGATGGGTATAGACATATCAAACAAGAATCTGCAGAAGCATTAAAAGATATTACACTTATAGCATATTTAACACCTGATCATAGAGCAACTGCATTTAGAATGGGTATTAAAACTTGGGATGATGATAGATTAACAAGTGGTATACTGGGTGTTGCTGGAAAAACTGGAGAATTAGTTGATGCTATTTTAAATACAAATAGAGATAAGAGTTCAAAATTAGTTTTCTATAAGACATTAGATCCATCTCCATTTGATATACTTAGATCTGATAAATTAGAATATTATATTGATTTTGAAACTATAATGTTCAATAATAAAACATATGTATATATGATTGGATTAGGTAATGTTTCTCCAAATAATGGATGGGAATACAATTGTTTTACATTAGATCAATTAAATGAGACATCTGAAAGAAAGATGTATGATCAATTATTGGAACATATTAAAAAGACAAATGAAAAACATAATGTTACATATAATCCATTGTATTATCATTGGAGCTCCGTAGAGCCTTATAAAATGAATAAAATGATTGATAACTTAGCATTACCAATTAATAATATTATATGGTTTGATCTCTACAAATATTTTAGAGAGAATGTAATAACAGTTAAAGGAGCATTTAGTCATTCACTAAAAAGTGTTGGTAAAGGTATGTTTAAGAATAAATTAATTGGTACATATTGGGATTCTAATATTTTAATGGATAATAAAATACATACAATTGCAAATGATAAATACTTTAAGAACATTGATACTGAATTTAATTCATTAATTAAATATAATGAGATAGACTGTAAAATAATGTATGATATTTTAGATGTTATTCGTAAACTTAAGATTTAATCGTTAATTTATATATAAATTTTTAACTTATATATATTATAAATATGAAAAAAATAGCATTTTGTTTTTTAATCTATGATCAAATAATTCATGAAGAATTCTGGAATTTATTTTTTAAAAATATTGATAAAAATAAATACAATATATACATACATTATAAAAATAATAAACCATTGAAATTTTTTGATAATTATAAAGTCGATAATTGTATTGAAACATCATGGGGTGATACATCAATTGTAAAAGCACAGAATATATTATTAAAAAAAGGACTAAATGATAATAATACAATATTTTGTTTTTTATCAGGACATTGTATACCTTTAAAATCTTTTGATTATATATATGATGTCTTAGATGATAACTATTCGTATTTTAATATGTCTCCAGATGATCAATGTTTTCCAAGATGTAATTCGATATTAAATATAGATAAAAGTGTAATAAAAAAGTCAAATGCAATTTATATAATTAATAGAAAACTTGCAAATTCAATAATCAGTAATGAGAATCTTATGGTTAATTGGTTTAAAAAGATACAAAGCGCGGATGAACACTGTGTAATAACATTGGTATATTATCTAAATTTAGAGAATGAAATAATTACTACCCCGAATGTATCATATAATGGAGCAACAACATTTGCACCATGGGCAAATCAGAGTGATTATAAAGGATATCCACTATCAAATAAAATAAATAGTTATACTTATAATAGTATCTGTACGGAAGAATTAAATATTTTATTACAAAGTAAATGTTTATTTGGTCGAAAATTTAATAAAGAATGTTATGAATCTTTAAATAATGAAAAATATATAAATTCTATTAGTTGTGTCAAATGATTAATAAAATATTATGTACCGTCAAAAACTAAAGTTAAGAACACTTTTTGGGAGTTACTTTAGTTTTTGTCGCTAGCGTGAAGTGCTGACACCAAAGTACCTAACTTCGGCACTTCAAGGTATGATACTCTAGATATTACTAGAAAATTTAAGATTTAATATAAATACTTATCAATATATATGAACATATGGATATTGAATATAAAAATTCAACACTGAACATAAATTTACTTTATGAAACAGTATTTTCTCTAATTATTAATTATTGTAAGAAATTTAATAAAATAAATAAAAAAGAAAATTTAATTATTCATGTTAAGGGAGGATCTAGTATTAAATATCATTTAATTAAACGAGGTATAGATACTAATTTAATTACTAATGATTTTGATCTATTATTAATAAAACCTAATTATATGTTAGATAATTATGCATTAAATTATTTTCTAAATGGATTACAACAAGATTTATCATCATATATAATTAAATATGAAGGGTTGTTAGACGGTATAAATAACTTTTTTAAAATTTCTTTAGATGATACATTTATAATAGATTTAACAATATATCAAAATAATTCATTTAATGACAGTGTAACCAATATGTTTTCATATGCGGCTAAAAAAACTGGTTCTAGTAATACACACGATTATGTATCAAGATTAGTTGAATATTATAACACAAATACAGAAAATCTAAATGATGAAGTAATCGAAAGGATAACATTTACATCACTACCATTTGAATATTATTCTTCAATAAAAGGATTTGAATTACAAACTGAATATATTATCAAATATGAAACTGGAGTATGGACAAGACAATTAAGAAAGTATCAATTAAAAAACAATCCTATATATGACGATACCATTGCAAGCTTACAAAGACAAATTACACCAGAATATCTTTCAAATTTAAAAGATAAAAAAAATCGTTATTCACAAAAAGTTTCTATAATTAACTCAATAATAGATATCTAATAATTACAGAATAATGTATATGATTCAGTTACATCATCTTCATCAATATATTTATTCTTTGTATATTTTACTACTTTTTGCTTATTTTCAGAGGGTATCCTTATTCTTAGATTTGGTTTTGTAAATTCATCTATTTTATCATGTCCACTTAGTTCAGGTGTATAATAACCCGGCGATATCGGATCTTCGTTTATTGGACTTTTTGGAGACCCTATATTCAGCGAATTAACTATAGGTTTAACTTTATTTTCATTAATTTCTAAGGAATGAATACATCCCATTATAATATATATATATAAATAATATGTTTTTGTAAATTCATATTATATTATCTATAGTTCAATTTTTAATGGAACATAAGAAGTTACGAATATATTATTTATTGATTATATATTAAAATGAGTAAACGGCGTCGTTTTAATTCTAATGATAATACTTATATAAATGAAATAGATCTGGATAAGGATAAAGAGAAGGATAAAGAGAAGGATAAAGAAAGAGATAAAACAAAAGATAAAACAAAAGAGAAGCCAGATGAAAAATTAATTGAACAAATTAATGAAAATCAAAAAAATCGTAAAAGATCAAATAGTGAAGGATCTGATTTGGAAAAAGATAAGCAGAAACTAAAAGAAAAACTAAAAGAAAACGACAAATTGCGAGATGGAAGAAAAAGATCTAACAGCGAAGGCTCCGATTTAGAAAATGAAAAAATAGAGAACTTTGATGAGAAATGTCATATGTATAATTTAGGTGATCTAGATTTAGAAGCAGATAATGTTATACTTGGAAATAAAACTAAAAAAGAAAATAAAGAGATGACTACATTATTTAATAAAATTAAATTACAGTTATATGATAAAACAGTTACAATTGACAATATATTATCATTAAAAAATATTAATGAATTAGATAAAGTTAAATTGGTTGAGAAATATTGTATTATGAAAAATAATGAGAATAATTTAGAAGAATATATAAAATATCGTGATATTCTAAAAGAAGAAATTAACAAGATTCTAAATATGACTCATACAGAAATATATAATAGAGAGAAAATGGAATCTGAAATCAAACGTTTGGAATCATTAAATAAGATATCGTTTGATTTAAAAGAAAAAATAATTAAATCTGACTTAGATGATCAATTTAAATCTATTGTATATGATAAATATAAAATGTTAGATGAAATGAAGGATAAAGATACTGAATATTTTAAATTAAAGAGTTGGATATTACAAATTTTGAACATTCCGTTTAAAAGAAGTGTTAATTTAAATATATCAAGTACTAATGAATTTTTAAAACATGTTAAAATGAAACTAGATGCAGATTTATATGGAATGAAGAATGTAAAGGAAGAATTAATGCTACAAATAATTAATAGATTTATTAAAAAAAGAAAAGCTGAATTAATATTATCATTGGTCGGTAGTGCAGGAGTTGGAAAAACTAAGATAATTCATATTATGGCAGAATCATTAAATTTACCATTTTATCATATATCATTAGGTGGAATAAAAGATGGATCATTTCTAGATGGATTTTCAAACACATATGTAGGATCAAGACAAGGTATCATAGTTGATGCACTAATAAAAATGAATTGTAATAATGGCATTATATTTTTTGATGAAATAGATAAAATAAGTGAATCAAATGAGGGACTAGAAGTAGTAAATCAATTAATTCATATTTTGGATAATACTCAAAATAATATATTTTACGATAAATATATATCTGAAATTCCTATAGATTTAAGTAATATTTGGTTTATATGCTCACTTAATAATATTGATCTAATAAATCCTATTCTAAGAAATAGATTATATGTTGTAGACGTTGAAGGATATGGTACAATACAAAAAATAGAAATATGTAAAAATATATTATTACCTAAAAAGACAAAAGAATATGGATTAGAAAATATGTTATCAATTGATGATCAAGTAATAGAATATATTGTTAGTAAGAATAAAAAAAGTGATAGAGGTGTAAGAGAGTTAAAACGTAATATTGATACAATCTGCAAACGTTTAGATATATTAAGAACATCTATTGATGAAAATGGTAATTATGGAGTATTAGATTGGACATTTAAGATTGATAATTTAAGATTTCCATTAAAAGTAGCTAAAAAACATATTGATACATTATTGAATGATTTAAAACCTGTAGGGACTGAAAGTATGTTTTGCTAAACTATCTTATAGATATATATTTTTTAAAAAATTGAAATTACAATATCATGTATCTTATCATGATTTAGAGTATACATAAATGAGTCTTAATATGAATCATAATACAAATTGTGCGTGCCATGAGCACGATGTAGTAGATACTACAAAAGTTCTTCAGGTTGATACTACCGGTGATACAGTAGCAGTAAATATTGTTGGAGGTAATGCTAATATTACAGTAGGTAAAGTAACATACGATACAATTGATTGCACTGATGGAGATGATTGCAATCGCAAGGGTTGTCGGTATAATCATCCTCCTGGTCATGTAACTAAGATTACTGACTGTCGAAAGGGTGATACTTGTTCACATCCAAAGTGCTCTTTCAAGCATTCTCCAGATTGGAATCCATTTGCAAATATTGATTGCCGTGTAGCTGATGCATGTGGTAATCGTGATTGTCGCTACAGGCATAAGGATGATCACGATTATCGCAAAAATGTTGCATGTGGCTATAAGGATGCATGTAAGAATGGCAAGTGTCCATTTAAGCATTCTGCAACATGGGATTCTCGTGCAAACATCAAATGCAATTTTGGTCCTGGATGCACGAAAAAGACAACTACTTGCAAGTTCAAGCACGAGTAAATTGTAATGAACTAAATCAACTTTCTTTATTAATTAGAACTAAAAATTCTAAAATTATTTTCTTTCTTTGTCAAACTCTTCGTTCACTCTAACTTTTTATTAGATATTTTTTAAATATCCAATAAAAATTGAAAAATACATAAATTTTCCTAATTTATTTTATATCATTAAAAAATGACAACGTATGTACAAAAACATACAAATATTAGTGATATTACAACTACATTAGTTGATTCAGAAATTCTAGTCTGTGGATGGGTAAGAACTGCGAGAGTCCAAGCAAAGCGTGCTTTTTTAGAACTATATGATGGTTCAAAAAGTATCCAAGCAATTACTGAAGCAGATGAAATAATTTCAGCACTTAAAGGTGTCGCAGCAAGTAGTTTTGTTAAACTTATGGCACTAGTTGTAAAACACCCAGAAAAAGAAGGTGTTGTAGAACTTAATATTAGATCTATTGTAAAGATTGCAAAGATTAGTGATCCTCTAACCTATCCAATTGGTGGAAGACCAAGTCTTGAATTTTTAAGAGATCATCAATCAATTCGAGGTCTAACTCGTACAATTGGTGCAGTAATGACTATCAAGTCTTCATTGGCATATTATATTTCTGACTTTATGCGTATGAAGAAGCTAAAGAAATATTTTCCCCCAACAATTACTGCAAGTGACTGTGAAGGTGCTGGTGAAACATTGGTAGTAACTAAACTAATGAAACAAAAAGTAACTGATATTCCAGTTATTACAGTCGGTGGAGGTAAGAATGTTCCAACACTTAAAACTGATGATATTGATTGGAAACAAGATTTTTTTCAAATCAATGGCCCTGCAGCGCTAACTGTATCTGCACAACTACATCTAGAAGCATGTCTTCGAGGTGGTGGTGGTGGATGGTGTGAACTTCCTTCTTATAGAGGTGAAGAGTCTCATACTGGGCGTCACTTAGCAGTATTTACGCACATTGAATGGGAACTAATGTGTGCATCATTAAGTGACTTAATGGATTTTTCAGAAGAAATCACTCAATATTGTTTTAAACGTATTTTAGAAGAACATATGGATGAATTAGAACAACTTGATAAATTTACAAGTAAAGGACTAATTGATAAACTTCGTGGATTCATACAGAAGCAATATGTAAGAATTTCGTATGATCAAGCACTTGAGATTCTACATAAACCAGAACATATAGAATTACTAACATCTGGAGAATATGCAGTAGATTCAATTCCAAAATGGGGCGATGATCTAGGTTCAACATGTGAACGTTTTCTATCAGAGTATATTTTTAAACATCCTGTTCTAGTTCATGACTATCCTGCATCACTTAAATCATTCTATATGAAACAAGGTGTAGATGGAAGAACTGTCGAATCATGCGATCTACTGGTTCCAGGTCTTGGTGAATTAATTGGTTCATCTGTAAGAGAAGATGATTATGAAAAACTAATGAGAGTAGTAACAGAACGTAAGATGGATATCACACCGTTACAGTGGTATGTAGATCTTCGTAAAGATGGATCAGTAGATACAGCAGGAGCAGGATTAGGATTTGAACGTTTAGTTTGTATCTGTACAGGAATGCATATTAGAGATGTGGTACAATTTATTCAAGCGTGTGGATCACTTAAGCATTAAGAAATAATATTTAATTTATTTATTTAATATATTTATATATTATATGAACGGAGAATCAATAAATCAAAGTTTTTTATTAATAACTGATCCAAATCTAATTGTTATTTTAAATGATCCAATGGTTACACAAGTCATTAAAAATATAATTGTTAAATTAAGTACAGATAGATTATATAATAGTAAATTAAGTAATTTAATTCAGCCAGACGACTTTAAATTAGAAGCTAAAAAACAATATACGCGTGATCAAACAGATTTATTCAATAGATTCTTAATTTTAATAGATGAATCAAAGATTCGTAAAAAGGATTTTAAAAGGTTTATAAAATATCTTAAATATGTAAGAAAGATATTTTAAATATTTCTAAATATTTATACAAAATATTTAAAAATTAAAAACTGAAAACTATTTAGAGACTGATGTAGGTTTCTTTAAATGCATAATTACAATTGCTAATCCAACAACTGCAACTAGGCCAATTGCAATATATATTCCTATTGCAAGAGATGATGTAGCACTGAATTTTTCAATTCTTTGGGATTTTGCTACTTTTGGTGCAACAGTCATTGTATATAATTTTGTTAAATCACTACTAGTTGATAAGGTGGGTGTTTTAACAGTGGATGTCACAGGTGGTAATACTCCTGGTAATTTAGGTACTAATTCACTTGATTTATTGGATGAACTATAAGCAGCAGATACAAGTGTTAGGAAATTATTTTGTTGAGATTTAGGTGTAGACTTAGGTGTAGATCTAGGTGTGGATTTGGGTGTGGATCTGGGTGTGGATTTGGGTATAGATCTGGGTAAAGATTTGGGTGTTGATCTAGGTGTAGATTTTGCAGTAGATACAGATATGATTTTACGTTTTAATTGAGGTGTTGATTTTACCATTGATTTACCTTTGTTGAATGATTTAACGGAAGATGATCTAACTGATGAAGATCTAACTTTAGCACTAGAAACAACTCTTGGACTAGATGAAGTTTGTATTTGTTTTTTAAATATATTAAAAACAGATGTAGATTTAGCACTTACAGATTTAGGTGTAGATACATTTACTGGTCTAGGAACTGCAACCTTAGGTGAACTCATAACAATATTTACTCTAGGTGCGATTACATTTGATACCATTATTTTACGAGATACTACTTTTGGTGATCTTGCCTTAGGTACAGATGAACTTACTGGTTTTAGTTTATTAACTGTTAATTTAGGTTTACTTACTACTGGTAGTCTTAAATTGGGTGTACTTGCTTTAGATGAATATTGATATTTGGGGGTAGTCTTAGATTTAACACTACTTACTACAGATTTTTGTGAGCTTAAAGATTTAGATGAACTAGAAGATTTGGGTGAGCTAGGGGATTTTGGTGAACTAAGTTTAGATGATTGAACTTTTGTCAAAAGAGGTGTAGTAGATTGCTTTATAATCTTTACAACTGGTTGACGAGCTTTAGCTACTATCTGGTGTACAATAACTTTAGGGGTTTCCTTCTTTTTAGCATCACGTACAACAACTTTAGGTGTACTTACTTCAGGAGGTTTAGTTACTGTAACTAAAGGTGCACTTCCTTTAGTTCTTCCAATTATACTAATAGTATAGACTGCACCAGGGACTGTTCTGATAAGAACTTCATTTACTGGTGAAGATTCTTTCTTAACTATTTCTATCTTACTTGCAGATTTAGGTAATACTATAACTTTAGGTTGAGCTTTAGTGACTTTTTTAGATACTTCAACTTTAATATCTTTGGTAGCAACAGCAGTTTTAGCAATAATTGCTTTTGATATTTGTTTCATTACAGCCATAGTTTTAGGTGTTACCTTAGGTGTTACCTTAGGTGTTACCTTAATGATCTTCTTTATAATTTTCTTAATAATTATCTTAGTATTAGGTGTAACTTTGGGTGTAACTTTAGAAATTATTTTAGCAACAACCGCACGTGTTTTAGGGGATAATTTAAATACTTTACCGGTTGATACTTTAGATGATACACTAGATGATTTAGATGATTTGGGTGACTTAGATGTTGCCATTATCTTTACTACAACTGCTTTTGTTTTAGGTGATAATTTAACTAATCCATCTTTAGATGCTTTAACAAGGATTTTAACTAATGTTTTCTTGGTTTTGGGAGATAATTTTGGAGATGCTTTAGATGTAACACTTGATGCTTTAGATGCGACACTTGATGCTTTGGATGCAACACTTGATTTTCTTACAGTTGATTTAATAAGTGCTTTAGCTAATACCACTTTAGTATTTGGTGATAATTTTGGGGTAAACTTGTGAGGCGCTTTAGGTGATAATTTAGCTGCAATTTTAGCAACAACTACTTTAGTAGATGTAGATAATTTAGGTGTTACTTTAGGTGTTACTTTAGTAATAGATTTTACTAATTTTTTAATTACTGCTCTAGGAGATGGTTTAGATGTTACTTTTGGAGCATTTGCAATAATTTTTGCGATTGCAGCCTTAGTTTTTGGTGATAATTTTGCAGGTGATTTAGCAATTATTTTTGCTAATACAGCTTTAGTTTTTGGTGATAATTTAGGTGTACTCTTAGGGGTTACATTTACTACTTTAGATGCTTTAGAAACAATCTTTACAACAATTTTAGAGACAACCGCTTTAGTTTTAGGTGTTAATTTAGGAGTTACATTGGGTGTTACTTTTGTGATAGCTTTTATTATTTTCTTCATTGAAACCTTGTTAGATGGTTTAGAAGATCCTTTAGAAGATGCCTTAGAAGATGTCTTAGATATAATACTTGCTACACTTGCTGCACTTGATACACTTGATACTTTAGAAGATACCTTAGAGGAAGATGATTTAGATGAAACCTTGGGTAACTTTGCAAGCATTTTTACAATAACTGCTTTAGTCTTAGGAGATACTTTGGGAGATGAATTAACAATTATTTTAGCAACAACTGCTTTTGTCTTAGGAGATAATTTAGGTGTTGATTTAGGAGATAATTTAGGTGATAATTTTGCGATTATCTTAGCTACAACTACTTTTGTTTTAGGAGTTAATTTAGGGGTTACTTTGGGTGTTACTTTTGTTACTGCTTTCATTAACTTTTTAACTTCTACTTTTTTAGGAGATACCTTGGGTAATGTTGCAATAATTTTTGCAATTACAGCTTTAGTTTTAGGAGATACTTTAGGAGATGACTTAGCAAGGATTTTTGCAACAACTGCTTTTGTCTTAGGAGATAATTTAGGTGTTGATTTAGGAGATAATTTAGGTGATAATTTTGCAATTATCTTAGCTACAACAACCTTTGCTTTAGGAGTTAATTTAGGTGTTACTTTGGGTGTTACTTTTGTTACTGCTTTCATTAACTTTTTAACTTCTACTTTTTTAGGAGATACCTTAGGTAATGTTGCAATAATTTTTGCAATTACAGCTTTAGTTTTAGGAGATACTTTGGGAGATGACTTAGCAAGAATTTTAGCAACAACTGCCTTTGTCTTAGGAGATAATTTAGGTGTTGATTTAATAAGTCCCTTAGGTGAGGATTTTGGGGATCCTTTAGGAAGTACTTTTGCAAAAAAGCTGGGTGTTGATGCTTTTGATGATGCCTTAGGAGATGACTTGGGAGATGTCTTTGATGCTTTTACAACTTTTGCAATTATTTTAGATACAACTGCTTTTGAGTTAGGTGTTAATTTGGGGGTTACTTTAGGTGTTACTTTTGTTACAGCTTTGATTAATTTTTTAATGGCAACTCTTTTAGGTGTGACTACATTAGATAATTTAGGTGTAGCTTTAAGTTTAATAACAGGAGAAGAACTTGAAATTAGTTTAGGTGTTACTTTTGTGACTGCTTTAATTAATTTCTTAACTGCTGCTTTAGTTTTAGGAGATATTTTTGCAGATGTTACTGCGATTTTTTTAGAAACAGATCTTGCAAGTAATTTAACGATTGCCTTAGTTCTAGGTGTTACTTTAACTAATTTAGAAGAAACCGCTTTAACACTTTTCTTTGCAGCAGAATGTGCTCTAGGAGTTAATTGGGCTAAAGCTTGTTTAACCTTTGCAGAACTTTTTTTAACAATTTGTTTAATAAGGGCTTTAGTTTTTGGTGTTAATTTAGCTACTTTTTTAGGTGTTACTTTAGTAACTAGTTTAATTAACTTTCTTACCTTTTCTGCAATCTTTACAGATGCAGCTTTAGCAGATGTAGTTTTTAAACTTTTTGAAATTATTACTTTGACTTTGGTAGGTGATGCAGCTTTAACAACTACTTTTGATTTACTACAATGTTTTACTAAGACTTCAGGTGTACTTTTTCCTTTTAAGACAGAGCTTATTGGTGCAAATCCATTAGGTCTAAATACTGGTGCATTATGTAGTTGAAATTCAGATAATTTATCTAATGCATGACGAGATGCTTGATAATCATTTGTAAAAGATCCTGGACTATTATCAACAGAAGAATTATTCATTATATATATTATTTATGAAAAAAATAAATATTTATTACTTTTTAAGTTAAACTAAATTTTATAAAATCTATAATAATTTTAGAATTAGTCTAAAAAATTGATTTTAATAATTATTAATAATACAAATTATGTTATTAATTTTAAATGGATCCATTAACTTATATGTTAATGTCAAAAAGCAGTGGTAATATTATGTATGATATATTATTAGTTATATTGATATTACCTTTTATTGCGATTATTGTTGATAAATTAAAAAATAAAATTCATGAATTTGTCGAAAATATTAATTTTTATGATAAGAACAAAAGTATTGAATTTGTTGGTTGGGAAAATATTACACAAGGTCAATATAATTTTGATTTTCCTTTTCCAATGATGGCAATATGTTATGACTTAATTAAAAATAATAAAGCAAAAAATACACGATTTTTTAATGAAGCAATGAATGGAGCGAATAGTCGTTGGGATCCAATTATTCATAATAAAGAAATGCATCTCATCATAAGTAATTATCAAAGAATTCATTATGATAAAGATATTAATCTTGAATTTAGGATAGTTAAATTAAGTGATGGTAAAGAAGTAGTTAATCATGTTTGGAAAGTAATGTTAATTATTAATACTACACAAGATATAAATTTTCTAACTGAATTTGTAAATAGATGTATTAATAATTATAATAATTATATAACTGCAAAAAATAAAAATAAGATTTATCATTTTATTTTTCAAGGAAAAAACTTAAAAGAAACCGCATATGAATGGAAATCAAGTGTCTTGTCAGATCTAGGAGATGAATCAAATAAAAATTTTGAAACTTTTGATACAATGTATTCTGTACATAAAAATAATTTAATTTCGGATATAAATAGACTGAAAGACATCGAATATTATAAAAAAAGTGGTGCAAAAAGAAAAAAAGGTTATCTATTTTATGGTCCTCCTGGATGCGGTAAAACATCATCTGTTATAGCAATGGCAAACTATGATAAACGTCATATTCTTGAAATTCCAATGTCGCGTATTAAGACTAATTCAGATATTGAAGAAATATTAAATATTACTAATATTCATAATGTTAATTTTAAAAAGGAAGAAATTATTATTCTTTTTGACGAAATTGACACTGGACTAGATAGTATTCAAAAAAGAGATTCTGAGAGAGATAAAGAGAGAGATAGAGAAAAAGATAGAGATTCAGGAAGAGATGATGAAAGTTCTGAAAATATAAAAGATAATTTATTAAAAACACTTGTAAATAGTAAATGTGAGAATGATCTATTACTAAATCGAGATAAAATATGTATAGGTACAATCTTATCTCGATTTGACGGCGTAGGCTCATATAATGGTATAATTATAATTGCAACAACAAATTGTATTGATAAAATTTCACCGGCTGTTTACAGACATGGTCGTCTAAATCCAATATTTTTTGATTATATGCAAAAAGATGATATTCGTGGTATGATTGAAGGATTTTATAAAATTAAATTAACTGAAAGAGAATTAATTAATCTTCCATCTCATAGTGATAAACTTGCACCATCTTCATTACGTCAATATTTAGAAGATAATATTAATAGTTATGAAAATTTATTAAAATACTTGAAGACCATTCAAAAATAATATAAAATAATTAGATTCTTAAATATATATATATACATAGATATACAATGTTCAATTTTCAAATTCCTAAACTAAATTATAGATTTCATCAATTTTTTGTTTATCTTACAGTTTTTCTCATAATAAATATCTTTATGGCAGTTTTTATTTATTCTTGGGCGACTGATGCAGATTTTAGTGGTTTACCACCACAAGATAAATCTAAGACTTTTGATAGTAGATTAATTGCATTATTCTATTATAACTCAATTACATTATCAACTCTTGGTTATGGTGATATAGTACCCATATCTGATAGAGCTAGGATGTTTGTAGGATTATATGTAGTATTAATAACTGCTGGACTAATCAGCGCAATAGATGTAACAAATTAGTTTATTAAATATTTAAAAATTGATTTAAAATATTATTATTTATTATCGTTAAATAATTATCTTTATAGTATTTAAAAAATGAGTACTAATTTTTATTTAGACGAAAATTCTATTGAAATTATAGAAAAAAAATTAGAACATAATAATGATAAATATTCTAAATATTCTTGTAAATGTATCGTATATGGCACTTTAATTGAAAAACCAAATGAAGTTGAAACTGATAGAAAACTAGAATTAGAATCTTATAACGATTATCTTAAATTATATGTAAAATCATTTGACAAAACATGGATATATAATATTATTGATCACAAAAAGGAAACTGATGCTATTATATTTGAAGATGATCACATAATTATTATACCAGATTATAAATGGTCAAATGATATAAATGAATTACATATATTGGGAATCTTTAAAGATAAAAATTTATATTCGATACGTGAATTAACAAGAGATCATATTAATATTTTACAACAATCTGTTGACATTGGAAAAGAAGTAATAGAACAAAAATACAATATTGATTCTAATAAATTATTATGTTTTTTTCATTATCGTCCATCAGTGTGGCAATTACATATTCATTTTATGAATATATCAAATACAAACAAACATTCAAAGACAGAATCGTATTCACTCCCAAGAGCACATTTAGTAAGTTCAGTAATAGAAAATCTTAAAGTAAATTCTGATTATTATAGGATTGTAAAATTAGAAGTCTTTTAGTTTATAAATTTTATAATTATTTTATAAATTATTATATGGATAATTATTTATCAGAATATATTAGTTTAATTGGTGGTGGAAAGAAAACTAGTAAACATTCACGTAGAAATAAACCAATATATAAGTCAAAGCGGATAGATTATACTCGTCCAAGATCTTTAGAATCATATACAGATTATCAAAATAAAATTATACCATCAATTAATAAAAATAACACACAATGGGTCTTTGACATATTTAATGGTAAGCGAGAACAGAATAGAATAATTTATCAAGATAGTGATTTTGTATTAATACCTGATATTAAATGGGACGGTCGTAATATTATCGATCTACATATATTAGCATTTTTTAAAGATCCTAAATTACAATCAATACGTGATTTAACGAGTGAAGATATAAAGTTATTAGATAGAGTTATGAAAATCAGTCTTGAAAATATAAAAAGAAGATATAATTTAACTGAAGATCAACTAAAAATATATTTTCATTATAAACCAAGTGTATGGCAATTACATTTACATTTTGATAATTTATTTCATAAGACTGGTGCATCATCTGTTGAAAGAGCTCATTCAATTTATTCAGTTTTAGAAAATCTAAAATTAGATTCAGATTATTATAAGAAAGTAAAATTACATGTATTTAACTCACATTAATTTTCATTCTTTTCAATTACACTAAATTTTCTTTTATATCAGTCACACTAATTTTTAATAAAATATTACAAAAAAAATATTTTATTAAAAATTGAAATCTAGTTTATTTATTCATATTTAATTCATTATATATTAAATACATATAATGAATAATGAATACTATTGTGGTTTGGCAAATCACGGAAATACATGTTTTTTTAATTCTGCAATGCAAAGTATAATGAGATGCAGTGTATTTATTAACTTTATTTCAAATTTAGAAATTGATGATGAATTAATTATTATAATGAAAGATTTTATTAATGATTACAAAAAGAATTCAAATGGATCAATTTCATTATCTAAATTAGTTAAATATTATACTAAACTAAATCCCGATTATAGAATTGGTAATCAGGATGATGGAGATGAAGTTATTGTAAAAATTATTGGGCGTATAGATGATATAATTAAAAAAGAAATAAAAGAAGATAAAATAAAAAATAGTACCATAAAAGGAGATATTACTATTGGAAAAATGATGGAATACTTATTTGGTGTAAAAATTAGAACAACTACAAAATGTACAAAATGTAATAATTCAAGTATCTATGAAGTTGTTGAATTTATGTTAAAGTTACCTATTAAAGGAGATACTGTTGAGGAATTATTAAAAAATTATTCAAATATTGAACAAATGACTGGAGATGAACAATATTATTGTAACAAATGTGAAAAAAAGGTAGACGCTCTAAAAATTGATACAGTTATGAAAACTCCAAAATATTTACATTTAAACATAAAAAGATTTGAATTTAATAAAAGTTTTAAACGCTCTACTAAAAATGATCAAAATGTTATCTGCAAGCCTAATTTAAGTATATGTAACAACATTTATAGTTTACGTGGAATAGTACACCATATGGGATCATATAATGGTGGACATTATATTTATAATTATAATAAAAATAAAGATACTAGTTTTGAAGATTGGATATGTTTAGATGATTCGAGAATATCGACAAAGAATGTAACAAATGAAGTTAATAAAGGATATGTATACTTATATGTAAAATAATTAATTTTTTGATAATTAGTTTATAGATCAAAATAAATTTAATTAAATATCTTAAATGAAAATAATTAAATGGAAACTAATAATTAATAATATAGGTGATATTAAAAGAATATTAATATTTTCAGTTAATCAAAATAATATAATTAATATAGTTAAAGAAAAAACTGAATTATATTTTTATACATTATTGGATCAAAAGAAATTATTAATACAAATAGATGAAAAAATGATTGAATTAGATTTAAGTAAAGATCATGAAGAAAATTTAAAAGAATATACACAGAATGTTGAAATTAATAATATTGTTAAAGCAATTTTAGTTTATAGAAAAATCAATATACTTTCATATGATAACGATTATCAAAATAAACTCGATGATAGGTATATTTATTGTCGTGACTATAATTCACTAGTTCCAGAATATACAAATAAGTTATATTTTTTAATTATTCGTGATATATTAAATCATAGATATTTTGGAAGCGATTATATATCTGCGTTTTTAACATATGGAGTGGGATACTTTTTAAAATCAAATATTAGTTCATTCTTAATTAGACCATTTATAAATCAATATAATATTAATGAATATAAATATATTGTAAAGGGACCAACATTTAATGATTTTTTTATAAGAGAACTAAAAACTCCATTAAAAGTTTTTAAAAATAATAATATAATATATGCACCTGCTTCATCTAGAGCAATGTGTTATAATTATAAAAATTTTTATAAGTTAAAATTATACATTAAAGGTAAGAAATTTAGTTTATCAAAATTACTAGATGAAAAAAAATTATATACTAAATATAGTGTTATTATATGTCGTCTTGCAATAAATGATTATCATCATTTACATATGCCGGAAGATGGTACACTAATAAAAATAAAAGAATTTAATGGAACTTATGTTTCAGTTGATAAAGATTATTTAAAAAGTGAAATAAATGTATTAAATGATAATAAAAGGGTTGTAATGAAATTTAAACGCGAAGATGGATCAAAATTTTATTTAATTATGATTGGATCTATCTTAGTTGCAAGTATAGTACAAAATGTTGAATTAAATAAAAGATATTATACATGTGAAAAAATTGCTTATTTTCAATATGGTGGTTCATGTGTTGTATATGTAAGTGATAGGAATATACATTTTGACGATGACTTATTGTATTATAGTAATGAAGAAATTGAGTCATATATAAAAGCTGGTGAACAAATTGGAAATCTAAAACAATCTAGAAATATACCATATATAAGAAATTATAGAATTAAAAAACATATAATCGGATTTTTAAATCAATTAATTGAATATATTGTTAAACTATTTATAAAAATTAATAATACTTATTTAAAAAATCTAAATTTTGAAATTGTATAAGAATAAATAAATTGAACAATCAATTATGCATAATTGATAACTTAAGAAGTTAAAATTATATATAATATATATTATAATATATATTATAAATGAGAATATTTACTAATAAATATATTAGTTATCAATTATACAATGTAATTAAAAAAAATATAATAGAATCTCCAGATATAATGAAAGTTGAAAATAAGATATATATTCCAATTACTATAAATAATATCAAATCTATTAATAATTCTATTGTTGCACATGTATATTATTCGTCTGCACTACCATTACATATAAACGAATATAAAACAAAATTTTTATACAAAAATGACAAATATTTTGATTTGTTACATGATGATAAGTTTCAAATATTAAATATTGAAAATGATCATAATAAGTATGTAAATAGTGAAAAGAATATAAAAATTTCAGTATCAACAGAAATTAAGAATGGAGATATTGTATTAGTGGAAGATAAAAATTTTAGTGGTGTTATATAAATATATTCTTAATGATCCTATTAGAATTCATTTGTAGGTGAATAAAAATGATGGGTTGTAAGTTTATGTGGAGATGTATGTTTAATAGATAATATTTGTTCCCTATAGGTAGATGTGTTGTCTTTTACTTCCTTTACTTCTGGTTTTGTATAGTTTTGTATAATTTTAATACCAACTATTTTTTTCTTGCTATCTAAATTTAAACTATTATTTACATTCCCATCGCCCGTGATTTGATTTATTAATGTATCAATTTTTATTTTTTTAATATCATTTTCTTCATTACCATTAACAATATTTAGATATTCATTTAATAAATTATTTATAGTTTGCATAATATAATAAATAATATAATTATTTCCTATATATAAGAATTTTAATATAAGAAGTTAGTAATTATATATACTATAAGTTAAATGGCACAAGTTTCAAACGTCCAAAGTCGCACACTCAGAGTTCTCGGTAGTCTCCCCGAATCAGTCAAGGTATCCCTTTCTGGATTACAAGGTGTTGTAGTTCTTGAAAAAGAATCTAAAGGTTTCGAAGGTAAATCTAAAACCTTTCTTGCAGCAGAAGAAATTGCACCAGTAATTGAATTACTTGGCGCTAACAACGTAATCTTCCGCCCCCATTTTTATTCTATTTTTGCTAAGTTCAGTACTGAACTCAAGCCCACCGAAGTAGATAAATTAAACGAAAAAGTATATGCAGTTGCACCAGATGCTGAAGTAAGTTATTCTCGCATCGATGCAAACGGTCACACTGGTAAAATTGTAGTTGATCGTTTTGAAGATTACAATCTTCTCCGTGCTTTTTCCGGCGATGTAACATTCTACAAATTTAATCGTACCAAGGCTCAAACACGTGGTCCCGTTGAAGGTCAAGCCGCAGGTGCTCGTCAATCAACTGGTCCTCGTCAATCAACTGGTCCTCGCCAATCATTTGCACCTCGCCGCCAAGCTGCACCCGAAGGTGCCGATTCTGAAGGTTTTCAAGTTCAGACTTACAGAGGTAGACCAAGAGTAAGCAGAGCTGCACCAGGTACTGAAAGTGCTGCACCAGCTGGTGCACCCAGAGGTAGAGGTGCACCCAGAGGCCGTGGTGCACCTAGAGCTGCAAGACCTGCGCCTACAAGTGCATAAACTTATAGTATTAATTAATAATATTATAAATATTTCATTTTTAATCATTTATCTAATGATTAAAAATTCTCTTTATGGATGCTTACAATAAGCATCAAATGAATCTTTGTTTGGATTATCATTTTTTTCGAATAATCCGATAATTAATTTATTTGTCTTTTCTCTATAATTATTGAGAGCTTTATTAACGAATGTATCAATAATATTATTATCTATTGATTCTTTTTGTTTGATCTGACATGTTTTAATTTCAACTCGATTTTCAGCTGTTATTTTACCGCATTTTGCGCGAATCTTTTCATATTCTATTACGATATTTCTAAATTCTGGCATATTCTTACAGACTTTTTGATTTACTAAATTATGTATTACATATAGCCAATATGTTAGACCTTCACACGAATCAAGATAATCATCTATAGGAATTGCCTTATAATAGTATGTAAATGATGTACAACAGTAAGGGCAAGGTAGAACAGTTCCTAAACTATCAAAAAATATTTTATATATTACTTTATTTTCAGGTGTTGGTTTATAGTTAAATGTTACAGTATGTAAAAATTTCCAACCATGTGGACCCCATTCATTAACTTGCATTTTTATGTAGTTGTAGTTATTATAGTATATATAAAAAAATTGATTAAATTATAAATTGTTCTTATTATTTATAAGATAATTCTAATAATTTTAATGTTTAAATTGGTCAATCTTCTTAGTATTTTTAATTTCTTTGCATCAATTAATGGTCTAAATGTTTCTAGTTTTACAGTTAAATCTTGTGGTCTAGCTACTGATCTAGCTTCATCTCTAGTAGTTGATGTTTCTCCAAAACTACCTGATACAGACTATGTTTTATTTCTAAATGCGGATCTATCAAAAGAAGTTACAAGTGGTACATCAAAATATGATGTAACGTATAATTTTATTCCATTAAGTCCATCAACAAATGATCTATGTACTGAAATCAGTCATAGTAATATTACATGTCCTCTTCTTGCAGGACATATTAGTTCTGAAAGTAAAGGAACAATACCAACAGGATTATCTGGTACATATACAATAAAAAATCAATGGTTTGATTTAGATGGTAAGCGTATTCTATGTATGCTATTTTCTATTAAAACTTAAGTATAGTCAAAAAATTGATATTTTCATTTATTATTGATATTCATATTGATTTATAATAATATGAATATTAGTTTTAATGTTAATAAAGCTAAAAAGAATGATGATCCTATTAAGGAGCAAATCAATTTATTTAAACTTAAAGTCGATGAAACTGATAGATATCTAACAAGCTTTAATATTTTTCATGATGATGAAATCTTTACATGTGTTGTAGAAGATGATGAAATTCAAGTATCATACAAAGATAATAAAATAACTGATATTGAATGTTATAATCAAGAAACTATGACTAAAGAATTAAGAGAAACAATTGTTAAAGATAAAACTATTTCAGAAAATCTTGAATTAATTAATGGATATTTTTTTAAACTTGATACCAAAAGTGAATTTAGTTATGAAACAGATGATAGCGAAGAAGAAGAAGAAACTAATAAAAAACATGTGTTTAAGCCTACAAGCTCACTAACATCGAATGTTGATATAAAAACTGGCTCAACTGTTCAAACAAATACTCGCCGCAGACTTGCACAAATATTTGAAACTAATTCAGATGAATCCTCAGATGAAGATGAAAAGATTTTTAATAAAATGAATTCACATGATAGTTCAGATGATGAATCATTGTCTGAAGATGATAATTCGGGTGGTACTAGAATTATGGAACTACCGTCAGTTAAACCAGTAAAATTTGATTTTAATGTTGAAATGAAGTCGGTCATTCCAAATTTATCAGATGATATCATTACGACTGAAAACAATGATACTGATAATTATGTGCCGACTGATATCAAGAATAATTCAAAGAAAATTGGTAATAATTCAACAGTTCACCAAATTATTAATGAAATTAATAATGCAATTAAAAAGACACGTGATATTATTATTAAACCAATTCAAACTGTCTTTGAAATCAATGTTGAGAATAAATTTAAGGAGAATACCTTTAATTATACTATAAATATACCAACAAGTTATCCGTTTAAGCCACCATCAATTATAATTACATCTCTATACAATCAAAGTTTTAGTTATGCTTTAAATAATTGTGAAATCTTAAATGAAACAAAATGGAATCCATCTACATCTCTATATGATATTATTAATGGTATATATACGAATCTCTCTAAATTTGATTTGTCTTCTGCTTTTATTAAATCAACTATTACAGATCCTATATTTTATCAACTTACTGTAAAGCTACTTGAAATAACGAATACTGAACCATTAGACACTAAAAGTTATACTTTAAACTTTGATTTTCTAAAACTTCAAGATAAATCTAATTCAAGAGGAATCGGTTATGAGCATACTGGACCTGTATGGGATCACGCAGGATATCTAAGAGATCAAGAACAAAAAATTATAACTATTACAAAATTAATGCAACAAATCATTCCACTAATAAATTCTAATGCTGATTATATTAAGGATACTTGCATAATTCCATACATTAATCAATATATTTATGATGTTTCTCCACTGGAAGTTGAAAAGAGAAAAGATTATTATACCAGATTATTTGAATTATTTAATGAAATCTATAAGTTAAACATGTATAATGATAATTTTAGATTGAATAAAATCTCTGAACAATCTAAAAGCTTAGTAGAATTTCCAGAAATAGTTAAATTTATTTCAAATATTCAACAAAAGATAGATAATACTGAAAATAAAGATGGAGAATATATTAATACAATGAAAGAATTTGCATTTGATATGATTCAAATTCTAGGATCTAAAAGATATAAATTTATTAAAGAAGTCAGTACGCTTAGTGGATTTGGTCCAGATTTTAGTAGAAGAGTCGCTATTGAAATGAGAAATCTAAGACTAAATTTAACAAAAGATGTATCAATTACATCTTCAGTCTTTTTTAGACAAGATGAAAGTAATATGTCAGTAATGAAATTTATAATTATTCCTCATCCAGATACTCCATATGCATACGGATGTTTTGAATTTGATATGTATCTACCAGCAAATTATCCAAATAGTCCTCCACATGTAGAAATTATTACTACTGGGGGTGGTAAATTTAGATTTAATCCAAATTTATACGATAACGGTAAAGTATGTTTATCACTTCTTGGAACATGGTCAGGAAGTGGTGGTGAATCATGGTCTAAGGAATCAAATATCTATCAAGTTCTGATTGCAATTCAATCAGTAATCTTCTGTGAAGAACCATATTTTAACGAACCAGGTTGGGAAAAAGATAGAAATACTGATAAAGGACGTATTGCAAATAATAATTATACTGAACCTATTAGAATGCAAACATTAAAACTTGGAATGGTTGATCAACTAAGAAATCCACCTTTTGGATTTGAAGATGTTGTAAGAAATCATTTTAAATTACAAAAAGATAATATCTACAAGAAATTAGATGCGTGGTGTGAAATTTCTACTAACAAAGGCTTATTTATGACTTATTATAATGAACTAAAAAATCTTGTTTCTAAACTTGAAACTTAGGTCATCTTACGGAGATTCGAGATTAATAACAAGATTCAAAATATTATTTAATTTATATAATTTTAATTTTTCAAATAATTCATTATATTCTAATTGATTTTTTTGAATAGTCGTCTTATTTTCAAATACTCTTTCTCTTCTTAGTGTCTTTGCATATAAAATATTTTTTAATATTAATATTAAGTTTTGTTTAAAGTAATTAACATGAAATAATGTATTGAATATTTTATTATTAAAAATTTCAAGTTTATGTATAGAATCAGAATCAATTAATTCAGACAGTCTTATTATTTTACCATCTCTAAAAAAATAATTTATATTAAATTTGTCTATCATTTCCTTATCAACAAATTTTACAATATTTCTCTTATCCAAGTATACTAGATGAACCATTTCATTTATATATGAATATTCTTTTATTGTACTTATCATGCGTTTATATAAATATTTTAAATATACTACATCATACATTGTATAATTAATTAATTCATCAGTTAGTGTATCAACATTTATATCAAGTTCATATAATTTACCCATTTTATGTTCGTTTAGATCTAGTATCTGCCGTTGATCTCTATTAATTATATCATATTTTTCATATAAATAATATATATTGCATAAACTATTTTCAATATTATTATATATTCTATTTTGTGCATTATGATATTCGCATAAAAAACGTGTATCTACATAATTTTCCATAAATTTTACTATCTGTTTTTTATCAGATTCAAAGAATTCATAAAAAAAATACGGAATATCTAAACTATCGGCACCATGGAATATTTTTGATATTTTAGAATTACATAAAATCTGATCTTTTAATATATTTATTGTTTCTGTAGATAAAATCTTAGGATCTATAATAAAAATATTTCCTTCTTCTTCTTCTTCAAAATTTATTTGAATTAATGCTACTTGTTTTACTGATTTTTGTTCATTTATTATTTTCTTAGGATTAAACTCGCAATCAATACATATATATAATTTTTTTATTATATCCCTTGTTTTATTATTATATGATATCATAAAATTATCAAAGAAATCCGGATTCGTATTTAATGAATCTGAATTTATTAAATAAACCTTATATTCTTTATTTATTTTTATATTAAACATATCTTGTTTTATTATTCGAATAGGTTCCATAAAATTAATAATATATTAATTTTATTAAATCATTTAAATTATTCAAATCTTTTAAATTTTAAACAACTTTTAATTGTTCTACATATTCTTTTATAAATGAATATGATGATACACCAATATGTGAAAACATTAATCTATAGATAAACGATATAATATCAAATTTTCCAATACATGCATCATATATACCAAATGCAAATTGTATAAATGTAAATCTTGCAATTGAATCTCTATAGCGTATCATATCAATCTCATTATCTTTTATCTTCTGATAATTAAAATACATAATATAAATATATATGATTAAAACTAATAAAAATTTTGACATATATTATATAAATATATTATTTATATATTATATCTATAATTAATAGTTTAAAATTGTAGTATAATTTTATTTATATACAATAAATGTACCAATTAATGAGCATAAAATTAAATCATTATCTAAATT